>ERZ1643246.3230-NODE-3230-length-14336-cov-7.985085_pt1 | contig 14336 bp, 15 predicted proteins | sample MGYA00579265_ERZ1643246 | MGnify/ENA primary metagenome ERZ1643246 (study PRJEB29033, sample SAMEA4952261) | chicken gut metagenome | biome: Broiler Chicken; feature: Gastrointestinal Tract; material: Caecum | place: Ireland | collected 2018 | study: Broiler... | reverse complement strand
ATGGAAGTCGCGGTACACTTTATCTGGAATCTGACCTTCTTCTGGGTGCTGGAGCTTGTGCTGTTTAGAGAGCCGGACAAAGTATATGCGGCATACGCAGGGTTTTCGTTTCTGATGGCGCTGGCAGATGTCTGGAAGCCGGAAGGACGCATGGCATGGAATAAAAAAGCAAAGTTGGTCAAACCTCTGATCTGGATGGGAATCGTAGTGATCATTGTGTATGCGGACATCCGGACAGATCTGGCCATCACAGGAAATCATTTTGTCATAGGGGGAGGCCTGCTTCTGGCCTCGTTGCTGGCATTGTTACTTAGGACCAATTACTGGAATCATCAGTCGCAAAAATATGACTGGAAATAGAAGGAAGGGGAAAAGCAATGTATGTACTTGAGGTAGAAAATCTAATCCGAAATTATCAGAAGGCTGTAGGGAAAAAGGGAAAAGAAGACATCAAAGTGTTAAAAGGTCTGAATTTTCAGGTGGAGGAAGGCGATTTTACCGGCATCATGGGAAAATCCGGATGCGGGAAAACGACACTTCTGAAAGTCCTTGGAATGATTGACAAGCAGACCGGTGGAACCGTGCGGTTTATGGGGGAAGATACGGAAAAGCTGGACGGGGACAGACTGGCGGATATCCGCAGAACGAAGCTTGGATTTATCTTTCAGGATTATTACCTGATGGACAGTCTGACAGTGGAGGAAAATATCATGCTTCCGATGATCCTCGGACAGGAGGACGCACAGAAAATGATGGATGCGGCAAAGGCATATGCAGAGAAATTTCAGATTGACCATCTGCTGAAAAAGAATCCATACGAACTCTCCGGAGGAGAAAAGCAAAGAGTGGCCATCTGCAGGGCGCTCATCAACAATCCGGATCTGATTCTGGCGGATGAACCTACCGGAAATCTGGATTCCAAGTCCGGGAAGATCGTGATCGAAGCGCTCAAGACAATTAACCAGGAGATGAAAAAAACCATTGTGATGGTTACCCATGATCCACAGATGGCAAGCAACTGTAAGAAGATCATTCTTCTGAAAGACGGTGTGATTCTGGAGACACTGGAACGGGGAGAAAAGAGCCAGGAAGCATTTTATCAGGAAATTATCGGAAAGATGGAAGAGCTGTAAAGATCGATGGACAGCCATCAGGCAGGGAAGAAGGGATCGTATGTTTTTGGAAAAGGCATGGGAAAATGATTTGATTGCGATCAGAGAGGAAAATGTAGACCGGATATCGGTGATGGACGGGAAAATGTGGGATCAGTTGTATCCGATTGTAGAATACCTGGGAGCGTCCTCTATTCCGCTTTTCGAGAAAGAAGTAATTAAAAAAGAGCTGATCGGAATGGCGGAGGAGGCACAGATTGAGGAAATCACCCTGGAAGAAAAGCTGGGAATGCCGGGAAAGGAATTCTGTGACCAGATACTGCAGTCTCAGGAGAAGACGGACCGGAGAAAAAGCGGAGAATATCTGGTGGAATTTGTGGCTCATTTTGTGTGGATTCTTACATTTTTCACAATGGAAACCTTGTGGATCAACCAACTGGATCTGGATATGTCGGATTTTCTGGAGGCGGCGGTGTTTGCAGCCTTGTCCCTCTGGATTCATGATCTGGTATTTGTTCATCCGATTACGGATGTCATGGGAAAGTTTGCGTTTTGTTCCAAAAAGGTACAGGCGGGACTGATTGCCCTGCTCATTCTGATCCTGATTTTGGGAGACTGGGTGATCTGGAAACTGGATATCAACATTATCATTTCGGGAATCGGAAGGATTTACTTTGTGGGAATGCTGGTATTATCCTATCTGATGATGCTTGTCCGGAAGCGGTACTGGAACAGCCGGTCCAAGGAATATGGATGGCATAATGAAAAAAATTGACTGGAAGAAAAAGGCAGGAGGCAGAAGAACGTGTTCTGGAGTAATGAATTGACAAAACTGAGAAATGAAAACGCAGGCCGCATCGCGGATATGGGAGAAGAGATGTGGGAACAGCTGTGCCCGGTACTGCAGTATCTATCGGCGAGACAGCTTTCCCTGTTTGATCAGGAACGGATCAAAAGCGAACTGATCGACATTGCGGAGGAAGCGGAGGTTCAGGGAGCGGAACTGGACCGGAAAATGGGGATGCCGTATCAGGCATTCTGCGATTTCCTGATTGACAGGCGTGGAATCCAAAAGAAGAGCTCCGTGGGCGAGATGCTGCTGGAGACGGTCACCTATTTTGTCTGGTGGCTGACGTTTTTCGGAGTGGTCAGCCTGATCCAGAACGCCGGCGCCATCCAGTCCAACATGATTCTGGCTGCGCTGATAGCGGCCATGGCAGTGGTCCTGCTGGGCGGTCATATGTTTGAGTACCGGGGGAGACTTTCCATGGATCCAAAAAAGTGGCGGATCCAGATCGGTGTGATGGTGGTATGCTTTCTGGTCCTTGCGGCAGTGACGTCCCGTTTTTCGATTGCCATTCCCATGGAATCGAACAAATGGGCAGTCATGGGGATCCTGCTTGTTGTATCCCTTTTGCTGCTTGTGATCCGGAGATGGTACTGGAGTCGACAGGCCGGAAAATACAGACAGGAAAAGGAAAGATAACACATGCTTCCGTGAGTCAGGGAATGGACTCATGGGAGCATTTTTTTGACTGTTTTCATGATTGAATATGATCGGGATGGAGAAGGAAAGTGACTGATTGTGAAAGATTAACAAAAATAAAAGGGAAAAATTGTGAAATAAATTGATTGATTTTGACTGAGTTTGGAATTATAATAGGTTCAAACGAACGGAGGTAAGGAAGGATGATTTACACAGTAACATTTAATCCATCGTTGGATTACATTGTATCGGTAAAGGATTTTCATCTGGGAGAGACAAATCGGACGACCGCGGAGCAGATGCTTCCGGGCGGCAAAGGGATCAATGTATCGACTGTGCTCTGGAATCTGGGATTTGATACGACGGCTCTTGGATTTGTGGCAGGATTTACCGGGAAAGAGATTGAAAGAGAAGTGCGGAACCTTGGATTTCGCAATGAATTTATGGAACTTCAGGAAGGTTGGTCCAGGATCAACATTAAGATGAAGGATTTTGACGGGACCGAGATCAATGGACAGGGCCCGGTGATCAGTCAGGAGGCGGTCGGAAAACTGCTGGAAAGACTGGATCAGCTTCAGGAAGGGGATGTACTTGTCCTGGCCGGCAGCATTCCGGCGAGCATGCCGGAGACGATCTATGCGGAGATTCTGAAACGGCTGGAAGGCAGAGGGGTTCTCTGTGTGGTGGATGCCACCAAGGATCTGCTGCTGGAGGTTCTGCCGTATCATCCGTTCCTGATCAAGCCAAATCAGCATGAGCTGGGAGAGATCTTCGGAGTGGAGCTTCCGACACAGGAATCGGTCGTGCCATATGCCCGGAAGATGCAGGAAAAGGGAGCGGTCAATGTGCTTGTTTCCATGGGAGGAAAGGGAGCGGTGCTTCTGGATGAAAAAGGAGACGTACATATGCTTCCGGCTCCGAAGGGGACACTTGTCAATGCCGTGGGCGCAGGTGATTCCATGGTGGCAGGATTTCTGGCCGGATGGTTTGAGAAGAAGGACTATGAACACGCCTTTCGAATGGGCATCTCCGCCGGAAGTGCCAGTGCATTTTCCGAACAGCTGGCGACAAGGGCAGAGGTGGAACAGGTTTATCAATCAATAGAGGATGGGAGGAACTAAAGTATGAGAATTACAGAATTACTGGACAAAAGAAGTATTTCTCTGACAGCGGCGCCGGCTTCCAAAAGCGAAGCCCTTGACATGGCAGTGGCGCTGATGGCCAAAAGCGGAAAGATCCGGGATGAAGAGGCATATCGAAAAGAAGTGTATCACAGAGAAGAGGAAAGTACGACCGGAGTCGGAGGAGGCATTGCCATTCCTCATGGAAAATGTGACGCGGTGACAGCACCGGGACTTGCGGCCATGGTGATCAAAGACGGCGTGGAGTTTGACTCTCTGGACGGCGAGCCGGTCCACCTTCTCTTTTTGATTGCGGCGCCGAACACAAAAGACAATGTTCATCTGGATGTACTGAGCAAGCTCTCCGTTCTTTTGATGGATGAGAACTTTGCCAAAAATCTGGAGAACGCCTCCACAGTGGAAGAGTTCCTGAAGATTGTGGACGAGGCGGACCAGGAGAAACCGGATGTCAACGAACAGCTGGCGGCTCAGACGGCAGGAGAACCGAAGGAGAAAGAGTTCCGGATTCTGGCGGTGACATCCTGCCCGACTGGAATTGCACATACCTATATGGCGGCAGAGGGGATCGAAAAAGCAGCGAAAAAAGCAGGATGCTTTGTAAAGGTAGAGACAAGAGGTTCCGGAGGAGCCAAAAACGTGCTTACAGAGCAGGAAATTCAAGATGCGGACTGCATTATCGTGGCAGCGGACGCCGAAGTACCGATGGATCGTTTTCATGGAAAACGGCTCATTGAATGTCCGGTTTCCGATGGAATCGGCAAAGCGGACCAGCTGATAGAACGTGCAATGCACGGAGATGTTCCGGTTTATCAGAGCGGCAATCCAAATGCAGGCAAAGCACAGAAATCATCCGGAGGCGGAGCTCATAAGGTTTACACTCAGCTGATGAACGGGGTATCCCATATGCTTCCGTTTGTCGTAGGAGGCGGAATTCTCATTGCACTTGCCTTCCTGATTGACGGACTCAGTGTGGATATCAATTCCCTTCCGGCAGATATGCGTGCAAACTTTGGCACCATCACCCCGGTAGCGGCGGCACTCAAAGGAATTGGAAACACGGCATTTGGATTTATGCTCCCGGTACTTGCAGGATTTATCGCCATGAGCATCGGCGACCGTCCGGCACTGGCCGTTGGATTCGTAGGTGGAATGATTGCTTCCCAGGGCAAATCCGGATTCCTTGGCGCGCTTCTTGCAGGATTTATCGCAGGATATCTGATTGTACTTTTGAGAAAAGTATTCAGCAGACTTCCGCAGTCGATCGAAAAGATTGCCCCGGTCCTTCTGTATCCACTGTTTGGTATTCTGATTATGGGTCTTTTAATGAATTATGTCATTGAACCACCAATCGGAGCACTGAATACGGCACTGAATACCGGCTTGACCAATATGAGCGGAAGCAGCAAGATCCTTCTTGGTATGATCGTAGGCGGAATGATGTCCATCGATATGGGCGGCCCGTTCAACAAGGCAGCCTATGTATTCGGAACCGCATCCATCGCGGCAGGAAACTATGACATTATGGCAGCGGTTATGATCGGCGGTATGGTGCCTCCTTGTGCCATCGCGCTGGCGACACTGCTCTTTAAGAACAAATTTACAAAAGAAGAAAGAGAATCCGGTCCGGTCAACTTCATCATGGGCCTGGCATTCATTACAGAGGGTGCCATCCCGTTTGCGGCATCTGATCCGATCCATGTACTTCCGTCATGTATCATCGGAGCGGCAGTTTCCGGAGCACTTTCCATGGCATTCGGATGTACTTTGATGGCACCGCACGGTGGAATCTTTGTTTTCCCTGTTGTGGATCATGCCCTGATGTACCTGGTATCCCTTGTAATCGGCACGGTAGTAGGCGCACTGCTGCTTGGAGTACTGAAGAAAAAGGTAGTAGAGTAGAAAAGAAATGAGACTTGTCCGGAAGCATCCTTTCAGTGTACAATAGTATCAGCAGTGACAGAAAGGAAGAAGATCATGCTGACAGAGAAAAGACAAAAAGAAATCCTTCGTCTCCTGGAGGAAAAGGGAAGCGTGACCGTGCAGGAGCTGACGGAACAGTTTCATGCATCCGAATCCACGATCCGGCGGGATCTGACCGTACTCCATCAAAAAGGAGCGCTGGTAAAAGTATTCGGAGGAGCAGTTCAGACGGAGACGAGGATTAATATCCGGGAAGAACAGGTGGCTCTTAGAGAAGAGCTGAAAAAAGAAGAAAAGATCCGCATCGCCCGATATGCGGCCGCTCTTGTGGAGCCGGAGGACTTTGTCTATCTGGATGCCGGATCGACAACAGCATACATGATTCCGTTTTTGACGGAGAAATCAGCGGTCTTCGTGACCAACGCCGTATCCCATGCCTTAAAGCTGACGGCAAACGGGTTCCGGGTTATCCTGATCGGCGGCGAGCTGAAAGCCGCCACTGAGGCGATTGTAGGAAATGAAGCGTATGTCAATCTTCAGAAATACAATTTTACAAAAGGATTTTTCGGGACGAACGGAGTAAGCAGGAGCGCAGGATTTACGACGCCGGACATCAACGAAGCAATGATCAAAGAATGTGCGATGAAACACACACAAAAGCCGTATGTGCTTTGCGATGACAGTAAGTTCTTTCAGACAAGTCCCGTAAGCTTCGGCGGCTTCCGGGATGCAAAGATCATTACAGACCGATGCCCGGATGAGAGCATGAAGTCGGAAGAGCATCTGATTATAGTAGAAGAAGACGGATCAGATATTTGATCCAAAGCAGAAACAGCAGGATAGAACGCCTGCTGTTTTTTGCGATTTACGGAACTTCCGGCAAAAAAAGGAGGAGCCGTCCTGACGGCTCCTGAAGGAAGAGAGAAAATCTATACAAACTATAACGAAATGTCTTAGGCGAAGGACAACAATCAGAAGGAATTAGGAACTCTTCCCGACTGTTGTCTTCTTCTTCATTGAAGATGACTCTAGTATAGCTCACAAATGTGAGTAATTTATGTCTCCCCGATGAAGGATTTATAAAAGAACTTAAGAAAATATAAACATCATCTGAATGATTTGGAAAGTACCAAGATACAATAAAAAGAAACGGAGTTTCCAGGAGGATGATGTATGAAAACAAAGAAAAAGATTGTGATCTGTCTGCTGATTCTGACGGCTGTCGCATGTGCTGCGGTCATCTGGATTCTGGGCGAAAAAGCCGGTACCCGGCAGATGGAGCAAAGCCATACGGATCCTGGAACACTGGAAGTGCATTTCCTGGATGCGGGACAGGGCGACAGTATTCTCGTAAAGTCGGAAGGAGAGAATCTGCTGATCGATGCCGGAACCAATGAGGATGAGGACATGGTTGTTTCCTATTTAAAAGAGCAGGGGATTGAGAAGCTGGATTATGTCATTGCCACACATCCCCATATTGATCATATTGGAGGAATGGATGCAGTGTTGGAAACCTTTCCGGTAGGAATCTGCTTCCTTCCGGAGGAAATATACGATACCGAAAGTTTTCGGGATGTGCTGACAGTTCTGGAAGAAAAGCACATCCGGACCAGACATCCAAACTGTATGGAGAATTATAAAATTGGAAGCGGAAGATTTGTATTTGTCACGCCGGATTCTGACAGGCAGTATGAAGATGTGAATGATGCGTCTCTTGGAATCCGCCTGACAAACGGGGCACACAGTTTCCTTCTGTGTGGGGATATCAGCAGAGAAGTAGAAAAAGAGATCCTTGCATCCGGGGTTTTGGTGCGCTCTGATGTCATGAAACTGAACCATCATGGGAGTGAGGATGCCAATTCCTGGAGATTTTTAAAGGAGGTATCGCCGTCCTATGTAGTAGTGACCTGTGGGACGAGAAATGAATTCGGCCATCCTCACGAAAAAGTAATGGAGCGAGTGAGAAAACTGGGAGCCGGGGTGTTTCGGACGGACAGACAGGGAACGGTTGTCTTTACAAGCGATGGAAAGACGCTGACAAGCAGCAGAGAACCGGATGAGGGCGGAAAGAGAAAATGAGAGATGTACACAAAAAGGACATAATTATCTGCTAAAATACAAAAAAAGACCGGAAAGAAGGGATGAGTCGGTTATGGAACAGATCAAGATACTAGTAGTGGATGATGAGAGCAGGATGCGCAAGCTCGTCAGGGATTTCCTGGAAAGAGCAGGATTCCAGGTGCTGGAAGCCGGAGACGGGATGGAGGCGCTGGATGCTTTTTATGATAATCGGGATATCGGGCTGATCATTCTGGATGTGATGATGCCGAAGATGGATGGATGGGAAGTATGTCGGGAAATCCGAAAAGAGTCCAGAGTCCCGATCATCATGCTGACGGCAAGAGGAGAGGAGCAGGATGAGCTGAACGGATTTGAACTTGGAGTCGATGAATATATTTCCAAACCATTCAGTCCAAAGATTCTGGTGGCCCGTGTCAATGCGCTTCTTAGAAGGACGAGCGGACTTTCCATGGATCAGACGCTGTCGGCCGGAGGCATCGAGATTGATAAGGCGGCTCACATTGTGACGATCGATGGAAAGACCATTGATTTAAGCTTCAAAGAATTTGAGCTTTTGACCTATTTCATGGAGAATCAGGGGATCGCCCTGTCCAGGGAGAAAATTCTCAATAATGTCTGGAACTATGACTATTTCGGGGATGCACGGACGATTGATACCCATGTAAAGAAGCTTCGAAACAAGCTGGGAGACAAAGGGGAGTATATTCATACGATCTGGGGCATGGGATATAAATTCGAGGTTAACAAATCATGAAAAAATTTTCAGCCAAACTCTCGATCCGGAAACAGATGATGGTCATCTTCGCAGGGCTGATTTTATTTTTACTGATTCTTCTCGTCTTTGTAAACGGAATGTTCGCAGAGTGGTTCTATGTTGCAAATAAGCGGTCAGATCTGGTGAGCATCTATAAGGAGATCTGCAAGGTACAGGAGAATAATCTGCTGGGAGATGACACAGAGATCCTGAAGCTGAACCGGATGTCAGAGAAGAACAATGTTTCCATTCTTTTGATGGACAGCTCCTGGAAAGTGCGGTACGCAAATGTCTATGATGTGAATATGCTGAAAGATCAGGTCAGCAATTATCTGTTTGGCAGCAAGCCGCCGGTACTTGACAGCGGGGATTATCTGATCACCAGGGCAAGGGACGTCATGAATGGCGGGGAGTACCTGGAAATGTGGGCACAGTTTGATAATTCCGACTATCTTCTGATGCGGTGCTCTCTGGAGAGCATCCGCTCCAATGTGTCGATTTCCAACCAGTTTATTTTTTATATCGGCATTTTGATTCTTGGTGTTGGCATCATTCTGGTCTGGTTTTTCTCGCGTAGGATTTCGGAGCCGCTTCTGGAGCTTGCCGAACTGTCGAAAAAGATGGCAAAGCTGGATTTTGATGCAAAGTATACAAGAGGAGGAGCGGATGAGATCGGAATTCTTGGGGAAAGTTTTAATACCATGTCAGATGAACTCAAGGAGAAGATTTCAGAGCTGAAGACAGCCAATTATGAGCTCCAGAAGGACATCAAAAAGAAAGAACAGGTAGAGACGATGCGGACAGAATTTATCGGGAATGTCTCGCATGAGCTGAAAACACCGATTGCGCTGATTCAGGGTTATGCGGAAGGGCTCAAAGACGGGATCACGGACGATCCGGAAAGCATGGAATTTTACTGCGATGTGATTATCGATGAGGCCGGAAAGATGAACCGGATGGTGAAAAATCTTCTGACACTGAATCAGCTGGAGCTGGGGAAAGATGACACCCAGTTTGAGCGGATTGATATCACAAGCCTGATTCGGGGTGTTGTGCAGAGCCTGGAGATTCTGGCCAAACAGAAGGAAGCGGATATCCGCATGAACACACAGGATCCGGTTTTTGTCTGGGCGGATGAGTTCAAAGCAGAACAGGTTGTACGCAACTATGTGAGCAATGCGCTGAACCATGTGGATGACAAAAAGATTGTCGATATCCGGATTGAAGATGCGGACGGTAAGGTGCGCATCAGCGTCTTTAATACCGGGGAGCCAATCCCGGAGGAGGATATAGAGCATATCTGGGAAAAATTCTACAAGGTGGACAAGGCCAGGACAAGGGAATACGGCGGAAACGGAATCGGTCTTTCTATTGTGAAGGCCATTATGGAGTCTTTCCATCAGAAATATGGAGTGAAAAATTATGATAATGGAGTCCAGTTCTGGTTCGAGCTGGACAAAAAGTAAAAATGCGGGCGGGTCCCGCATTTTTACGTTTTCTTTTTGGAGGGGGTGTGTTAAACTTAGAAAGATAAGGAGTGGATAACAATGATTGCATTGATTGATTATGACGCAGGAAATATGAGAAGCGTGGAGAAGGCGCTTGTCTATCTTGGGGAGAAGCCCGTTGTCACACGGAAAAGAGAGGAAATAGTAAAGGCGGACCGGATCATCCTGCCGGGAGTGGGATCTTTCGGGGATGCGATGCACAATCTGGAAACCTTTGGACTGACAGAAGTGATCCGGGAAGCGGTAGAGAAAAAGATTCCGCTGCTTGGTATCTGTCTTGGAATGCAGGTGCTCTTTGAATCAAGCGAGGAGAGTCCGGGAGTGAAAGGACTTGGGATTCTGGAAGGCGAGATTGTCCGGATTCCGAAAGCGGAAGGGCTTAAGATTCCCCACATGGGATGGAATTCTTTGTCCTGTTCGCATGACGGAAGACTGTTTGAGGGACTGAAAGAAAATCCATATGTTTATTTTGTCCACTCATACTACTTGAAGGCAAAAGATCCAGAGATTGTGAAAGCCACTGCCCGGTATGGCGTGACGATCCATGCTTCGGTGGAGAAAGGAAATGTCTTCGGATGCCAGTTTCACCCGGAAAAGAGCGGGGAGACGGGGCTTCGGATTCTTAAAAATTTCATAGAGAGACGGGAGGAAGCGTAAGATGTTTACAAAAAGAATCATTCCGTGTCTGGATGTGAATAATGGACGTGTTGTAAAAGGAGTCAACTTTGTGGATTTGCGGGACGCGGGAGATCCGGTGGAGGTCGCAAAGATATATGATAAAGAAGGAGCGGATGAGCTGGTCTTTCTTGATATTACAGCATCATCGGATGCAAGAAAGACAGTTGTAGATATGGTGGAGAAGGTGGCGGAGAATGTCTTTATCCCCTTTACCGTGGGCGGCGGAATCCGTACAGTGGAGGATTTCCGTACCATTTTAAGAGCCGGCGCGGACAAGATTTCCATCAATTCCTCAGCCATCAATACACCGGACCTGATTTCGGACGCGGCGTACAAGTTTGGGAGCCAGTGCGTGGTAGTGGCCATCGACGCCAAAAAGCGGGAGGATGGAAGCGGCTGGAACGTTTATAAAAACGGAGGAAGGATCGATACCGGACTGGATGCGGTAGCGTGGGCAGCAGAGGCAGAGCGGCGCGGCGCAGGTGAAATCCTTCTGACGAGCATGGATGGAGACGGGACAAAGGCAGGATATGATCTGGATGTGACCAGACAGATTGCGGATACTGTGTCGATACCGGTGATTGCTTCCGGAGGGGCAGGGGAGTTGTCCCATTTTTATGACGCATTCACCGAGGGACATGCGGATGCGGCTCTTGCAGCGTCTCTGTTCCACTACAAAGAGCTTACCATCCGGGAAGTCAAGGAGTATCTCCGGGACAGAGGAATCCCGGTCAGACTCTGAGGAAAGGAGAAGGCTATGGCAGCGATTCAAAATGACTGGCTGGATGCTCTGAAGGATGAGTTCCGCCAGCCTTACTATAAAAAGTTGTTTCAGACGGTCAATGAGGAGTATCGGACGAGGCGGATTTTCCCTCCGGCGGACGATATCTTCAACGCGTTCCATCTGACACCCCTTCACGAGGTCAAGGTGGTGATACTGGGGCAGGATCCGTATCACGGGGAGGGACAGGCCCACGGGCTTTGTTTTTCAGTAAAGCCGGGCGTGGATATCCCGCCGTCCCTTGTGAATATTTATCAGGAGCTTCACGATGATCTGGGATGTACGATTCCCAATCACGGCTGCCTGACCAAGTGGGCGAAGCAGGGAGTGCTGCTTTTGAATACGGTACTGACTGTCCGGGCCCATCAGGCGAATTCTCACAAGGGAATCGGATGGGAGGAGTTTACGGATGCGGCAATCCGAAAGCTGAATGAACAGGACCGCCCGATCGTCTTTATGCTTTGGGGGAGACCGGCCCAGGCCAAGAAAGCCATGCTTCACAATCCGAAGCATCTGATTCTGGAAGCTCCTCATCCGAGTCCCCTTTCGGCATACAGAGGATTTTTCGGAAGCAGGCCTTTCAGCCAGGCGAACCGGTTTCTGGAGGCCCAGGGGATCGAGCCGATTGACTGGCAGATAGATCCGATCGAAGAAAGGGAAGTATGATATATGAGCAGAAAGATTGATTGTACAGAGATAGAGTGCTGCGACTGTATGGAGATTCACGGGGACTGCATCAAGAAGGTGATGGAGCGGATGCCAAAAGAAGAGACGATGGAAGATCTGGCTGCTCTGTTTAAGGTTTTTGGGGACCCGACCAGAGTAAAGATTCTCTATGTGCTGTTTCAGTCGGAGCTCTGTGTCTGTGATCTGGCGGAAGTCCTGCATATGACACAGTCGGCAATTTCACATCAGCTGCGTATTTTAAAGCAGATGAAGCTGGTGAAGAACAGACGTGAGGGGAAGACCGTCTTTTATTCTCTGGCGGATGATCATATTCAGACCATCATGAATCAGGGAATGGAGCATGTATTAGAATAAGAAAGATAAGGGTGATAAGGGAAATGAAAAAGCGGTTTGGAATGGTGGCGGCGGCAGCCCTGCTGGCTGTGATGCTGGCCGGATGCGGCACGAAGATTGAGAAAGGGACCTCTCTTCTTAAGGAAGGAAAATATGACCAGGCGGCAGAGGTCTTTGAAAAAGCCTCCAAGGATGCTGACATGGAAAAGGAAGCATTAAGAGGACTTGGCATCAGCTACTACGAGCTGGAACAGTATGACAAGGCGGCCTCGACTTTTGAGACAGCGCTGGAAAAGGGGGTCAGGGAGACGCCGGAGCTTTATAATCTCCTGGGGATTTCCTATTTGAATACAGGTGAGTATGAGAAGGCTTCGTCCTGCTTTGAGACCGGCAGTCAGATGGACGGCGCCGGAGATGACCTGAAAAAGGAAATGGCGTACAACCAGATCTTTGCACTGGAAAAGGCGCAGAAGTACAGCGAGGCAAAGGAAAAGGCAGATGCATATCTTCAGTCCTGGCCGGATGATGAGGATGTGCAGAAAGAGGCAGAGTTTTTAGAAACACAGGCGGGAAATGAATGATTGAGACAAGAAGGAAACAGGAAAAGGTGATCCTCGTGGCGGTGGCTCTGGATGATCTGGAGAAGGCGGAACGGTCGCTGGATGAGCTGGATGAGCTGGTAAAGACGGCGGGAGCCGAGACGGCAGGACGGATGGTCCAGCTAAGAGACGCGATTCATCCGGGTACCTATATCGGCAGCGGAAAGCTGGATGAATTGAAATGGCTTGTCTGGGAGAAAGAGGCGGACGGCATTGTCTGTGACGATGAGCTAAGCCCAGCCCAGATCAGCAATCTGGAGCAGGTGCTGGACTGCAAGATCATGGACCGGACACTGGTGATCCTGGACATTTTTGCAGCCAGGGCATCGACCAGGGAGGGAAAGATCCAGGTGGAGCTGGCCCAGTTGAAATACCGGCAGTCGAGGCTGACGGGCCTTGGCAAGAGTCTGTCCAGGCTCGGAGGAGGAATCGGGACCAGAGGACCCGGAGAGAAAAAGCTGGAGATGGACCGGCGTCTGATCAAGAGCCGGATCGCTCATCTGAACAGGGAATTAAGCGAGGTCCGGAAACACCGGGAAGTGACAAGAGAGAGAAGAAACCGGAATCATATGCCGGTCTGTGCGCTGGTTGGATATACAAATGCGGGGAAATCCACCCTGTTAAATACCCTGACCGGGGCAGAAGTGCTGGAGGAGGACAAGCTGTTCGCAACACTGGATCCTACCACGAGAGTGCTGACTCTTCCGGGAAATCAGAAGATTCTGCTCACGGATACGGTAGGATTTATCAGCAAGCTTCCTCACAACCTGATTGAAGCGTTCCGAAGTACCCTGGAGGAAGCAAAATATGCGGATGTGATTCTGCATGTGGCGGATCTTTCCAATCCACAGATGGACGAGCAGATGTATGTGACATACGAGACACTGGAAGAACTGGGTGTTCTGAACAAGACTGTCATCACAGTATTCAATAAGTGTGATAAGGCAGGGGAAGATCTGGTGATCCGGGATTTCAAGTCGGATGCAAGAGTGGTAGTGTCTGCCAGGACAGGGCAGGGACTGGATACGTTAAAAGAGCTCCTGGAGAACTGGATCCGGGAACAGAGAATGGAGATCAAACGGCTGTATCCATATGCCGAGGCAGGGAAAATCCAGATGATCCGTGCATATGGAGAAGTGAGCAAAGAAGAGTATCGGGCGGAGGGAATCTATATCGAAGGATTTGTTCCAAGAGAGCTCTACGGAAAAGTGAATTAGGAGAATGTCATGGCATTACAGTTTATTTTTGGGAGTT
>ERZ1643246.3228-NODE-3228-length-14339-cov-29.362644_pt1 | contig 14339 bp, 15 predicted proteins | sample MGYA00579265_ERZ1643246 | MGnify/ENA primary metagenome ERZ1643246 (study PRJEB29033, sample SAMEA4952261) | chicken gut metagenome | biome: Broiler Chicken; feature: Gastrointestinal Tract; material: Caecum | place: Ireland | collected 2018 | study: Broiler... | reverse complement strand
TGATATCCCGCAGCACCCAGGTCTGGTAGCCTCTGCGGCCGTAGCTTTTTGATAGGTTTCGGATTTCCAATATTTTATTCATTTCTATATTACCTCCTGTCTGTATACCAGCATAGCAGAGAGGCCGCCGAAAATCCTTACATCTGCCTGACAGTTTCTGTCCGTATCTAACATTTCTGAAAGATACCCTCCATGTACAAGGGTATCCTTATAAAAGCAAATGCTCTGAAAGATCCTGAAACCGAAACTCAAACCGGCTGCCCTTCCCCGGTTCCGAAAACACCCGGATCTCTATGTGAAGAAGTTCACAGATTTCTTTAACAAAATACAGGCCCATTCCTGTAGAGCGGTAATCCCCTTTCCGGTGATTTTTTCCCACAAAGCCTTTCCGGAAGATATACGGCAGGTCCTCAGGAGCGATCCCCAGACCATTATCCTCCACATACAGCGTGACACTACCCTGTTCTTCCTGGACACTCTTAAAAGCCAGAAAAGGATAGCAGCTCCGGTATTTCACCGCGTTTTGTATCAGCTGATCCAGAAGATAAACCAGCCATCTTTTATCTGTATATACCTGGATCTTCCCGGTTTCTTCCTTTATCTCAAAGTTATGATGTATAAGAAAATAGGACTGATTTTTCAGAGCTTCTCCTACAGCTTCTTTCAGAGAAATCTTTTCAAAACGGACATCATGTTCCGGATGGTGAAGCTTGCTTCCCAGCATGACTGTATGGATCAGGCTTTCCAGTCTGGCAATACTGTCCTTCATCTGGCGGCTGGCTTCCCGGTCCTGATTCCGTTCATTGATCAGCTTCAGTGCGGCCAGGGGAAGCTTGGCCTCATGGGACCATTTCCCTATATATTCGATCAGATCCTCCTGTTCCCCCAGAAGCCGCCTCACTTCTCTGCATTGTTCCTCTTCTTTCTTCTGGATATATGCAGCGCTTCTCTTTCCGAACAGTTTTTCCTGGTCCGCCGGTGTCAGAGAAATCTTTCCTTTCAGGTAGTCCCCTGCTCTTTTCCAGCGGAAAAAATCCCAGATAACCCCTGTCAAAGCGGCTGCCAAAAAGAGCAGATCCAGATACAGAAGATCCTGAAAATAGAGATGAGAAGCGCATAAAAAGACCAGATAAAAATTCCCAAAACACCCCAGAAAAAGCAGGATCAGAAAGATTCCTGCCCTGTCTTTTAAATAGTCTTTCATTCCAGGTAATACCCCTTTCCTTTCTTTGTATGGATGCAGGAAATCCCCGGTGCAAAAGCGGAGATCTTTGCCCGAAGCCTGGATACCAGCACTGTAAGAGAAGCGTCTGTCACATACTCATCTGTACTCCAGAGATACTCCATAAGCTGCTCTCTCTCCACGATTTTTCCCCGGTTATCTGCCAGCAGTCCCAGAATCTTATTCTCTGACCTGGTCAGTTCCGCAGTCTGCCCCTGATATACCAGATTGCCCTGTCCCCTGTCATATAAAAGCCCCTCTGCCAGATATTCCCGGTCGATGACCGTATATTCATAGGCCCTTCTCAGCAGGGACCGTATTTTCACCAAAAGCAGTTCTCCGTCAAAAGGTTTTTCCACATAATCGTCTCCCCCTGACACCATAGCCATAACTTTGTCGCTGTTCTGATCCCTGCTGGAAAGGAAAAGGATGGGCACCCGGGACAGCTTCCGGATCTCCTTTGCCCAGTAAAAACCATCATAAAAAGGCAGGTTGATATCCATAAGGATCAGATCTGCCTGCCTCTTTGTGTATTCCCTGTCCACGGCCTGAAACTCTTCCAGATATTCCGCTTCAAAGCCCCATTTCCGGCAGAGTCTCACGATTTCTTCCGCCAGGATCAGATCGTCTTCTACAAGTAATATTTTCATATTCATCACCTGGCAATATTGTAACCTGTTTACAGAGAAATTTCGATATAAATTTCCAATCTTGCAAAAATGTTAGATTTCCTCCCCATCTTTCGGAAGCAGGATCTTCACCAGAAATCCTCCATGAGGAGAGTGATCCAGCACCACCTTTCCTCCATGAGCCTGGGCGATCTGTCTTACGATCAGCAGCCCCAGACCATGGCGCTGTTCCCCGGTGCTGCTGTCGCAGACCATATAGTGAGGCGCGCTCCGGATGGACCGGAGTTCTTCTTCTGTGACCCCCACTCCGTCGTCTGAGACGATCAGGGCAAACATTTCCGCCTCTTCTTTTACTTCTATTCCAATAGTGCAGCCCCCGGGATTATGGACCTGAGCATTGGTGATCAGATTAGACATGGCCCGTTTCAGAAGATCCGGATCTCCATCGATCATCATAGGCCCTGTATCCTCCGCTGTATTCCAGACAATGGGGTAGTCTCCTGCATTATCCAGGTTCAGGAAATCTACCGCCACTGTTCTGGCAAGAGCCACCAGATCTGTCCTCTGCCGCTTCACCGGCTGGACATTATATTCCAGCTTGGAGGCCAGATTCAGGTCATTAATAAGGTTTTTCATCCGGATACTCTGCCGCCGGATGATCCCGGCCTTTCGTCTGGCTTCTTCAGGGAGACCGGTGTCTTCCTCCAGGGTGCTGGCGTGGCCCATCACCATAGAAAGGGGGGTCCGGATATCATGGGATACCCCGGCGATCCAGTTGGCTCTGGCAGTTTCTTTCTTCCGCAGTGCATAATTCTGGGTTTTCAGCTTTTCCGACACCCGGTTAATGGAAGCGGCCAGCTGGGACATGAGCCCTTTTTCCGGAATATACACTTCTTTCTGTTCTCCCAGGGCCTCTATTCCCTGGACAATGGGCTTTACCGAGCGGATGATGCCGGAGGTGGCCACTGCGTAGACAATGATGATAAAGACCAGATTAAATGCCAGAAATTCCAGGATCATATAGCCGATATTCCGTATCAGCTCATAATCAAATGTAGGCCACATCAGTTTAAAATACCGGTCCTTGGGAAAGCCCAGAAATAAAAGATCATCCCCCTTTGGAGACACTGTAGTGGGATAATCCCGGATATATCCCCGGACCGCCCAGGAAATTTCTCCCAGGGTGTAATGTGTCGGGATCTCCCGGGGCAGACCCGTACTGGACCAGATCACATTTCCTGTATCATTCTCCACCAGGATCCCCCAGGCTCCCGTCTGCTCCAGTACCTTCTCTCCTTCCTCTGAGAGAACATAGCTCCCCCCCTCGGAAAGACTAAGGGCTGCCGCAACCTCTTCCGCCTGCTGCCATCCGCTGGAATCCTTCCCCTGATTCCAGGTTACGGCTATCAGAAATACCAGATTCAGCAGAATTCCGAGGACAATCGAAATGATCAAAATAGAACAGAATTTCCGGATCAGTTTTATAGTACTGTTCATTTCCTACTCCTTTACCATCAGTTTATATCCCAGCCCCTTTACCGTGATCAGAGACACCGGCTTGGACGGGTTTTCTTCAATCTTTTCCCGTATCCGGCGGATATGGGCCATAAGGGAATTTTCATATCCATAGGGATTGTCTCCCCATACTGCCTGGCACAGCATATCTATGGTCACGATCCTCCCGCCGTTCCGGTAAAGGGCAGACAGAAGGGCAAATTCCTTTGCCGTAAGAGGCAGCCGTTCCTCCCCTCTGATCACCTGGGCCCGGGCAAAATCAATACTGCACCCTGCCAGACGGACCACAGGCTGTTCTTCTTTATAACATCTCCTGAGGATCACTCCTATGCGGAGGGTCAGTTCCTTTGGGAGAAAAGGCTTTACAATGTAATCATCTGCTCCCAGGCCCAGCCCCAGAAATTTATCTTCCTCCTCCCCTCTTGCGGTGAGAAACAGCACAGGGATGTCCGATCGCTCCCGGATCTTCTCAAAAAGCCCGAACCCGTCCCCGTCAGGCAGCATCACATCCAGCACCGCCATTTCCGGCGCCCACTCATTGAATATTTCCAGAGCCTCCTTTACCGAGGCTGCCCTGCGGATATTCCGGTACCCTTCTTTTTCCAGGATCCCCTCTACCATGGACAGCAATTCCGGCTCATCATCTACTAAAAGTATCTTTTTATTCTTTAAATATCCCAGATCCATAAATCCTCCTCATTTCTCCCCTAATTTTCTGTACACTGTCGCATTAATCATATTTCTCGATTTGACTAATGCGGCAGCGCAGCCCCGGGAAGCTTTCTATATAGTAACACATATCTTGCGCCTGTGTATTCCTTCCGGTTAAAATGTAAGGTAATTGTAAGGCAGGGAGAATGTTGCTGTAAGGTTGCTGTTCTATACTTACCCTCAGCAAATGAAAGGAGCAAAAGAAATGAATATCATCGAAACTCATAATCTCACAAAACGATACCGGGATTTCACCGCTGTAAATAAGCTGAATATGCATGTGAAGAAGGGCCAGGTCTATGGATTTCTGGGGCCAAACGGTGCGGGGAAATCCACCACCATGAAAATGTTCCTGGGGCTTACCCGTCCTTCCAGCGGGGATTTCCAGATCAAAGGCCTTTCCTATCCCAAAGACCGGATGGAGATCCTGAGGCAGACGGGAGCCTTTATTGAGTCTCCCGCCTTCTATGGAAATCTCACCGGAGAAGAAAATCTGGAGATCATCCGGAGGATCCTGAAACTGCCAAAAGACAGCGTCCGGGACGCTCTGGAACTTACAGGTCTCTATGAATTCCGCAAAAGGCTGGCCAGTAAATATTCTCTGGGTATGAAGCAGCGGCTTGGGCTGGCGGAAGCTCTCCTGGGAAGACCTCCTGTACTGATCCTGGATGAGCCTACCAACGGCCTGGACCCGGCGGGGATCCATGAGATCCGTACTCTGATCCGGTCCCTGCCTCAAAAGTATAACTGTACGGTGCTGGTTTCCTCTCATCTTCTCTCAGAGATCGAACTGATGGCGGATGATATCGGGATCCTGAATCATGGCCGCCTTCTCTTTGAAGGAACCCTTCCGGAACTGAAAGAGCAGGCCGCCCAGATGGGCTATCCCACAGACAATCTGGAGGATACTTTCCTGGCTATGATCCAGGAAGACAATCTGAAACGAGGTGACAGAAAATGATCCTTGCATTAGAAGGAAAAAAAATAAAACACACTGGCCTTTTGCCTGCTTTTCTGGCCGGAGCCCTGGCTGTCTCTGCCTTTCCGGTGATCAATATGGCCTTCCGGACAGATCTGTTTATCAGCCAGGACCTGCCCCCTGTGGACATTCTTCTCAATGGCAACTGGGATATGGCGGCCACTTTCCACTGTTTTCTGGCCATATTAGGGGCCTGTATCCTTTATCACACGGAATTTGCCAACCGGGCCATAGAAAAGCTTTACATGCTGCCGGTAAGCCAGGGAAAAGTGTTCCTGTGTAAGAACCTGCTTCTTCTGCTGCTGTTTCTGCCGGTATTCCTTATTGAAGATCTCTTTTTCCTCTTCTGTGCCTGGCACTGGTTTCCCGGAAAAGACCCAGGTGTGGAAGTACTCCTTGGAAATACGGCTTTTTCCCTGGCGGCCATCCTTCCGGTCCTGCTGCTGTCCACACTGATCGCTTCTCTGGCGAAAAATATGTGGATCTCCCTTGGGATCGGGGTCATCGGTATGTTTCTTGGACAGATGAGTGTATCTTATGATGCTCTGTTTTCCAAAGTCTATACTTTCTGTCTGCCCTACCGGTGCCTGACCTCTTCTGCCCGGGCAGAGGATATTTTTCAGATCCTGGGGATCTGCGCCGCAGAGACGGTGGTTTTCGCAGTCATAAAACTTTTTCTCATTAAGATCAGGAGGCAACCTGTATGAATTTACTTACTCTTTTTTCCATAGAACTGAAAAAAATACGCAGGACCCATATTTTCTGGATCCTGCTGATTCCGCTGATCCTGTTATGGATCCCTGCTGTATTAAACGTTGATTCTAACTTTTCCAACGCCGCCGGGCTTTCCCCGGAGATGAATTTTTTCTTTCAGATGTATCTGGGGATGTCCTGGTTTCTGTATCCCGCCAGCCTGGTAGTGATCACCGTCATGCTGAACCAGCTGGAGCGGACCAACCAGGGGATCCTGAAAATGCTCTCACTGCCTGTATCTGCTGCCGGGCTGTGTCTGGGCAAGTTTCTGATCCTGCTGCTTTTGTCCGCCTTTCAGATGGTTTTCATGGCAGTCCTGTATTATCCTGCGGCAGCTATGGCCTCCCACAGCACCGGCTATGACTTTATCCTTCCTCTGTCCACGGTGCTGTATGAAACTCTGGTCATCTATATCAGCTCCATACCCATGGCAGCCTTTTACTGGCTTATCGCCGTGTGTATCCGGACTTCAGTATTTTCTGTAGGGATCGGCCTGGCAACCATTGTGCCCACTGTACTTTTCATCAACACAAAATTCTGGTTTGCCTACCCTATGTGCTATCCCTTTTACATCATGTCCCAGCTGCTGGAACAGCCTCAGACACAGGTGTATAACCTATCTATAGACCTGTTTCCCCTGGTCCCCGTAGCTGTGGCTGTAACCCTTGTATGTCTGATCCTATCCTGCCTGTGTTTCGGCAGATCAGAAAGGAGATAATCTTTTATGAAAAAAATAATTACCTTTATCAGCCTGGTGATGGTCTTCCTGCCCTGGACGATTTTCCCTCTGCGGACTAATCCCTGGGCTCTTCAGTCTCCGGCAGCGGAGATCATTGTTTACAGCTACGCGGCCTTTATGATCTTCTCCGCAATTTTTACCACTGCAGCCTATGTCAAAGGCAAGGTAAAAAACAGGGGTATGCAGATTGCTATGGTGATCAATGATATCTACGGTTTCACCGCTCTGTGCCTGCTGGGCCTGGCTGTAAATACAGCCCTTGGGGGATAAAGCTTCATTAAGAAAACTACAGCAGTTCTAAAATCTGCTTTTTTAAGTAGCGGCCCACTACATTGGCAAAGTTCGAGAGATCCCGGATATAGGCAAAGTCCTTCCCGAAAATCTTTTTCTCTGCAGCCAGATCCTCCTCTTCCCCGGCAAAGACGCCCAGCACGGCGATCTTCCGGTTTCTCAGCTTTCGTATCTCTCCTGCGGTATCCCGGAGAGCAAAGTCCAGACAGTAAGGTTCTTTCTCCGGCTTTTTTGCCCCGGGAAGGGTATAGCCGGGATTCTGGCTTCCCGCCATAATGTCGTTGGGCCTGCCGTCGCTTAAAAGGATCAGGATCTTATTTTCTTCCTTTCTCTGGTCCAGCCCAGCGGCGGCGGCCTTTACCGCCAGGCCGTCCCGGTTGTTGGCAGAACCGTAAAATTCCAAGATCCGCTGGTCCAGCTCCCGGTCTTCGTCAAAATCCCGGAAAAGAGTCAGTATTGTATAGGCTCCCAGGGTACAGAACCCGGTAACCTGATGGGGGATCCCGGCAATACTGAGGGCAGCACTTAAAATGTAGCCCTGAAGAGCCACCTGGCTCTGTCTGCCCTGCTGGGAACCGCTGGCGTCGATCAGGATCTCCACAGCAAAGTCTGTATCTTCTCTTCGTATCTCTCTGGAAAAAAGCTTCCGGTTCCGGGTCCTGCCCAGATTCCACAATTTGTTCACCTGGATACGTCCGTATTCACTGGAAAGAGTCTCTTTTTCCGATCTGGTAAGGAGAGCCCGCTTCATCGTATTAGCCAGAGTCTGGATATTCTGCCTGGTGATCAGCTTTGTACTTTCCAGCGCCCGGAGATTTTCTCCCCGTACCTTTTTCACATACTCTCCTCTTGTGCTGTCTTTTCCATATCCGTGAAGGATCCCCCTGGTGATATGAAGACGGCAGTCCTTGTGTGTTCCTGTGCAGACCTGCTGCTGAAGTTCCCGCAGGACTCTGGCAGGGATACACCTTTCTCCATAACTGCGGATAATATATTCCTCCATTTTATCAGAAGACTCCCGGTCCAGAAGGATCATAGAAGATCTGGGCCTTTCCTGTTTTCCATTGTCCTGGGGATCCACATGGCCGCTGAAGATATTTACCGGCGATTCTTCCTCTTCTTCCTTCTCCTCCTCCCGGGCTTTTTCCTTATCTGTATATTCCTTCATATCCCGGTCTGAACTTTTCACTTCCCGGTCCAGACCTTTGAAGTTCTCTGCCAGTCTGTTTTCGTAAGCTTCCCAGTAAATCTCTTCCAGACACCGGCAGATATCCTCTACGGAATCTGTGTCTTCTATGGCGGCGATCCTATCCAGGATCTTTTCCGTTCTCCCCTGGAACTTTTCTCCGTAAAGATCTTTCCTCAGATAACAGTTTTCCAGATACCCCCAATCTGTATGGGTAAGGCGGAGGATGTCCTTTTCAAGGATATCCTGAAAGGCTGTTTTTCTCAGGTTCTCCACTCCCGGCCTTTCCCTCACTGCCTTTTTCCACACAGCACTGTCAATACAGAGGCGTCCCAGAGCTTCCAGCACTGAAGGGATCATACCCTGATAGACTTTCCGGGCAAAAAAGGCCTGATACTTTTCCCTGTCAAAATATTTTCGGAAGATTCCCTGGACTACAGCCTCATAAAGAGGAATATAAGGGGACTTTTCCCAGGCTTTCACATCCGCCGCCATATCCATCCCGTAATCTCCGCTTACTGCCCAGAGAAGGTTCTCCACCCGGCTTTGGATATCAAATGCTCCATTCTCCCCTGTTTTTCTTTCATTCATCAAACACATCGCCCCTGTCCCATGTTCCGGGTATCCTGGTCATGACCAGATCCCCGATCAACTCTCTTTCAAAGGTATCAAAGGTCTTGTTGGTGATCCCCATGTCAATGGCTTCCAGAGGCGTCAGGCCTCCCCGTACCAGACGGAGAGCTCCGATCAGCCCCCTCATGTCCACTGCCTTTGTGGAAATTTCCCCGTTCTGGGCCTTCAGTTGAAGATCCAGGAAAAGGCCTGCAAACTGCTCCCTGGCCTCTCTGCGGATCCCCGGGAAAAGATTTTCCAGGATCTGATACATCCTCTCCATAGTGAGAGAAGGCATATGGATCACCATAAATCTGGATACCAGGGCTTCATTTAATTCCTTGGTCCCTGCATATCCGTAATTCATAGTTGCGATAAATCTGGCGGCAGGGTGAAGAGAAATCCGGTCATATCCGGGCACATCCAGGGTTCTACGGAAATCCAGCACCTGATGGAGTACGGAAACTGCGTCGCTCTTTGCCATATTGATCTCGTCCAGGATCCCGAATCCGCCCCATTTGGCACACTGATAAATGGGTCCTTCCCGGAGCTTTACCTCATTATCTACAAAAGTGTCTGTTCCGATAAGACTGCTGCTGTCTGTATTCACATGAAAAGAAATGTCATAAACAGGCCTCCCAAAGATCCAGGCCAGGTTCTCTGCCAGCACATTTTTCCCTGTGGCCTTATCCCCGCAGAGAAGAAGGTTCTCTCCCTCCAGAAGAGCTGTCACCGCCCGGTTTAAGATCTCCGTTCCGTAAAAGGCCATGGAAGGTCTGGTAACCCGGGACTTTGCCTGCTCCTCCACCGGATAAGTCTTTTTAAATTCTTCCACTCTTTTTTGTAAGCTTTCTTTTAATTCCATGATCCGCCTCCTTTTCCTGTATAAAAAGTCTTCCTTCTACTCTGTGTCCAGTATACCAGAAAAGGCGTCCAAAAACTGTCCCAAAACAGCTTCTGACGCCTTTTCTTTATCATGATATTATACGTGGGCTTTCCACATACACTCTGTAATCTTCATCTCTGTAAAAACTGCCTCAAAGGAAGAGTTTTCAGGACTGCAGGCATAGATTCCAAAGGAGATCTCCCCTGCCCCTTCTTCCAGATGACAGATCCGCATCTGCTTAAAATTCACGCCGTCACCAGAACATTCTACACAGTAGTCGGACTCTCTTCTGCTCAGACGGTACCACATGGTCTTTATGGAAGCGTCAATATCTGTGGTCGCCCAGTCAGAATACCCGTGATTAGTCACCACGCTGCCCAGTCTCTGATACTCTTCGTTTTCATATTCTACGGAAGCTTTCAGCCAGTTTTCACTGTTCTGGTACAACACCACTCCGCACTGGTCAAAACGATGTTTGCTGGGGAACATTGTTTTGACCACAAAGGAAAAATATTTTTCGCTGGTCTTCATCTGAAGCACCGGGGCATTGTCATTCTGAAATCCGTAATAAGTCCTCTGCCAAAGGTCCGTTCCCGGCTCTGTAGTGACCCGTATCTCATCCTCCTTTATCTCATAGTTTTTCGGTTCTCTTGTCCAGATCAGATTTTCTTTTTTGAATTCCAAAGTTCTCTCTCCTTTCATTTCCGGCTCTCTGCCGCCTGTCTGGTTTGTCTCCTTCTTTTATATGCTTTTATTCTTTTTATACTGTGCTTCCTGTTCTTTCCAGTAAACATGATCCTTTTGCGTGATAGGCCGGATCACTTTACAGGGATTTCCTGCCGCCACTACGCCGGAAGGGATATCTTTTGTCACCACAGATCCGGAACCGATGACTACATTGTCTCCAATAGTAACTCCCGGGTTGATCACAGTATTTCCTCCTACCCACACGTTGCTGCCGATCCGGATCTTCTTTCCATACTCCAGCTGAGTATTCCGGACTTCTGCATCTACGGGATGTCCTGCGGTATAAACAGAGATCCTTGGCCCGAAAAATACATTGTCGCCGATATTTACCTCGCAGACATCCAGAATGATACAGTCATAATTGGCGTAAAAATTTTCCCCTACTGATATGTGACAGCCATAATCACAGCGGAAAGGGGGCTCGATCCAGAAATTTTCTCCGGTCTTTTTCAGCAGTTCCCGAAAATATCCCTGAATCCGCTCTCTGTCCTCGCCGGAAGCAGTTGAAGCCGTGTTGATCAGCCAGGTAAGCCGTCTCGCTTTCTGGTTGTCTGCTCCCAGCTCCGGGTCATTGGCAATATAGAGCTGCTCTGATAACATTAATTCTTTCTCTGTCATGATCTTGTCCTCCATCTTTCTTCTACTGCCCTTTCAAACATTCCGGCAAAATAATATTCTGTTATATCCGGCACCCGGACAAATTCCGGGAGATAAGCTTCCGGCACTGTTTTGGCGCAGTATTTCCGGATTTTCTCAATATGTTCCTCCTCCACCAGATCACCTGTAAAAACCAGGATCCGGGGATTTAAAAGGGGGATCACCGAAGCGGCTCCTTTGGAAAGGAAGGGCAGATAAGATCCCGGAACAAGACGGTCTATCTGTTCTTTTCTTGACACTCCATAGGGCAGAAACCCTACCATACCGGCAAATTGGTTCCAGCCTTTGATCACCTTTCCTTCCACCACAGTTCCCATTCCCGGGAGCACATGGCTGGGATAATTCAGGATGGTTACTGTGTCTTCCCTGGAACATTCTTTCAGATAATAGCCATAGACTTTATAGTGCATATCATTTTCCAGATGAACCGGAAAATGAAATTTTTTCTCCAGGATCTCCACCACCGGCACATTATCAAACTCCGGAAGATCACAGTGGCGGATCCAGCCTTTGTCTGCCACACTGGGGGTTCCCATGGCCGCCGCTCTCATATTCGGAAATTTTTCCTTTAATTCCCTTATCTTATCCTCCACATCCTGACAGGTGATCTTTTCCAGATAATCTCTGCCCTGATCCAGTATCTCACCGGTTGCTGTCAGAACTCTCCAGAAAATACTCCTTCTGCCCTGGATCAGTTCAAAACCAATGCACAGAAAATTTTCATAATCCCGGTTCAGTATATATGCCACAGAAGCCCTTCCCACTTCTCCGGATCTTTTCTTCTCTCCCAAAACCTGGCCTTCCTGTTTCAGTTCATTAAGGATAGTATTACAAGTGGCAGGGCTGAGGCCTGTGATCCTGGCCGCTTCCTGCTTTGTATGAGGAAGGCCGTCTCTTAAGATCTCCCAGATCCTTCTCTGATTTTCTTTCTTGATCTCTGCGGTATTTTTCACCTTCCGCCTCCCTTCCCTTTTTCTGCTTCTGATTTTTTTACATCTTACATTTATTTTATAATTATTATAACTATTATATTAATTAAGTCAAGAAGCTTTTCTGTTTATTCAAAACTTCTTCACAATTCTTTTGAAATTTCAACACAGTTTTTTCACAAATCCAAGGTATAGTAATAATCAAACAAAGGCAGTTACCTTTTTTAGATAGATAGACTTTTTTCTTTTTCATATGCCAGGGAGAAATCCCTGGCCCTCCTTTTTTATACGCAAAAAACTGCACCGGGAGGAAATGGATTGGATCTCACAGCGGATCCCGCCTTTCCCCGGTGCAGTTTTCTTATGTTCAATCTCTGATCTTCTTCTGATCATTTTCGGATTATCTTTTGTATATCTGATCATTATGCTATGTGGCTTTTCAGCTGGGCAATCTCTTTTTTCATCTTCTCCATATCATCGATAAGAAAGTTGACTTTTATCTGATATGCCAGCTGGACATCTGTGACTTTATTGTTTTCATCAAGCTTGTTTACTAGATTACAGTAATTTTCCGCCAATAACGTAATGTTTTTATCTGTAACGTTTTCTATGTGCAGTTTAACCTCGGTCAGTTCGTTTTTGGTTTCTGCAGTTATCTTTTGTATCGCAGACACTTTTTCTTCCAGGCCTGCTGCTTTTCCTTCTATACCTGAAGTTCTGTCTTCCAGACCTGATATTCTGTTTTCCAGACCCGACATCTTGTCTTCCATTCCTGTCATTCTGTTTTCCAGACCTGACATCTTGTCTTCCATTCCTGTCATTCTGTTTTCCAGACCCGACATCTTGTCTTCCATTCCTGTCATTTTATCTTCCAGGCCCGTTAATTTCTGCATAACAGGTTCTAACTTCCCGTCCAGCATGCCTGCAATCGCTGTCAATAATTCACCCTCTGCCATAAGCTCCTCCTTTCCTGTCGTATTTATGCAGCAGCCCGGCTCTTGGTCAGGACAGATAAACCGGGCTGCTTCATCTATAGACAGTCTATCACAATTATCGGCAGGGGTAAAGAATTTTTACTCCTGTTTCAGAAGAGCTTTCATATCTTCTTCCGGTGTAGTTACAGGTCCTATCTGATAATTTTCCACCAGATAGTTCAGGATATCCTGAGAAAGGAATGCCGGAAGGGTTGGGCCCAGACGGATATTCTTAATTCCCAGATGAAGAAGGGTCAGCAGGATACATACGGCTTTCTGCTCATACCAGGACAGTACAAAAGACAGAGGAAGTTCATTGACTGAACAGCCAAATGCCTGGGACAGAGCCACTGCAACCTGAATCGCGCCGTAAGCGTCATTGCACTGTCCCATATCGATCAGCCGGGGGATACCGTCAATGTCTCCCAGATCCAGATCGTTAAACCTGTATTTCCCGCAGGCCAGTGTTAATACCACCGTATCCGCCGGCGTCTGTTTTACAAAATCTGTGTAATAATTTCTTCCCGGTCTGGCCCCGTCACAGCCAGCCACCAGGAAAAAGTGACGGATCTTTCCGGCTTTTACCGCGTTTACGATCGCTTCTGCCTGGGAAAGGAGGGTATTATGTCCAAAGCCTGTGGTAACCGTCTTTCCACCGTTTATACCTGCAAATTCTCTATCTTCCGGGAATCCCCCCAGCTCCAGGGCCTTCTGGATCACCGGTGTAAAGTCTTTATCCTCTCCTATATGGACGGTTCCCGGAAATCCTACCATCTCCGTAGTAAACACCCGGTCCCGGTAACTATCCTTTGGAGGCATAAGACAGTTGGTGGTAAAAAGAATGGCTCCGGGAAGATTGTCAAACTCTTTTTTCTGATTCTGCCATGCGGTGCCGAAATTTCCTTTCAGATGAGAATATTTTTTCAATTCCGGATAGCCGTGGGCAGGAAGCATTTCTCCATGAGTATAGATGTTAATCCCTTTATCCTTTGTCTGCTCCAGAAGCAGCTTCAGATCTTTCAGATCATGTCCTGTCACAACAATAAAAGGACCTTTTTCCACTTTCATAGATACTTGGGCAGGTACAGGATTTCCGTAAGATTCTGTGTTTGCCCGGTCCAGCAGTGCCATACACTTCAGGTTGATCTCCCCCACCTTCAGAACTACCGGAAGAAGTTTTTCCACTGTGTCTTCATAGCCCATTCTGAACAGTGCCTCACAGAAAAACTCATCCACTTCCCCATCCCGGTATCCCAGAACTCTGGCATGATAAGCATATGCAGCCATTCCCCGGATCCCGAAAAGTATCAGAGATTTCAGAGAGCGGATATTTTCCTGGGCTTCCCAGATCTCTTTCATATCAAAATCATCGTTCTGTCCGCAGGGCGCCCCGCAGCTGCCGCACTGAGGCACCAGTCTCTCTTTTTCTCTTCTCACTGCTTCAATCTGTCTTTGGATAGCCTCATCATCAAAGCTTACATTTGTCACTGTGGTAAACAGGCCTTCAAT
>ERZ1643246.3227-NODE-3227-length-14341-cov-23.210696_pt1 | contig 14341 bp, 15 predicted proteins | sample MGYA00579265_ERZ1643246 | MGnify/ENA primary metagenome ERZ1643246 (study PRJEB29033, sample SAMEA4952261) | chicken gut metagenome | biome: Broiler Chicken; feature: Gastrointestinal Tract; material: Caecum | place: Ireland | collected 2018 | study: Broiler... | reverse complement strand
ATAACAAACATGAAAAAGAATTAAGACCATTTATAGGTATATTATTTGAAATAGAAACTTGTAAATATTTTGCTCCCTTATCTAGTCCAAAAACTAAACATAAAAGAATGAAAAACATGATAGACTTTTTCAAGATAAAAGATGGAGAATTAGGTGCTGTTAATTTTAATAATATGATACCTGTAACAGATAAAAATTATACTTTAGTAGATTTAAATAAAGAAACATTGACCATAGCAGAACTAAAATATCAAAAGTTATTAAAAGAGCAATTAAATTGGTTAAATGCTCATTACCGCCAAGTAAAAAATAAATCTTTTAAATTATATCAATTATATAATAGCGGAAAACTACCAGATAATATGAAATCAAGATGTTGTAATTTTAAATTATTAGAAGAAAAATGTTTAGAATATAATAAAGTAAAATAGTAACTTGTCTTTGGAGTTGAAATTAGATGAAAAAAAGAAAATTAAAGATTTTTGTAATTATTTTTATCTTAACAATTTTTTTATATTTTATATATAATCTTATTAGTGGAATTATATATAAAAATAAGATGAAAGGGATTAGCCAATATACCTCTAACCAAATGATTGATTATACTTTAAATAATAATGAAAACGCAGTTATATCAGTAGCCATATATGATGAAAATGGTATCACATATAATGTATATGGTGCAGACTATAACTTGAATTATGATTATGAGATAGGTTCAATTACTAAAACTTTTACAGCAATGCTACTTTCTAAAGCAATAGAAGAAGGAAGAATAAATTTAGATGATAGCATTTCAAATTATTTAGAACTTAAAAATAGATATTATCCAACAATAGAAAGAATAATTACACATACCTCAGGACTAAAACCATATTATTTAAGCTTTCAGAAAATCAAAAATTACTTTACTGTAGGAAATGATTTTTATAATATTTCAAAAGAACAATTATTGAAAGAATTAAATAAAACAAAATTGGAAGATAAAGATTATAATTTTAATTATTCAAACTTTGGAGTTTCAGCATTAGGATTGGTTTTAGAAAAAGTATATGATAAAAACTATAATGAATTATTAGAAGAATATTTACAACAACTAGATATGAATAATACAACTATTGCAACAGGGACAGGTAATTTAAGTGGATATTGGAAATGGAATGAAAATGATGGATATATTCCATCTGGAGCAATTATTTCTAATATTGAAGATATGTCAAAATATTTAGAAACATTAATTACATCTGATGAAAATTATGTAATAAATGTAGCAGAGCCATTAAAAGACATAAATGTAAAAAGTGAAATTTATAATATGTTTGATGTAAATATTGATAATGTGGGAATGACATGGATGATTGATAACAAGAACAATATCATTTGGCATAATGGCTCTACCACAAATTTCAATAGTTATATTGGATTTAATAGAGAAAAGAAAATTGGAGTTGTTGTTTTATCAAATATATCTCCACAAAAAGATATTAATATGACTTTAATAGGAAATAAAATAATGCTTGAACAGTTAGATAAATAAAAAATATCAATAGCGACAAATTTATAGATTAGTTTGAAATATAACTAATCTTTTTTATTTGATTAAAACGATAGAGTAGGGGGAATAGCACATTTTTTAGTATATAAAAATTACGAAAATATATTAAAATAAAATTTTGTGCAATCTTCTGTTAGACTATAATAAATTTTATAAATAAAAACTTTTTAAATATAAAAAATAAATTTTAAGATTTAAAAATAATTTATAGAAATTTTTAAAATTATAATTTATAAATATTTAGAATTTTAAAAATTATAATTTTGTAATGCAAACATTGTAATACTAAAAAACGAACATTTGTTATTTAGTGATTTTTTATAGAATTTATATAATATTTTAATTAAATTATTGTTTCATTAAGTTCAAAATCGTTTTTAAGCAATTTTAATTATTGAAATGTAAAATTAATCATTTATTATATAAATTTTGATTTTAATGAATTTCGTTTGCAGATTTATATATTCTAATTAATATAATATTTGCATTTTATACTATAATCCAATGAGTTCTATAATAATTGCAATAACTGTATTACAAACTAAAATTATACAAAATAATGACCTTCTAAAATCGATTTTAAGCCATTTTTATTTTTAGATTGATAAATTACTTGTTTAAAATTTTAGGGTTAAATATTGATTTTAGAAAATTAGCATTAAAAAGTAGATTTTTTTTAAGAAACTACTATCATATATAAATATGCAAAAAAAGTGCAAAAAAACGACGCACTAGAATCGATTTTAAGCCGTTTTTTTAGTAAGGACGTATAGTTTGTTGTCTGTAAAATAAAGCAAATATAAAAAAATAGGCACTTTGAGGATTTTTAGAAAAAATTATAGAATAAAATTATAATAAGAAAATAATTATAGTAATGAAATTATAAAAGTAAAATATAAAAATACTTTAAAATTGATTTTAGGAGCTCAGATAAATGCAGAAATAAAGAATATAATATATATGAATAGAATATTAATGTCTATAAGTCAGTCAGAAACCTTGAAACAACAGAAGTAGAGGTTTATGGCAGTTTTATATATTACTCCTACCTCTTATTGCACAAAACTTTGATTTTGCGCAATAAGGCATTAAAAAAGAACCTCTCTTTTGGCTCCTATATCTCCGTTATTTTTAAGTTAAATTTATCTTCAAACACTTTCTTTTTAGCTATATATTCTTTTGTTTTAAATCCCTTCACATCTATAATTTCATTAGTATTATCATTATGAAAAACAATAAAATCTGCTTTATACTTTAGTCCTGGTGCTAATATAAAAGTTGGTTGTAAACAAAAACCTTTTATTTCATTTGCTTTTAATTTTAACTTTAATTCACAATAATAATCAGCTTCTTTTTGGCTATCAAATCTATGTCCGTCTATAGATACTTTATAAGACCTGTATTTACTTTTCTTCTTAGATCCATTAGTAAATTCTTTATAATCATCTATGCTCCAATGCTCCACTTTACTTCCCTACCTCTTAAATATTAAGTTTTAAGAAATTATATCATAAAAAATAATTGAAGTATATATTTTTTACTCCAATTATTTTTTTAGTATATTATTTTTTACTTTTATTAAAATTATATATGACATTTTACGTCATTATATTTTAAAATTTTAAACAATATAAATTTGCTAATATATATAACTTTTTTTATTTACAGTAGTAGCTTTACAATATGCTTAATTTCAATTATTATACTTTTTTATATGTTAAACGATAAATTATTTGTTATTTTACATTTTTTAAAAATATAGACATTTTTTCAATAAATTCTTCATTATTTTTAGTAGCTACCATTTCATCTATTAATTCTTCAGTAACATCTGCTACAGACATAGAAGACATAGCTTTTCTTAATGCAAATACCGTTTCTAGTTCCTTTGGAGTTAATAGCAACTCCTCTCTTCTTGTTCCAGATTTATTAATATCTATTGCAGGGAATATTCTCTTTTCAGATAACTTTTTGTCTAAATGAACTTCCATGTTTCCTGTACCCTTGAATTCTTCAAAAATAACATCGTCCATTCTGCTTCCAGTCTCTATTAGTGCTGTTGCTAATATTGTTAAGCTACCGCCATTTTCAATATTTCTTGCGGCACCAAAGAATTTTTTTGGTTTATGTAAGGCACTTGGGTCAAGTCCACCTGACAAAGTTCTTCCTGAAGATGGAATTACAAGGTTATAAGCTCTTGCAAGACGGGTAATACTATCTAATAAAATTACAACATCTTTGCCTTGTTCTGTAAGTCTTTTAGCTCTTTCTAAAACCATTTCTGCTACTTTAACATGATGTTCAGGTAACTCATCAAATGTAGAATAAATAACGTCACCTTTTATAGATCTAGTCATATCTGTAACTTCTTCTGGTCTTTCGTCTATTAATAATACAATTAATTCTATTTCTGGATTATTAATAGAAATACTGTTTGCAATTTTCTTTATTAATGTTGTTTTTCCTACCTTAGGAGGAGCAACAATCATACCTCTTTGACCTTTACCTATAGGAGAAATTAAATCTATTATTCTCATTGCATATTCATTAGGAGTAGTTTCTAATTTGATTCTTTCATTTGGATGTATAGGAACTAAATCGTCGAATTTCTTTCTTCTATAAGCTTTTTCTGGTGCCTCACCATTTACTTCTCCTACATATATTAAAGCAGGGAACTTGTCCTTTTCTGTGTCTTGAGGAATTCGCGCAATACCTTTAATTTTATCTCCTTTATCTAACTTAAATCTTCTTATTTGAACAGAAGATATATATACGTCTTTTGGACTAGATAGATAATTTTTTCCTCTTAAAAAGCCGTACCCATCTGGTAATACTTCTAGAATTCCTTCTACAATCTGGTCATCTGCATTTGTAAGTTTATAGTTTCCTTCTCCTTGAGAATTTTGTAAATTAACATTATTTTGACTATTTTTTTCTGAGTTTTCTTTATTGTTTTTATTTGATGGGATATTTGTTTTTTCAATATTTTCAGCATAATCCCTAATTTCTCTATCTGTATTATTAAGACTATTTTCTTCTTTTACATTAGACTCATCATTACTATTATTACTAAATAGTAAACTTAATAAGTCTTCTTTCTTTAGTTTTGAGACATTTTTAATGCCCTTTTCTTTTGCCATTTGGCGTAACTCAACTAATGTATAATTTTCCATTCTAAGCCCCCATAAAATAAATAATTATATATAATTTAAAGTTTTATTTAATATTTAATTTGTATAATAAAAGGAATATTAAGATAAAAAAACTTTAGAAAAAACAATATTGATTTTATCTAAAATGTGAATTCTAAAATAAATAATATATAAGAGGATTATACCTCTTATATAATTTATTTACTAATATCTATATAAACTTTTTCATTTGGCAAATACATATCTAATTTTTCTCTTGCTACATCTTCTATATATTCTTTAGAATCCAAGTGTTCTTTTGTGTCTGCAAGTTCTTGACTTATTTCTTTTGCCTCTTCTATTTGTTCGTTATATCTATCTGCTTCTGCAGTATATGCATTTAATAATTTTTGCTGTGAAATAAATGTGTAAACGGCATATATTAAAACAGCTATTATAATAATTCGCTTTAAAACTTTAGTTTTCATAGCTTCTCCTTAGTTTATTTATAAAAAGTTCTATATATTATTTTTTTCTACATATAAATTTAAAATCCTTCTTTTTTTCGACTATTTTTATATTTTTTTATAGAAAATTTTGGAATTATATTCCTTATATTTAAAATAGATTTTGAAAAAGGTCGAAAAATTTTATTCTTTATAAATTTTAAAATACTTTTGCTAAAAAGTAAAGTCTTTTTTATTGGAAAAAGTAGAATCTTCTTTAAAAATGTTAAAATTTTGCTTCCATAATTAATAAAAATTTTACTTATAGTAAATAAATAAATTAACATTCCTATTAAAATTCCTATAAACAAATAACTTCGTATCTCTCCATTGTTAAATTTGAATATAGAAAATATTATAATTATTCCAGCTAGAACCCCAAAAACAATGTCTTCTATGTATGTAATAATATCTGGAGTTTTGAAAGATTTTCTTAATATTCTAAAAAAATCAAATAAAATAGAAATAACTACTCCTACAATAATAAATATAAAAAAGCAATATAATTCATTCAAAATTTTCCCTCAATTCTTTTAGTTTCATTTATAAATTTTATAAATATTATTAAATAAGATTTAAACGACTATATAAGGAATATTTTTTATAGTAAAAATACAATAATAATATAACAAGATTTATTTGTACTAAAATTTTTTTATTTAATATATAAATATTATTAGTGTAAATTTAAATTATGCTTATTTGTTAACAAGTATATATTAATTTTATTTTACTTTATTTAAATATTTTAGAAAATATTCCTTCACCTTTTTTCTCCATTGTATTTTCACTATATGCTATTTGCATTATATTTCCATTTACAATTGTCTCAGAAGTATCTATACTTAATTTATTAATTCTTAAATCCTCGCCTTTTATAGTTAAAAGTCCTAACTCTGTTTCTACTATAATAATCTGATCATCAAAACTAAGTACATCTAGTACTCCAGATATACTTAATTTTTCTCTATTTTCTAAAACTATATTTTGGATAACATTGGCTGACTGAATATTATCTTTTTTCATATCCATTGGCATAAAATTCATTCCTTTCTTATTTTAAGTCAATAACTATATACGTTATCTCCTTAAAAAACTACTCAATTGCTGTATTTGTATATTTAATTATATTCAGTCCTTGTCTACTTTAGAACAAAACATCGTGAAATTCTTGTAAAAGACCATCAGATATTTCTTGTTTAAAATTAATTGTTATTTTACACTCGTCAATATTAATACTGAAAATTTTCAAATCCTTTTCTATAATAAAATTAAAAATTTTATTTAGAATTTCGTTGTTATAACTGCAACCATAACCTATTATAGATATTCTGCTTAAGTTGTTATTTCTTACTATACTTTTTATAGTTTTTTGTTCAAATTTATTACTAATTAATGTTCCTTCTTTATTATTAAATGTTGACTTTGTTTCTATTGGAACATTATATTTTTCTGCAATTGTAACACATCTATTATGAAGAACCTTTGCCCCTTCCCCTGATATTTCTCTCATTTCTTCGTATGAAATCGCATCTAACTGTTTAGCATTTTTTATTTTTTTAGGGTCTGCAGTATATACTCCTTCAACATCGGAATAAATATAGCAATGCTTAGCATTTAATATAGCTGCTATTGACACAGCTGTTGTGTCTGAGCCACCTCTTCCTAATGTTGTAATATTTCCTTCTTTGTTAATTCCCTGAAATCCTGCTAAAATTACTATTTTACCTTCATTTAATTCTTTTTCTAGCCTATAAGTATCTATTTTCTCTATCTTAGCATCTGCATGTTCGTCATCTGTTAAAATTCCTACCTGCCATCCAAGTAAAGAAACAGCCAGATATCCCATAGAATTAAGTAATATTGACATTTTAGTAGCAGATATTTGTTCTCCTACACTTAAGAGAGCATCTAATTCTCTTTTATTTGGATTTTTAGATAATCTTTTTGCTTCTTCTATTAATTTATCTGTTGTTTTCCCTTGAGCAGATAATACGACAACTACTCTATTATTAGAGTTATAGTAATTAATTATTTTTTCTGCTACCAGCTTCAAATTTTCATCATTTGTTAAAGAACTTCCTCCAAATTTTAAAACTATTGTGTCCATATATATACACCTAATAAAAAAATATAATATAGTAAATTTAATTATAAAAATACTATATTATATTTTATTAAACTTATATAAAATCGTGAATTATTTTAACTATCACAAGTTATTTGTTATTAGTAATATATTTTAAATATGCATCCATAAATCCGTTTAAGTCTCCATCCATAACTGCTTGAACATTTCCAACTTCATAATTTGTTCTATGGTCTTTTACAAGTGTGTAAGGGCAAAATACATAAGATCTTATTTGACTTCCCCATGCTATGTCCATTTGTACACCTTTTAAATCTTCTATTTTTTCTTTTTGTTCTTTTTCCTTTAAGTTTATAAGCTTAGATTTTAACATTTTCATAGCAGTTTCTCTGTTTTGAATTTGAGAGCGCTCTGATTGGCAAGCTACCACTATATTAGTTGGAATATGTGTAATCCTTATAGCAGATGATGTTTTATTTACATGTTGTCCTCCAGCTCCAGAAGCTCTATAGGTGTCAATACGTAAATCATCTGGATTAATGTCTACTTCTATATCTTCTGCTATTTCTGGCAAGACCTCGACTGATGCAAATGATGTGTGCCTTCTTCCTCCGGCATCAAATGGTGATATACGTACTAGCCTATGTACTCCCATTTCGCCTTTTAAGTATCCATATGAATAGTCTCCTGAAACCAAGAAAGTAACACTTTTAAGCCCTGCCTCTTCCCCATCTAAATAATCAAGTTCTTTAACTTCATATCCGTTTGCATTAGCCCATCTTGTATACATTCTATAAAGCATTTCTGCCCAGTCCTGTGCTTCTGTTCCTCCTGCTCCTGGATGGATGGTTATAATAGCATTATTTATATCGTATTTACCAGATAGTAGTGTTGTTATTTCTAATTTATCTATCTCTTTTTTTAACTCAAATGTATTATGTAAAAGTTCTTTGGTAAGTTCTTCATCTTCTTCTAGTTGTAGTAGTCCATTCATGTCTACTAGATTGTCTAATTCGGATTTTACTTTTTTAAAATTATTTACTTTATTCTTTAAGCTAGTAATTTTTTTTAATACTTTAGAACTATTTTCTGCATCACTCCAAAATTCATTTTGTGTTGTTTGTTTTTCTAATTCTGCTAATTCTTTTTCTTTATTAGCTACATCAAAGTGAATCACCTATTTTTTGTAGTCTATCTGATAGTTCTTGTAGTTTTGAAGAATTTTCTTCTAATTCTATCAACTTCATCACATCCTTTAATTATTTATATGTTGAATTTATAATAACACAAGTATTTAATTTATACAATGAAATTTTACTTAGCCTTTCTAAATTTATATATTATATGAAGTATCAAAGGCTTTTAAAAGGTAGCTATTAAAAAGACAAGCTAAGAAATATATTTTTAGTCAATCTCTATAGCACCTGTATATAAACCATAGTACATTCCTTTCTTATCAATTAATTCTTCATGATTTCCTCTTTCAATAATTCTACCATGATCTAATACCATAATTAAATCTGAATTCCTAATTGTAGATAATCTATGTGCAATAACAAATACTGTTCTTCCCTTCATAAGTTTATCCATTCCATCTTGCACAATTTTTTCTGTACGAGTATCTATACTTGATGTTGCTTCATCTAATATTAGTACAGGAGCATTATCTAAAGCTGCCCTTGCTATTGATAAAAGCTGTCTTTGTCCTTGTGATAGCCCTTCCCCGTTTCCTGTTATTACAGTATCATATCCTTTTGGTAAATGTTTAATAAATTGGTCAGCATTTGCAAGTTTTGCTGCTGAAAAAACTTCTTCGTCGCTTGCTGCTGGTCTTGAATAACGTATATTATCCTTTATTGTTCCAGTAAATAGACTAGTGTCTTGTAAAACCATTCCTAAAGATCTTCTTAAATCGCTTTTCTTTATTTTATTAATATTTATTCCATCATATCTTATTTTTCCGCCTTGAATATCGTAAAAACGGTTTATAAGGTTAGTAATAGTTGTTTTTCCTGCACCTGTTGCACCAACAAAAGAAACTTTTTGACCTTCTTTTGCCTCTAATGAAATATCGTGTAAAACTATTTTCTTATCAGTGTATCCAAATACTACATTCTCAAATTTTACATGTCCTCTTAGCCTTACATAAGTAATTCTGCCATCATGATGAGGATGTTTCCATGCCCATAAATCGGTTCTCTCATTAGCTTCTACAATTTTACCGTTTTCCATTTTTGCATTAACAAGTGTTACATAACCATCATCTTCTTCAGATTTTTCATCTATTAATTTGAATATTCTTTCTGCACCAGCTAATGCCATTGCAATAAAGTTCATTTGTTGAGAAACTTGCCCTAATGGGTTAGTAAATGATTTTACATATTGTAAAAATGCTGCAATACTACCAATAGATAAAATTCCATTTACAGATAAAATACCTCCTATTACAGCTACTAAAACATAACCTAGGTTACCTATATTTAAAATACAAGGCATTAAGATATTTGCATAAATATTAGCACTAGTTGCACTATCACATAAATCTTCGTTTAATTCGTCAAATTTTTTCATGTTCTCATTTTCATAACAAAATACTTTTACAACTTTTTGTCCTTCTATCATCTCTTCGATGTATCCGTTTACTTTACTCATATCTTCTTGTTGTTTAATAAAAAATCTTGAGCTATTACCACCTAAATATCTTGCTACAAAAGCCATTACAATTACCATTGCTACAACTACTAAAGTTAAATATATATTAGTTGTAAACATAGAAATTAGTACTGTAACCATTGTTATAATTGCTGCAAATACTTGTGGAATACTTTGACTTAAACACTCTCTTAAAGCATCAACATCGTTTGTATATGTACTCATTGTTTCGCCATGTGGATGGCTATCAAAATATCCAATTGGAAGTGTCTGCATATGGTCAAACATTTCTGTACGTATTCTATTTAATATTCCTTGAGAAATATTAATCATTAATCTATTATAAACGTAAGTTGCTACAATTCCAACAACATAAATTACTGCCATGTTAAGTATAGCTTGTAACAATAGAGTAAAGTCTGGATTTTGGTTGCCAATTAAAGGCACAATATAATTATCTATTAACCTTTGAATAAACTGTATACCTAAAACACTGGCAATGGAGCTTACTATAATGGCTACAAGTACAATAAAAAATTGCAATTTATATGTTGTAAATACATATTTTAGAAGACGTAAAACTGTTTTAGACTTTTTTGTTCTCTTAGCCATTATTATCATCTCCTTTCATTTGTGACTCATATACTTCTTTATATATTTGATTTGTTTTTAATAACTCTTCAGATGTTCCAATTCCATCTATTTTTCCATCGTTAAGGACAATTATTTTATCTGCATCTTCTATAGAAGTTATACGTTGTGCAATAATTATTTTAGTTGTATTTGGTATCTCTTCTCTAAATGCTTTTCTAATTAAAGCATCTGTTTTTGTATCAACAGCACTTGTAGAATCATCTAATATTAATATTTTTGGTTTTTTCAAAAGTGCTCTAGCTATACAAATTCTTTGCTTTTGACCACCAGATACATTAGTTCCTCCTTGGTCTAATACAGTCTCATATTTAGCAGGGAATTGCTTAATAAATTCATCTGCTTGAGCTAGTTTACATACTCTTTCTAATTCTTCATCTGTAGCTTCTTTATTACCCCATCTTAAGTTTTCACTTATAGTTCCAGAAAACAATACATTTTTTTGTAGCACCATAGAAACACTGTCTCTTAAAGTTTCCAAGTCATAATCTTTTACATCTACGCCGCCTACTTTAACTTTTCCTTTTGTTGCCTCATATAGTCTTGGAATCAACTGTACTAAAGTTGATTTAGAACTTCCTGTTCCACCTATAATGCCAATTGTTTCTCCTGCTTTTATATCTAAATTTATATTTCGCAAAGCAAACTTATCTTTATCTTTTTCGTCGCTATAACAAAAACTTACATTATCAAATATTATAGAACCATCTTTTACTTCTTTTATAGTATTTTCTTTATTCTTTATGGCAGGCTCTTCGTCTAGAACTTCTATAATTCTTTCAGCAGAAGATTGAGATATAATAATCATAACAAATACCATAGAAAGCATCATTAAACTCATTAATATCTGCCATGCATATGTAATAAGGCTAGAAAGTTGTCCTGTTTGCATCTCTCCACCAACTATAAGCTGAGCACCAAACCATGAAATTAATAATATACAAGTATATATTGTAAACTGCATTACAGGGCTGTTAAATGCTACTATTTTTTCAGCTTTTTTAAAGAAGTAAAATACTTCGTCATTTACTTTTTTAAATTTTTGCTTTTCAAAATCTTCTTTTGCATAGGCTTTTACAACTCTTATACCACTTAAATCTTCTTGTACTACTCTATTTAGATTATCATATTTTTTAAATACTGTTTCGAAATTTGGGTGTGCCTTTCTAACTATAAAAATTAAAAGAAAACCTAAAACAGGTATTGCTACTAAAAATATACATGCTAATTTTGCACTAATTGTAAAACACATAATAAGTGCGAAAATCATCATAATAGGTCCACGTACTAAAATTCTTATAATCATTTGAAAAGCTTGTTGCACATTTGTAACATCTGTTGTAAGCCTTGTAATTAAACTCGAAGTAGAAAATTTGTCTATGTTTTCAAATGCATATGTTTGTATTTTGTCAAACATAGCTTTTCTTAAATTTTTTGCATATCCTGATGAAGCTTTAGATGCAAATCTTCCAGATAACATTCCAAATGTTAATGAAAGTATTGCAGATACTATTAAAAATATTCCTATTTTTAAAATATACTTAACATCACTATTTTGAATTCCTATATCTATAATTTTTGCCATTAAATATGGAATAATAATCTCCATTATAACTTCAAAAATAACAAATATTGGGGTTAGAATAGCATCTTTTTTGTATTCTTTAACATAACTTGCTAATTTTTTTATCATTATTTTTGCTCCTTTCGTTTAAATATTTAATACAATTATTGAAATTTAAGAATCACAATTTATCATATCACAAAAAAGAAAATTATTCCACTTTTATCTAGAATAATCTTCATTTTTATTTATTATATATTTCTCTTCTATGTCCTATTTCTAAGACTAATACTATTATATTTTCATCTTGTATTTCGCATATAACTCTATAATTTCCTATTCGATATCTCCACTGTCCTGATTTATTTTCTACTAATCCTTTGCCGTGAACTCTTGGATTTTCGCAATTTTCTATATTTTTTTCAAGCCATCCAATTATCAGTGCTGCTGTGTATTTATCCATTTTTTTTAATTGCTTTTTTGCTTTTTCTGTAAATATTACTTTATATTTCAATTATAGACCCAACTCCTCTTTTACTTCTTTCATAGTATAAGTTTTAGGATTTTTCTTATATTCCTTTATCGCTTTATTATAACATTCTAAGTCATACTCATCTTCAATTTTTTCTAATACGGCATTCCTAATTAAGTCAGATAATGAAATGTTGTTCATCTCTGCATAAGTTTTTATTAACTCTGTATCCTTTTCACTTAATCGTACCGAGATAGTCATAATTTTCAACTCCTTTCTGTTATTATTGTACTACATTGTATTACATGTTGTCAATATTATTCTATTATTATTTGTATAAATTTGTGATAATATTCTTAATATTAAATCATTATCAGTCATTTTTATATTCTCCTATTTTAAATTTAAAAAGACGAATTATAGTCTCATTTTTATTTAAAAGTTTTATATTATATATTTATTTTTGTAAAGTATAACCGTAATAAATATAATTATACAGTATTACTAAAAAAGAAATGCCGTGGTCAGACGACATTTCTTTTACTTTCACCGAATAGTAAACCCTAAAGGTAGGTACCAATCTTCGTCAAAATATCTTTTTACCATTTGGAATAAGAACTCGTTGTATTCATGCCACTCTTTTAAAAGCATAGCACGAGTATCATAGATGTTCTCGCAAACACCTGGCGAGATAGGAATAATGCCTCTTCCATATCTTGGACGTTCTTCATAAGGAAGTCTACAACCTTCATATTTGTTCCAAAAAATGCACGGATAGTTTCTATTTCCGATGTGAATCACATCGACGATTAACTTTCCTTGATTTCTTGGTCTCATATAGAGAGTAGCTTCATGTGAGTTTATAAGAAAACTCAAGTCCAGTGTAAACATATTTCCAATGGTTTTAAAGACTTTGCGTTGCTTGTCAAATATCAAGTCAATTGAATAATTCCCAGACTCCAGCGCTGCAATCATTTTATTCCGGTCACAGTCAAAGTCATAAGGAGAAGCTTCACACGCTGTTGTTTGGCAACACCTACCTCCGCATTCTCTACAAATGGTTTTATCTTCTAATTTGCAACCAAGTAGTTGCTCTTCTTTTGACATTATCATATTATTTCCTCCATTTTCAAGAAATAATTTATCACATTTTACTGACCTAAAATATGATGTTAACATAACGTTGTACATTATAAGTATACCATATTATATGCGAATTATCAAATGAACTTTATACGTATTTTAATAGAGTTTGGTAGTTTATAAAAAGCAAAGTAATAGTCTTATTTAAAACTAATACTTTGCTTTCCACGATATAATGTTAATCAGCTGAAAAAATATCATCTTGAGGAAAGAAGTGTCCCTTTAATACAAAATCTTTTTCTAAATTCCGATTTGGATCTCCTAAATCTTTTGAATGAATAGTCCTTGTTTTATCTGCTTTCTTTTTTATTATTTGTGATTTTGCCTTTAGTATTCCACGATGCTTTTTCATTGATTTGACCTCCATCCTACAAAAGACAATAGATTTAAATAAATATTGCTATTTGCATCATAATTATTATAGCAGGTTATTTTTAAAATTTAAATAACCTGCTATAAATTTTATTATTAATATTATTTTATTTATGCGTTTTTACCACAACAATTCTTATACTTTTTACCCGAACCACATGAAGTAGCTGCTTATGTATTATCAATATATTTAATATTTATAATAT
>ERZ1643246.3225-NODE-3225-length-14344-cov-5.416894_pt1 | contig 14344 bp, 16 predicted proteins | sample MGYA00579265_ERZ1643246 | MGnify/ENA primary metagenome ERZ1643246 (study PRJEB29033, sample SAMEA4952261) | chicken gut metagenome | biome: Broiler Chicken; feature: Gastrointestinal Tract; material: Caecum | place: Ireland | collected 2018 | study: Broiler... | reverse complement strand
AGGAGTGATTGCAGCCGTTGCCATTGTGGGCTGCACAGGATGTCTGATGGGATTCTTCCTCTGTTTCGCATCAGAGAAATTCAAAGTGGAAGTAGATGAGCGGGAGGACGCGATTCTGGAAGTGCTCCCCGGAAATAACTGCGGCGGATGCGGCTATGCCGGCTGTTCCGGTCTGGCTGCCGCCATCGTAAAGGGGGAAGCCCCCGTCAACGGGTGCCCGGTAGGCGGCGCGCCGGTTGGGGCCAAAATCGGCGAGATCATGGGCGTCGAGGCGGAGGAGACCGTCCGCAAGGTTGCCTTTGTGAAATGCGCCGGAACCTGTGAGAAGGCGAAGAAGGATTACGAGTATGCCGGAGTGGAGGACTGCCGGGCGATGGCCTATGTGCCGGGCGGCGGACCGAAGGCCTGCAGTTACGGCTGTATGGGATACGGCAGCTGCGTGGCAGCCTGCCCCTTTGACGCGATCCACATTGTGGACGGCATCGCGAAGGTGGATAAGGAAGCCTGCAAGGCCTGTGGAAAATGCGTGGAGACCTGCCCGCGGCATCTGATCGAGCTGATACCCTACGAGGCGAAGCTGGCGGTTGCCTGCAGCTCCGAGGACAAGGGGCCGAAGGTTATGAAGGTCTGCGAGGTCGGCTGTATCGGATGCAAGCTCTGCGAGAAGCAGTGCCAGTTCGACGCGATCCATGTACTGGACAATGTGGCACACATCGATCAGGAGAAGTGTACCGGATGTGGCGCCTGCGCGGCGAAATGTCCGAAGAAGATCATTACCATGGTCGGATAAAACGGCATAATAATTATGATAAAAAAGAGCTCTCGGAATTTTTCCGGGGGCTTTTTTCATATGGAAGATGAATTTATCCGTGGGGCGGAAGAAGCGGGACATGACGGGAAAAAGGCGGTCTGATGCGAAATGCCGACGATCTGGCAATGATACTTGAAAATCTGGGAAATCGCGTGAGGCAGATCATCTGGGGCGAACGTGTCTGGCAGAAAGGCGAAGTGAAGGGAACAAAGGTAATGGAGGACGCGTATCTGGCAGGAAAAAGAATCGGGGAATAACAATCAAAGATATCAAAAAGCAGCGGAGGACTGGTAATGACACCGTCCGAGCTGCTTTTTGGCATTTTTGAGGATTCTGCCAGTTTTTGTAATTCGTTAGCAGGAGGGATATTAGCGGCATGACAGATAACATCTAAGGTTCTGATCAAATAAGTAATTTTTAATATACGGAAAGGGAATGATTTTTCATAGTAGACAGGTATTAGACAGAATATGGGAATCAGAGGATAATAGATAAAAAGAAAAGAAGCAAAGAAGCAAAGAAGCAAAGAAGCAAAGAAGCAAAGGATGATGTCCCGGCATGTGTTTGCCTTTCTTCCAAAATATCATCCGGGAGCCGCAGATGGATTTTTCGTCTCCTGGGCGCAGGAACCGCAGGATATGGCCTGTATGTCTTTGTGACAAGAGATCTGGCGACTTACATGTTTCTGAGGACAGAGTTTGTTTTTCTGAATTACAGTGAGTCCCCGATATCTTTTTATATAGATTATCTGGCAATGATGGGACTGTTTATCTGGACTGCCTATTATCTGTCCATGTTCCTTCAGAAATTTTTATTGCCGGAGAGAAATAGAACATGAAAAGAAAGAACAGAAAGACAGGAGGTTACACATGAAAACAAAATTATGGAAGAAAATGCTTTCCATACTGGTTGCAGGGACGACGCTTTTTTGTCTGACAGCGTGTGGCAGCGGAACAGAATCCGATTCTGCAGCATCTGATCAGACGGAGGAAAATACAGACGCTCAGGGTACGACAGAAGTCGCTGCAGATGCCGGACAGGAACAAAGCGCGGGAGACGGAAATGTTCTTGTCGTGTATTTCTCAGCTACCGGCAATACAGAGCGTGTAGCTGAAGTGATTGCTGATACAACAGGCGGAGAACTGTTCGAGCTGGAGCCGGTTGATCCCTATACCGATGAGGATTTAAATTATAACGATGATAACAGCCGAGTATCCCAGGAATATGCTGATGAAGGCCTGCGGAATGTGGAGTTGGTGGCTGACACTGTAGATGGTTGGCAGGATGTGGAAAGAGTCTATATCGGTTATCCCATATGGTGGGGAAATGCGGCATGGCCTGTAAATGCTTTTGTAGAAGCCAATGATTTCACAGGAAAGACCGTCATTCCCTTCTGCACATCAGCAAGTTCTGGTTTGGGTAACAGCGGTAAACGGCTGGCTGAGCTGGCCGGAACCGGAGATTGGCAGGAAGGTATGCGATTCCGCTCCAGTGTTTCAGATGAAGATGTAGCAGCTTGGGTGGAGAGCCTGGAGTAAAAATTAATATGCAAACGCTAAAGGAGACATGGTTCAACAGTGAATCGTGTCTTTTAAATTGTTTGATATATACATTAGCGAAGTTATAGAACTGATATATCTGAAATATATGAAAGCAATGATATCTTACGATAACGTTACCAGAGTAGATGTGATCAAGAGAAGAAAGGAAAAGCACAATCCAGACGGAACCGGCGGTTGCAACCCGTCGTTGCGTAGTTGCAACTGTAGTTTGGTGGTGTACTATCGGTAAAAATCGTATACTGATAGCGAAAGGAGGACACTGATATGACCTTCGGGGAAAAAATACAAAAGCTACGGAAAGAAGCTGGGATGTCACAGGAGGAACTATCCTATCAGTTGGGCGTGTCCAGACAGGCTATCAGCAAGTGGGAACGTGACAATGGCTATCCGGAAATAGAAAAGATTGTTCGTATGAGCAAAATTTTTCATGTTTCACTTGACTATTTATTGAATGAAGAAGGTACACAGTCACCGGAATCCGCTGCGGAGCAGGGAATATATGGATTATAGGAATCGTTTTCCTGTTTTCCGTCAAGTTGACAGACAACCCATATCGAAAGCTTTGGCAAGAACCACTGCTATTTGACAAGGCAGTAAAGGCGGAATTAAATGCGGCGTATGCTGAGAGAAAAAGTTTTCTACAGCTATTTAGCCTGATTGGAATTGCCTTAATTGCACTAGGCTTTCTGTTTTTCCCTTTGGTAGTTGTGGTAGAGTTGCCTATTGCAGATACGCTTGTTTTTGCTGCTGGAATGATTGTCGCAGGAATTGGAACATTTTTATGTATTTACATGTCCGGCCTTATTCAGGCGTATCGGTTACTGATTATGAATGAAACCTATCAGGAAAAAAGGAAGTGAGGGCATTATGAAAAAAACTTTGACTGTATTTGCAATCATGTTGACGTTACTTCTCTGCGGCTGTCGAGCCAGCGAGAATGCAGACAATCTTGATTACGGAGATACTTTTTCAAAAGCACAGGCAATCGCTGTTATTTCTTCTGACACATCGGAAGTGATTGAAACGATCACTGATACAAAGGATATCAATAATTTTACGCAGGCACTGGGTGTAGACCAATGGGAATTAGCATCATTACCCGATAATGCGTCCAAGCTGGGGTCCTTTGGATTATTTAAACAGAAGACAATCCAGTTGTTTGATGCGAACTCCGATCAAACACTTTACGATGTCGGCACCATTACTCTGTACGAGGGAGGTTATATCAGTATCGAGGTTGACGGCTTGGATTGGCTTAATGCAACTTTTGAGGTAAGTGAAGATACATACGACTTTTTAAAAGCGTTTTTTGAATAGCTTTGAGAAAAAATGGAAGGCGAAAACAACTTTACTTTATAGAAAGTGATTGCAAAGAACAAGCAAAACTGCCGTTGCAGGAGCACACATTCCCACAACGGCAGTTTTCATTAATGATTCATGGAGATTTCAATGTAAGCGCCATCGCCGTAGGGGTCAGCCAGTACCAAAGTTTTCCCGTCGGAAACAAAGAAGTAGGAGTTTTCATGTGTTTCTGTCGGCTCGCCGAACAGTTGGGTTAAATCCTTTGCGTATGTATCCAGATCGGATGCTCCAAGATTGACAACTGCCTGATCCAACACGTTGCCGTTTTCCTGATTCAGGTTGAAGGCCAGGGAAACATCGGCATCTTCGCCCAAAAGGGATAGAGTATAATCCCGTTCCAGGAGAACGCCTTCTCCATTTTTTGTTTCTTCTCCCTGTCCCAGGATTTCTGTCACTTCGGCATCGGATTTTCCTACCAGGTCAGTCAGTTCCCTCAAATCTACATCGGATTGAGAAGCGGCATTGCTGTCCGCCTGAACGGCCGGTTTGTCCGAGTCTGCTTTCTGAGATCCCTGCGATGTGTTCTTGCATCCGGCGAGGACCAGGATACAGAGGGTAATAAGTAAACAAAAACGTAATTTCATATAGTTCCTCCTGTCTGAAAAATTTTGTGTATGGAGTTCGGTGGATCCCTGTCGGGGATCCGTTGTGCAGACAGTATAACATGGGATGTTTACTCAAAAAAGAGGTTTTATTTAATGTTAAGGGTTATTTAAGAAAAATACAAATATCCCATTTCGCGGTCTGTGAATAGGCCGTTTTATGATGAAAGATCCATAAAGGGGATAGTGGTGCCGATGCCGGAGGTGCAGTGCAGCTCGCCGTCGGTGGTGATAAAGATAGCTTCCGTATCCGGCAGAGATTCCGCGAAAGCCAGTCCGTCCGAAAGGCCCATGGCAAAGCAGGTGGTGCTTAGAGCGTCCCCGTCCACAGAGGAGTTGTTGATGATGGTTACCGATGCCAGACCGTTGTCGCAGGGGTAGCCGGTGGCCGTGTCCAGAATGTGGTGGTAGAGGACACCGTCCGACTCAAAATAGCGCTGGTAGATTCCGCTGGTTACCACAGACTGGTCGGTCACTTCGATGGCGGCGATGGGATCCCCGTCGTCGGCGAAAGGTTTCTGGATGCCGATGGTGTAGGAGGCAGTGTCCTGATGTTCCTTCGGTCCAAGAGCCAAAATGTTCCCTCCCAGATCGATGAGACCGCTGGTAATGCCCTGACTGTTCAGATAGGCTTTCATCTGATCGGCGATATAGCCCTTGGCGATCCCACCCAGGTCGATGGCGCTTCCCGGAGTGGTCAGAGTTACCTGGTTGCCGTCGATGATGACATTTTCCGCGTCTACGGTGGCGAGAGCCCGGGAGATGGCCTCCGGGGAGGGAACCGTTCCGTCAGAGTGGGAAATGTTCCAAAGGGAGGTCAGGGCTCCGATCGTAATGTCAAATTTTCCGCCGCTGATCTCGTAGTATTCCTGTCCCTTGCGGATCAATTCCGCCGTCTCCTCGTGGACTGTCACGGGCGTCCCCACATTTTCATTGATCTTTGAGACATCGCTGTCCTCCAGGGTGGCGCTGAAGTAGGACTCATACCGGTCCGCCATCGCGAAGCACTCGTCTATATAGGATTCCTTGTCACTTCCGTAGAGGGTTACGGAGATGACCGTGTCAAAATAAAGCCCGGTTTTGGTGACAGGCTCAGTGTCTCGGTACTGACATCCGGTCAGCAGCGGGCACAGAAGGGCGCCTGCCGTCAGAAGGGCAAGAAATTTTTTCATTTTCAAAGCGCAGATTCCTCCTTGGATTTGCTCCCCACATTATAACATGGGTGAGAGGGGAGAGCAAAAGGTTTCTCTTGAGATGGATTTTTCCGGGAAAGTGTGATAAAGTAGTTCATGTATGCCAGATGCCGGGAGATCGGCATCCGAGAGAAGAGGAACGGTAAATGACAATCAGAGGAATGGATTTTAAGAAAAAGAAGCGCGTGGTTATCAAGATCGGGTCGTCCTCGCTGACCCATCCTGCCACGGGCAATATCAATTATATCAAGATGGAACGGCTGGTAAGGGAGCTCTGTAACCTGAGAAATCAGGGAATCGATGTCTGCCTGGTCTCCTCCGGGGCCATCGCTGTGGGCAAACAGTCCATGGGACTTGCCGAACGGCCCCGGCGTCTCCCGGAAAAGCAGGCCTGCGCCTCCGTGGGCCAGGCCCGGCTGATGTCCATCTATCAGAAGTTTTTCGCGGAATACAATCAGAAGGTGGGCCAGGTCCTGATGACCAAAGAGACCATGATCGACAATGTATCCCGGAAAAATGCCCAGAATACCATCAATGAGCTGATGGCCATGGGTGTGATCCCCATTGTGAACGAGAACGATACGGTCTCCACTTACGAGATCCGGTTTGGCGATAACGACACCCTGTCGGCCATTGTATCGGCCCTGACCGGGGCGGATCTGCTGATTCTGCTGTCGGATATCGACGGGCTCTACACCGACGATCCAAAGGTCAATCCCGATGCCGAGCTGATTACCTATGTGGAGGAATTTTCGCCGGAGTATATGGAGATGGCGTCCTCCGCGCCCGGATCCGAGATGGGCACCGGAGGCATGGTCACAAAGATCAAGGCGGCGAGGATTGCCACCGCTTCCGGCGTGGACATGATTATAGCCAACGGTAAGGATTTCGGTATCCTGCATCATATTTTTGAAAACCGGTTTACCGGAACCTTTTTTAAGGCCAATTACGACGAGAATTTTGACATTCTCGATCTTCTGGAGGAGGAATGAGATGGAGCAGATGACAGAGGAAAAGATCGCCCGCATCAACGAGCTGTACCGGAAACAGAAGTCTGTGGGCCTGACCTTCGAGGAGAAGAGGGAGCAGAAAAAACTCCGGGAGGAGTATGTGGCCGCGGTCCGCAGAAATCTGAGGAGCCAGCTGAACCGTATCGATATGGTAAATGAGGACGGCAGCGTGGAAAATCTCGGAGAAAAATATGACGGGAAACGGCCAAACTGACTGCGGAAAGGCGCAGAGCGCAAAAGAGAAGAAGGATGCCATCCGGCGCCGGACGCTGGCCTGGAGAAGAAGCCTGGGTGCCGGGGACGCAGGAAAGCTGTCTGCCGGACTCTGCAGTAGGCTGACGGCATTTCTGGAGGAGGCATGGGCGAAGGAGATCCCGATTCTCGCCTATGCCGCGGTGCGCGGGGAGGCGGACCTCTCGGCGTGCTGCCGGAGACTGCTGGAAGATGGAAAGAAACTCTATTTTCCCCGTGTGCGGGGGGATGAGATGGATTTTGTGCGGGTGCGGGATCTGAAGGAAGATCTCATGCCGGGGGCTTTCGGTGTGCCGGAACCTGTGGGGGAGGAGATCTTCTCCGAAGGGCGTGCCCTGGCGCTGATCCCGGGCGTGGTTTTCGACGCCGGAGGCGCCCGGGCCGGATACGGAAAAGGATACTACGACCGGTATCTGGCAGCCCGCAGGGATATTGTAAAGATCGGTATCTGTTATCAGGGACAGATCTGCGAGAGCCTGCCCGCGGATCCCTGGGATATTTATATGGACGCGATTGTGACAGAGCAATCTGTTTATCAGATGGAAAGGAGAGCACTATGGAACTGATGGAAATCGGAAAGACTGCCAGAGAGATGAAGTACGAGCTGGCAAAGCTTTCCACGGAGAAAAAGAATCAGGGCATTCTGGCTGCGGCGGAAGGACTGGAGCGTGACGCGGACAGGATTCTCGCGGCCAATGCCGTGGATATGGAAAACGGCAAAAAGAGACAGATGCCTCAGGGCCTTCTGGACCGGCTTCTTCTGACGGAGGACCGGATTCATCAGATGGCGGAGGGACTGCGGCAGGTCGTGGCGCTCCCGGATCCCATCGGGGAGATGCTGGGGAGTACGAGACGCCCCAACGGTCTGGAGATCGGAAAACGCAGAGTGCCCATCGGCGTGGTGGGCGTGATTTACGAGGCCAGACCCAATGTGACGGCGGATGTGTTCGGTCTGTGTTTTAAGACCGGAAACGCCGTGATCCTGAAGGGAGGCAGCGACGCGATCTCTTCCAACAAAGCCATCGTGGAGTCCATTCAGCGCTCCCTGGAGAGCTGTGGCCTGATGCCGAACAGTGTCCAGTTGATCGAGGATACCAGCCGGGCCACCACGGAGAAATTCATGAAGATGAACGAGTATGTGGATCTTCTGATCCCCCGGGGCGGTGCGGGACTGATCCGCACGGTGGTGGAGAACGCCACGATTCCGGTTATCGAGACCGGGACGGGAAACTGCCACATCTATGTGGATGAGACGGCGGATCTTGCCATGGCCTGCGATATTGTGGAGAACGCGAAGACCCAGCGGATCGGAGTGTGCAACGCCTGCGAGTCCCTGGTGGTGCACGAGGATATCGCCGGAGCCTTCCTTCCCATGCTGGAGGCGAGGCTGCGGGCGAAACAGGTGGAGATCCGCAGCGACAGCAGAGCGGGACAGTACCTGAAGGAGAGCGTGCCGGCCACGGAGGAAGACTGGGGAAAAGAGTATCTGGACCTGATTATCTCGGTCAAGACGGTGTCGGATATCGACGAGGCCATCCGGCATATCAACACCTATAACACCGGGCACTCCGACGCGATTGTGACCACGTCCTACGCTCACGCGAGACAGTTTCTGGACGAGATTGACGCTGCCTGCGTCTATGTGAATGCGTCCACCCGGTTTACCGACGGATTTGAGTTCGGTTTCGGAGCCGAGATCGGCATCAGCACCCAGAAGCTGCACGCCAGAGGTCCCATGGGACTGGAGGCGCTGACCAGCACAAAATACATTATTTACGGAAACGGACAGATCAGAGAATGAGTGAGAACAGAACCTTTGACCTGACGCAGACTCCGCCTGTGGAGGAGCCTGCGCGGCAGTATTATTATATGGAAAAACTCCGCGGCCTGGTGGCGGATCAGAGCAGAGACCTGGGCCGTCCGCTGACCGCGGCGGTCGTGACCTTCGGGTGTCAGATGAACGCCAGGGATTCCGAGAAGCTGAGAGGAATCCTCCGGGAGGCGGGATATCAGGAGGGCAGTGAGGAGGACGCGGATTTTGTGATTTACAACACCTGTACCGTCCGGGAGAATGCCAACAACAAGGTGTACGGGAGACTGGGACAGGCCCAGTCCCGGAAGCGAAATCATCCCTGGATGAAGATCGCCCTCTGCGGCTGTATGATGCAGGAACCGGAGGAAGTGGAGAAGATAAAGAAGAGCTACCGCTTTGTGAACCTTGTCTTCGGAACCCACAATATTTACAAGTTTGCGGAGCTGCTGGCCCGCACCTTCGACGAGAAGATGGTGGTGGATGTCTGGAAGGAGACGGACCGGATTGTGGAGAATCTTCCGGTGGAGCGGAAGTACGCTTTCAAGTCCGGCGTGAATATCATGTTTGGCTGCAACAATTTCTGCAGCTACTGCATTGTGCCTTATGTCCGGGGCAGGGAGCGCAGTCGCCGCCCGGAGGAGATCATCGCGGAGATCAGGAAGCTGGCTCAGGACGGCGTGACGGAGGTCATGCTGCTGGGGCAGAATGTCAATTCTTACGGCAGAGGCCTTCCCCAGGAGATTTCCTTCGCCGAGCTGCTGCGGCAGGTGGAGGCAGTTCCGGGAATCCGAAGGATCCGTTTTATGACCAGTCATCCGAAGGATCTTTCGGAGGAGCTCATCGAGACCATGGCTGCCTCCGACAAGATCTGCCGGCATCTGCACCTTCCTCTGCAGTCGGGAAGCAGCCGGATTTTAAAGCGCATGAACCGGAAATATGACAAGGAGCAGTACCTGCGCCTGGTGGAGGACATCCGCCGGGCGATGCCGGATATTGCCCTTACCACCGACATTATCGTCGGTTTTCCGGGGGAGACCGAGGAGGATTTCCAGGAGACCATGGATGTGGTGCGCCGGGTGGAGTACGACAGCGCCTTTACCTTCCTCTACTCCAAGCGGTCGGGGACGCCAGCCGCTTCCTTTGCGGATCAGGTGCCGGAGGATGTGGCAAAGGAGCGGTTTGACCGCCTGCTTGCCTTGGTGCAGGAGATCGGCAGGAAAAAGGCCAAGGCCCTGGAGGAAAGCGAGGCGGTGGTTCTCGTGGAGGAGAAAAACGCCCAGGATCCCGAGATGGTAACCGGACGGCTGGATAATAATTCCGTGGTGCACCTGAAGGGGTGCGAGGCGGATATCGGACATTACATTCCTGTCCGGCTGGCGGAGTGCCGGGGATTTTACTATATCGGCGAGAGGCTCTCATGAGAAGGAAGCTGGGAAAAAACGACTGGATTCTGCTGGGGACGCTGGCGGCGGTCTGTCTGATCCTGTTTTGCGTCTTTCGTTTCCTGTCGGGATCCGGGGGCGACCGGGTAGTCATTACCGTGGACGGCGAGACTTACGGTACCTATTCGCTGGCGGAGGATCAGGAGATTCCCGTAAAGCAGGATGGCAGAGTTACCAATGTGGTATGTATCTCGGGCGGCAAGGTCCACATGGAGGAGGCGGACTGCCCGGATCATCTGTGTATCCGCCAGGGGGAGATCTCCTCGGAGTACGCTTCCATTGTCTGTTTGCCCAACCGGGTGGTGGTGGAGGTGGTCTCCGACGATGAGCCCGCGCTTGACGGGATGTCCGGCTGAGGAGGATTTCCGGATATGAAGAAAAAAGTTGGATATTACGGTGTGTTTCTGGCGCTGGCTCTGGTGCTGTCCTATGTGGAATCACTGATTCCCTTCTACTTTGGCGTGCCGGGGATGAAGCTGGGACTGACCAATGTGATCGTGCTGATTCTGCTGTATCTGTACGGACCGGCGGATGCCCTGATCATCTCGGTAACGCGGGTTATTCTGGCGGGATTTCTCTTCGGTAACGCTTTCAGCATCATCTACAGTCTGGCGGGAGCGCTTTTCAGCTTTGTTGTCATGGCGCTGTTGAAGCGGACGAAGAAATTTCAGATTGTGACCGTCAGCGCAGTGGGAGGCATCTGCCATAACCTGGGACAGATTCTCGTGGCGGTCTGTGTAGTGGAAAATTATCATCTGATGCTGTATTTCCCGGTGCTGATGGCAGCCGGCATTGTCACGGGACTGCTGATCGGCGTGGCGGCAAGGGAGGTACTGATCCGTCTGCAGAATCTGGCGGACAAACGATAGAAGGGAGAACTGCAGAAATGTACGCATATATTTCCGGAAAACTGGAGGGCGTCGCCGAGGACGCGGTCATCATCGACAATCACGGTATCGGTTATCAGATTCTGGTGCCATCGTCGACGCTGGATCGGCTTCCGTCGGTGGGAGGCGAGGTAAAGGTTTACACCTATCTCCAGGTGCGGGAGGACGCCATGGTGCTGTTCGGTTTTCTGACAAAGGAGGAACTGGAACTGTTCAAGCGGCTGATTACCGTTACCGGCATCGGACCGAAGGGAGCGCTGGCGATTCTCGGCACCCTCTCGGTGGACGATCTGCGCTTTGCCATTCTCTCCGGGGACGCCAAGGCCATCGCGGCGGCGCCGGGCATCGGCGTCAAGACGGCTCAGAGGGTCATTCTCGACCTGAAGGATCGAATGGACTTTCTGGAGGCCTTCGAGGGACGGCTGGCCAGCCACGGCGGCGGGGAGGACAAGAGCGCTCTGGTCGGCGTGAAAAACGAGGCGGTCATGGCTCTGACAGCTCTGGGGTACACCTCCTCCGATGTGCTCTCCGCCATGGCGCAGATGGATATCCCGGAGGATATCTCCGTGGAGGAACTGTTGAAACAGACCTTAAAACAGATGGCATTTCTCTGAAACGGGTTCGGACAGAAGATTCGATGGCCGGACAGGATTGCGATAGAGACAGGAGCATAGTATGGAAAAACGTGTGATATCCACCCAGGTCATGCAGGAGGACATCCCTGTGGAGGCCGCTCTGCGACCGAAGACGCTGGATGAATATGTGGGACAGGAGAAGGCGAAGGAAAATCTCCGTGTATATATAGAGGCGGCGAAAAAGAGAGGCGAGGCGCTGGATCATGTGCTCTTTTACGGACCTCCCGGACTGGGGAAGACGACGCTGGCGGGCATTATTGCCAATGAGATGGGCGTGCACATGAAGGTTACCTCGGGGCCGGCTATTGCCAAGCCCGGGGAGATGGCCGCGATTCTGACCAATCTCGCCGAGGGGGATCTCCTGTTCGTGGATGAGATCCACCGGCTGAACCGCCAGGTGGAGGAGGTACTCTACCCGGCCATGGAAGATTACGCCATCGACATCATGATCGGAAAGGGGTCTACCGCGAAGTCCATTCGTCTGGATCTGCCGAAATTTACGCTGGTGGGCGCCACCACCCGGGCGGGACTGCTCTCCGCGCCGCTGCGGGACCGCTTCGGCGTGATCCATCATCTGGAATTCTACAGCCCGGATGAACTGAAAGTTATCGTTCTCCAGTCGGCGAAAAAGCTGGGAGTGGAGATCGATGAGGAGGGGGCACTGGAACTGGCCAGAAGGTCCAGAGGGACACCCCGGCTTTCCAACCGGCTTTTGAAGAGGGTCAGAGATTTTGCCCAGGTGCGGTTTGACGGAAAGATTACAAAGGAAGTGGCCTCCACGGCACTGGATCTGCTGGAGGTGGATGCCATGGGGCTGGACATCAACGACCGGACCATGCTGCTTACCATCATTGAGAAATTTGCCGGCGGTCCGGTGGGGCTGGACACTCTGGCAGCGGCCATCGGAGAGGATTCCGGTACCATCGAGGAGGTCTACGAACCCTATCTGGTCAAGAGCGGTCTGATCCAGCGGACCCCGAAAGGACGGGTGGCGACGGAGCTGGCCTACAGGCATTTTGGCATTTAAACATTGTCAATTCTCGCAAATACCGCTATAATCTATAATAGCATCAGATTTGGAGCGGGGACGCATACGGAGGATGAGATTATGACAGCAAAAAAGAGCGCTGAAGTAATAATTGACGGAAAGGTATACACCCTGAGCGGTTACGAGGAGGAAGGGTATCTGCAGAAGGTGGCCTCCTACATCAATAATAAAATCGGAGAACTGCAGAAGATGGACAGTTATCGGAGATTTTCTTCCGACACGAAGGCGACACTGGTGGAGCTCAATATCGCGGACGATTATTTTAAGGCCCGGGATCGGATCGAGGAGTTGGAGCTTACCCTGGAGCAGAAGGAGAAGGAGATCTACGATCTGAAGCATGATCTGATCAACAGCCAGATCAAGGCGGAGAAGCAGCTGAAAGAGGCAAAGCATCTGAAGGAAGAGAAACAGGGCAGAGCGCAGACGCGGCAAAGTGCCAGGCCGGAGACGGCACAGAGCGCCGGAGTGAGTGCTCCGGCGGGGACCGCGGATAAGGACAAGCCGGAAAAGAAGTAAACAGATTACGGGGCAGCGGGTTACTGTCCCGTATTTTACTTTTCAGGCATCATAGATATCAGGAGGACGATATCGGGAGGATGACACCAGGGAGGACAGATAGCGGATGGAAAAAACGATGAGGACAGGAGAGCTGGAGGTGCTTTCGCCGGCGGGAAATCTTGATATTTTCAAGGCGGTCATCTCCGCCGGGGCGGATGCGGTGTACTTTGGCGGAGAGCTTTTCGGAGCCCGCGCATACGCGGATAATTTCTCCGCCCGGGAGGGAGCGGAGGCGATCCGCTATGCCCATCGATATGGGAAGAAGGCCTATCTGACGGTCAACACGCTTCTGAAAAATACCGAGACGGAGCGGAAGCTTTACGACTACATCCGGCAGTATTACGAGGCGGGAGTGGACGCGGTCATTGTGCAGGATTTCGGCGTGTTCTCCTTCCTGCGGGAATTTTTCCCGGAGCTTTCTATCCATGCCAGTACCCAGATGACTGTCTGCAGCGGCCTCGGGGCAAAATTTCTCGAAGATCTCGGAGCGACCCGGATCGTGACGGCCAGAGAGCTTTCTCTGGAGGAGATTCGTCTGCTTCACGAGGGCTGCGGCTGTGAGATAGAGACTTTCGTCCACGGGGCGCTGTGCGTGTGCTACTCCGGTCAGTGTCTGATGAGCAGTCTGATCGGAGGAAGAAGCGGCAACCGGGGAAGGTGCGCGCAGCCCTGCCGTCTGCCCTACCAGGTGCTGGATGAGAGCAGCAGGAGGATGTCACTGCCGGGAGACTATGTCCTCAGTCCGAAGGACCTGTGCGCGATTGAGCGGATACCGGAGCTGGCGGAGGCCGGCGTCTATTCCCTGAAGATCGAGGGGCGGATGAAACAGAGAGCTTACGCGGCGGGCGTGGTTTCCATATACCGCAGATACGTGGATCAGTACCTCGAAAAGGGACGGAAGGGTTATCACGTCAGCGAAAAGGACCGGCAGACACTTCTGGATCTGGGCAATCGCAGCGGTTTTACCGACGGATATCTCGCCGGACATGTCGGCAGGGAGATGATGTCCTTCGCTGAGGGCAGCCACAGGAAGGAGCAGTCGGAAATTTTGGAAACAAGTACGGAGATCCGCCGGCCCATCAGGGGACGTTTTTTCGCCCGGGAGGGACGGCCCATGCGCCTGACTGTCTCCTGTGACGGAATAACGCTGGAGCGGGAGTCATCCCAGT
>ERZ1643246.3224-NODE-3224-length-14352-cov-33.761069_pt1 | contig 14352 bp, 12 predicted proteins | sample MGYA00579265_ERZ1643246 | MGnify/ENA primary metagenome ERZ1643246 (study PRJEB29033, sample SAMEA4952261) | chicken gut metagenome | biome: Broiler Chicken; feature: Gastrointestinal Tract; material: Caecum | place: Ireland | collected 2018 | study: Broiler... | reverse complement strand
ATCATACCAGAAAAATGGATTTGTTCATAGTTTATTCATTCATGCGTTTGTCGTGATAATCCCTGCACGCCAGACGTAACAGTTCAGCAAACTGAACTGATACCGTCCACACACATACCCAATCGCCCTCCACAACCAGGCGGCAGAGCGGGGAGCCGTGAGACGGAAGCGTATCAGGAGAGCGGCGGGGCGGGAAGGGAGGGAATGCAGTGCCTGCGACCGGCGAACACGCGTCCCGGTTCTGTCCGGATGTCGGAGTGGGCACGCATCCCTCCCCTCCCGCCCCGCCGCTCTTCTGCAGCGCCCGTCTCACGGCTCCCCGCTCTGCCGCCGTCCTCCTCCCTCCAAAATGACAAAAAAGTGATATTATTTAACAAAAGTCTTATAGCCGTTTCCTCCATTCTGAGGTATTCTTTATACAGGAGAATATATCCGGAAAACACAGAGATGTGAAAGAACAGCAAAAACACAGGAGGATGATACTTATGGGAAAATGGCAGAGAGTTCTGTACCAGCCAAACCTGCCGCTCGGAAGCAAAAAAGTAACAGGAAGTGCGGAACACATCGCGTTGTCCAGAAAGACGGCCGGGGAGGGAATGGTGCTTCTGAAGAATGAGACAGGGCTGCTTCCGCTGGCGAAAGGAACAAGGGTTGCTCTGTTTGGCAAAGGAACGATTGACTATGTCAAAGGCGGCGGCGGAAGCGGCGATGTGACCGTGGCCTATGTCCGCAATCTCTATGAGGGAATGAAGATCAAAGAGCAGGAGGGAAAAGTAGAGCTGCTTCACGATCTTGCGGCGTTCTATCAGAAGGAAATGGATCGGCAGTATGCGGACGGTGCGCTGCCCGGAATGACCAGGGAGCCGGAGATTCCACAGGAACTGCTGGCCCGGGCGAAGGCCTTTACGGACACGGCGGTGATCAGCCTCAGCCGGTTCTCCGGCGAAGGCTGGGATCGTACCTGTTCGACACAGGAAGAAGGTTATCAGCTGTTTGAGAATGAAGTGCGCCAGAAGAGCCTCAGCCAGTCCGTGTTTGAGAACGGAGATTTTTATCTGACGAAGGCTGAGGAAAAGATGGTGGCGGACGTTGTGGAAAATTTTGCAAACGTCGCTGTCGTGCTGAATGTGGGAGGAATGGTGGACACCTCCTGGTTCAAGGATGACAGAAGAATTCCGTCAGTCCTGATGGCATGGCAGGGTGGAATGGAGGGCGGCCTGGCTGCGGCGGATATTCTCTGCGGCGATGTGAATCCTTCCGGAAAACTGACGGATACTTTTGCGGCGTCCCTGGAGGATTATCCTTCCAGCGCGAACTTCCATGAAGCTAGAGAATATGTGGAATACACGGAAGACATTTATGTGGGATATCGTTACTTTGAGACGATTCCCGGAGCGGCGGAGAAAGTCAATTATCCGTTCGGCTACGGCCTGTCCTATACGAATTTCAGGATTGATACGCTGGAGGCGGATGCGTGCGGCGGGAAGATCCGTTTCCTTGTGGAGGTGACAAATACGGGAGACCGGGAAGGCCGTGAGGTGGTTCAGATCTATTACGGCGCTCCCCAGGGGAAACTGGGCAAACCGTCGAAGGTACTTGCAGCCTATAAAAAGACAAGGATGCTGAAGGCGGGCGAGAGCCAGAGGATGGAACTGTGCTTCCAGGCGGCGCAGATGGCTTCCTATGACGATCTGGGAAAAGTTGCGGAATCCGCATGGGTTCTGGAAAAAGGTACTTATTGCTTTTATGTGGGAAATTCCGTGAGAGATGCGGAAAAACTGGAATTTTTTACCTATGAGCAGGAGCAGGATTTTGTGACAGAGCAGCTGACCAGACAGCTGGCGCCCAGGAAACTGACCAGACGGATGCTGGCGGATGGAAGCTACGAGACACTGGAAACCGGAGAATATACAGAAGAACCAGGCCTGGAACGTCAGGATCTGAGCACACTGGAAGGAGTTACGCCGGCCGTCCGTGCAGTTGCCCGGAGCAGCAGAGACGGACAGGAAGACAGAATCCTGCTGATTGATGTGGCGGAAGGACGCGCATCCATGGACGAGTTTCTGAACCAGCTTTCTGAGGAAGAGATGATTCATCTGCTGGGCGGACAGCCGAACACAGGCGTTGCCAACACTTATGGAATGGGAAATCTTCCGGAGTATGGTGTTCCCAATGTCATGACGGCGGACGGACCGGCAGGTCTAAGAATTCTTCCGCGGTGCGGCGTGACGACGACCGCATGGCCCTGCGCGACCCTGGTGGCCTGCACCTGGGATCCGGAAGCTGCGGAAGCAATCGGAAGAGCAGGAGCGGAGGAAGTAAAAGAAAACAATATCGGAATCTGGCTGACGCCTGCCATCAATATTCACAGAAGCCCCCTTTGCGGAAGAAATTTCGAGTACTATTCGGAGGATCCGCTGGTAGCCGGGAAGACCGGTGCGGCGACTGTGCGCGGAATTCAGTCTCAGCATATCGGGGCAAGCGTAAAGCATTTTGCGTTCAACAACAAGGAGACAGACCGGAAAGACAGTGATTCCCGGGTATCCGAGCGGGCGGCGAGAGAAATTTATCTGAAAGCCTTTGAAATTATTGTCAAGGAAGCAGATCCGTATACCATCATGTCCTCTTACAATCTGGTCAACGGCGTGCATACCTCTGAGAGCAGAGAGCTGCTGACCAACATTCTCCGGGACGAGTGGGGATTCCGGGGAATCGTGACCACTGACTGGTGGACCCACGGAGAGCATTACCGGGAAGCAAAGGCCGGAAATGATATTAAGATGGCAAACGGTTACCCGGAGCGGGTGCAGGAGGCGCTGGAGAAGGGATATATTACCAGAGAGGAAATCCGGCTCTGTGCCCGGAGAATTCTGGAAATGATTCTGAAAATCGACTGAAATTTCAAATATGCCTGGCTGCGCTGAGCATTTTACACCTGTGCTGCGGGGAAAACAGACCGGCGAAACATATGAATATTTAAAGCAGATGATACTGGTATTACAAAAATGTAAGTTTTCCGAATGAATTGTAATCTCATTCGATGGAACGCGTGTTTCATATCATTTAAAATAAAGACAGATAAAGAGAACCGGCGGAAGGCGTCCGGATGCCGTAACAGTTCCGTTGGCTGAACTGTTGCTGACTGTCAGGAATACAATAGTAAATGAGAAGACGCGGAGGATGAGAGCAATGAAAATGAAGCGAATTGGAACTTTTCTGAAAAATATGGTCTGTCTGGTCCTGCTGGTTTTCTATGCAATGGCGCTGACTGTGATCATTGGCATGATTCAGCTGGGTACGTATGCTGTCACAAAAATCGTGAATAAATGCAGAATTTCAGCCTGCGTAAAGTCGGAAGGCATGGAGAAACAAATGCCCCGCGAGGTGAGGCGCGCGGACTGCAGAAATGAAATCTGAATACACATCAGGAGCAACGCTCTCATGCTTTTGCATTGCGCAGGAAGCATGAGAGCGTTTTTGTGAACGATTACGGTGCGAAGCGATTTTCAATGGCCGGACGCCGTAACGGTTCCGCTGGCGGAACGGTTGCACGGCGGCATGTTGGCGGCCGTTCTTTTGCTGGAATTTCCTTATGATCTGTAGTATAATTTCACCATAGGTTTTACAGCGGAAGCTTCTGAAACTGTTCTGTGATGACGCGGTAAGTGCGTCGGGAGGAGGTAAGGATGAAAACTGCAATTCTGGGTGCTGGAAATATTGCAAAATCTATGGCTGCGGCGCTGCGCGGCCTGCAGAAAAGAGGAGAAAATGTGGAGCCTTATGCTGTGGGGGCGAGAGAATTGTCCCGTGCGGAGGCGTTTGCCCGGGAGCAGGGGTTTGAAAAGGCGTATGGTTCTTATGAAGAACTGGTCAGCGATCCGGAAGTCGATCTGGTTTATGTGGCGACGCCCCATTCGATGCACTGTGAACATACGCGGCTGGCTCTGGAGCATGGAAAAAATGTTCTCTGTGAGAAAGCATTTACGATGAACGCCGGCCAGGCGGAAGAAGTGATTGCGCTTGCGGAGAAAAAAGGCCTTCTGCTGGCCGAGGCGATCTGGCCCCGCTATATGCCGAGCCGGCAGATGATTCTGGATCTGATTGACAGCGGAGTGATCGGAACGGTGACCTCTTTGAGTGCAAATCTCGGTTATCCTCTGACGCATGTGGAGCGAATGGTGCGGCCGGAGCTGTGCGGCGGCGCTCTGCTGGATCTCGGCGTCTATCCGCTGAATTTTGCTTGCATGGCGTTTCCGGGTGAAATCAGGGATGTGGCGTCTGCCTGTGTAAAATGGGAGACGGGAGTGGACGCCCAGAACAGTTTCACGCTGACCTTCGAGGATGGAAGAATGGCCGTGCTGTACAGTTCTATGCTGGTGCAGTCGGACCGTCTGGGAGTGATCAACGGAGACAAAGGCTACATGGAAGTGCAGAATATCAACAATCCGGAAGAAATCCGTATCTTTGATCTGCAGAGAAACTGTATCAGGACGATTCCGGTGCCGGAGCAGATCAATGGTTATGAGTACGAAGTGCTGGCCTGCCGGGAAGCTCTGGAGAAGGGATGGACGGAATGCCCGCAGATGCCTCATGCAGAGACGCTGCGGATGATGAAGGTGATGGATGGCCTCAGGAAATCCTGGGGAGTAATCTACCCGATGGAAAAGTAAGCGGTAAAAAGACGCAACCGTTCCGCGGGCTGAACGGTTACAAAAAGACAGCGAACAGAAAGGAAACCTGAAGATGAAAAAATCATATATGGAATATGCAGTGGAAGAGACACAGAAGCTGCTGGCAATTGACAGTCCTTCCGGATATACCGGGAAAGTTGCGGAATACCTGATGAAGGAGTACACAAAGCTGGGATATGAACCGGTGCAGACGGTTAAGGGAGGCGTCCTGGTAAAACTTGGCGGGAAAGACGAGAAGAATGCCATTCTGCTGGAAGCTCACGGCGACACGCTGGGAGCAATGGTGTGCGAGCGCAAAGGAAACGGCAGGCTGAAAGTGACGCCGCTGGGAGGAATGAATCCCAACAATGCGGAGACGGAGAACTGCAGGATTGTCACAAAATCCGGAAGAGTATATACGGGAACCTGTCAGCTTGCCAACGCGTCGATTCATGTGAATGGAGAATACAATGACACAAAGCGAAGCTGGGATACGGTGGAGATTGTGGTGGACGAGCCGGTTTCCTCTGTGGAAGATCTGAACCGTCTGGGAATCAGCAACGGAGATATTGTCTGCTTTGATCCGCGCACGGTCGTGACGGAGTCAGGATATATCAAGAGCCGTTTCCTTGATGACAAGCTGAGTGTCGGAATTCTGCTCGGATATGCGAAGTATCTGAAAAAGGAGAAGATCGTTCCGGAGCGGTGCGTATATCAGCACATTACCGTGTACGAAGAAGTGGGACACGGCGCGTCCGCAACAGTGCCGGAGGGAGTGACAGAGATCCTTTCCGTGGATATGGGCTGCGTCGGGGACGGCCTGGAATGTGACGAGCGCATGGTTTCCATCTGTGCGAAGGACAGCCGGGGACCGTATAACTATGAGGTGGTTTCCGCTCTGGTGGAGGCTGCGAAGGAGAAGAAGCTGAAATACGCTGTGGATATTTATCCTTATTACGGCTCCGACGCGGAGGCGGCGCTGACCGCAGGACATGATGTCCGCCATGGGCTGATCGGTCCGGGCGTATACGCTTCCCACGGATATGAGAGAAGCCATAAAGACGGCGTGAAAAATACGCTGGATCTCCTGCAGGCATATCTGGGATGAGTGAAATCGAGTATCAGCTGGTCCGCACGAAGCGGAAAAGTATCGCGATACAGGTATGCCGGGACGGTTCTGTGGTGGTACGCGCTCCGCTTGGCTGTCCGGCAGAACGGGCGGCGGAATTTGTGGAGCGGAAGAAAGAATGGATTCTCAGAAATCAGCAGAAGCAGCGGGAGCAGCTTATGCAGCGCGGCAGGCAGGAACTGCCGCCGGAGGATCGGGAGCGTATGATTCAGGAGGCGTGCAGGGTTTTTCCCCGGCGGGTTGCTTTTTATGCGGAAAAAATGGGTGTGACTTACGGAAGGATTACGATCCGGGAGCAGAAAACCCGGTGGGGAAGCTGCAGCGGCAAAGGAAATCTGAACTTCAACTGGAAGCTGATACGGATGCCGGCGGAAATTCTTGACTATGTGGTGGTTCATGAACTGGCTCATCGCATGGAGATGAACCATTCCTCCCGTTTTTACCGGATCGTCGCTTCTGTTCTGCCGGATTATAAAGCGCGGGAACGGTGGCTGAAGGAACACGGAGGAGAATATTAGGTTTTTATGATTTTAACAGAAGAGAAAACATTTATCATGCCGGTGACTGTTGTGGATGTGCAGGATTCCAGCGGCCTGTGCAAAAACGATATGATGCTGGAGTTTACCAACCTGGAACTGCTCCACGCGGTGCTCACCTGCACGATGCCGGCGGGGCGGCTGACGCCGCCGTATCGGGAAAAGCGGAAACATGATCTCCTGCAGAAAATGGCGATGGTGGAAAATGCTCTGGAGATCAAGGGAGATCAGCTGGTGAAATCATCCAGAACCATGTATCTGGATGTGAGTGAAAAAGGAGTGATCTCTCATTATCTGGGAGTCATCTTCACAAAGATCCTTGCGGGAAAGATGTTTCAGGATGATTATCTGGTACATATCAATCAGATCGAACAGCCGGGGCTTTCTGAGATCGGACGGTACGGGAAAAAGTACCGCTATGATATGATCGGTATGCAGAAAGGGGCCGGAGCCTACAGTGTCTGGGAGTCGGTGGGCAGAAGTGAGAACAGCCAGAATGCGTTCCGCAACGCCTGCGCTGAGGCTGAGGGCGTGGAGAAAGTCGGAACCGGAGCGCCGCTGCACAAGGTTGCGTGTATGAATTTTTACGAGCGGGGATTTTATACCGCCGTGATCCGGGAAATTCCGCAGACGGAAGCGGGACAGGTCTTTGCGTTTACCAGGGAGGCATATCTGCGGGCATATTATCAGCCGATTATGGAACTGCTGCTGGCAGAGCGTCCGGAGTTGTTTTATGGGGGACGGGAAAGTTTCTGCGGGGCGGAGATTTCCCTGCCGGCCCTGAACGATGCATTCACGGGAAGCCGCCGGATGTATGTGGGAATGGGCCGCCAGCTGATGGACTGCCTGCGGGGCGGAAGATATGAGAGAGCGGACGACTGGAAAAATACGGAGGTACCGGCCCACGGCGGATGGTTTGAAGGCCGGGATGGAATCAGTGTGAGAGCTGAGTCATTCTGATTCTGGAAAGGATGGAATATGTCAGAACTGAATGTTGGATTTATAGGGTTTGGAAATATGGCACAGGCGATGGCGGAAGGCTTTCTGCGGACCGGAGCGCTTCGACCGGAGCAGATACATCCATGTGCCAGAAACTGGGAGAAGCTTTGTGCCAATACGGAGCCGCGGGGCATACGGCCGTGCAAAGACAGCAGGGAAGTTGTGGAAGCTTCGGATCTGGTTATCCTGGCGGTGAAACCGTATCTGCTGCGGGAGGTGACAGAGCCGATCCGCGGCCTGCTGCGGGAAAAAACCGTTGTCTCTGTGGCTGCCGGGTATCCTTTTGAAAAGCTGGATCAGCTGCTGCTGCCGGGCACACATCATCTGAGTACCTGCCCGAATACGCCGGTTGCGGTTGCGGAAGGGATTATTGTGTGCGAGGAGCGCCATTCGCTCACGGAAGAGGAGTTTCGCACAGTGAAACAGCTGTTTGAGAAGGTGGCGCTGGTGGAGACCGTGGATACGGCGCATCTGTCTGTGGCCGGCACCGTCTGCGGCTGCACGCCTGCTTATGCGGCGATGTTCATTGAAGCGCTGGGGGACGCGGGAGTAAAGCATGGACTGACAAGAGCGCAGTCTTACCGGCTGGCGGCTCAGATGCTTGTGGGAACGGGAAAGCTGTATCTTGAGACAGGACAGCATCCGGGGGCGATGAAGGATGCGGTCTGCTCGCCGGGAGGCACGACGATTGTGGGCGTGGCTTCTCTGGAACGCAGCGGATTTCGTTCTGCAGTCATTGATGCGATCGATGCGGTGGAGAACAGGCAGTAAGAAAGTCTGGCATTACAGTTTTTCTGAGATTTTCATGATGGGAGGGGAAAATAAGTGAAGAAAAAAATTCTGGCGGCAATGGCGCTGACTGTGGCAGTCGGCGCGGGTTCACTGACGGCGTATGCTTCCGCGCAGGATTCCGGGACAAATGCGGCTGTTTCCGTATCGCAGGAAGCTGCGCCGGAGACAGACACATCCGGAATACAGAAAGCGACGCCGGAGACAGGCACATCAGGAATACAGAAAGCGATGCCGGAGACAGGCACATCCGGAACACAGGAAGCAACGCCGAAGACAGGCACATCCGGAACGCGGGAAGCGACGCCGGAGACAGGCACATCCGGAACACAGGAAGCGACGCCGGAGACAGACACATCCGGAACACAGGAAGCGACGCTGGAAGCAGACGCCTCCGGGCCGCAGAAAACGGAAACCGGAGAAGTTTCCTATACGGATGGGTGGAATCAGGTGGTCGGCGAGGATGGCCAGGAGTACACCGTTTACTATGATGAGGAAGCCGGCGCGGTAAAAACGGGATTGTTTTCTGCAGACGGCGCTCAGTATTATGCGGAGGAGAATGGGCGGATCGTAAAGGACGGATTCGCAGATGTGGACGGCCGGACGCTTTATTTCGGCCCGGACGGAGCAAGAGTGACGTCCCAGGGATGGATTACTGTGGGCGGCGCGTCCTATTATCTGATGGACAGCGATTCGGATGGTAAAGGCGAGGTATGTGTAGACGGAAATTATGCATCCAACCAGGACGAGAATACCAGGTGGCTGATCGTCGACGGCGGCTGGTATCTGCTGGATGCTCAGGACGGACACCGCATGAGCGGACTGCAGAAAAACGGAAACGACCTCTACTATCTGGACCCGGAGCAGAACGACAAAATGTTCTGCAGCACCAACGACACGGACGGCTGGAAACAGCTGGACGGCACCTGGTATTTCTTCCGCAGCTGGGGCGGAGCGTACAACAACGGCTGGAACAAGCTGGGAATTGACTGGTACTGGTTCAACGAGGATTGTTCGATGGCCAGCGACGAATGGATGTACGACGGTGAAAACCTCTATTATATCCGGGACTGGGGCGCAATGCTCTATAATGACTGGAAACAGGGCGACGACGGCGAATGGTATTATTTCCGCAGCTGGGGCGGAGCGTACAACAATGGCTGGGCCAAGATCGGAATCGACTGGTACTGGTTCGACAGTGACTGCACAATGCGCCGCGGCGAATGGATGGAAGAAGGCGGAAACCTGTACTACCTGAGAGACTGGGGCGGAATGCTTTACAACGACTGGAAGCAGCGCGACAACGGCGAGTGGTATTACTTCCGCAGCTGGGGCGCGGCAGAGAACAACGGTTGGGCCAAAGTAGGAAACGACTGGTACTGGTTTGACCGGGACTGCACAATGGCAAGAAGCCAGTGGCTGCAGGTCGGAAGCGACTGGTATTACCTGAGAGACTGGGGCGGCCGTATGCATGACCAGTGGGGCAAGGTAGGAATCGACTGGTATTATTTCGGAAGCGACGGAAAAATGCTCCATGACCAGTGGCTGAAAGACGGAAACGACTGGTATTACCTGAGAAGCTGGGGCGGAATGATGTACAACCAGTGGTATACGGAAAATGGAAAGACCTACTATTTCCGCAGCTGGGGCGGACGATGCCACAGCGGAACCTTCGTCATTGACGGGGAAACGTATTCCTTTGATTCCAGCGGCGTACTGAAGGAACTGCAGCAGGTGATCGTCATCGACCCGGGACATCAGAGAAAAGGGGACAGCACGAAAGAACCGTTGGGACCGGGAAGCTCTGTGATGAAAGCGCGAGTGACCTCCGGGACTTCCGGCTGTGTTTCCGGTCTGGACGAATATGAACTGAATCTGCAGGTTTCCCTGCTGCTGCGCACGGAGCTGGAAAGCCGTGGATATACGGTTTATATGACGCGTGAGATGCATGATGTGAATATCAGCAATAAGGAGCGGGCGGAGTACGCAACGTCTGTGGGCGGCGATATCCTTGTGAGAATTCATGCAAATGGCTCCGAGAACAGTTCGGTCAGCGGCGCTCTGTGCATGGCTCCGTCAGACAGCAATGCGTTTGTCTCGGCGCTTGCACCGGAGAGCCAGCGTCTGTCTCAGTGTATTGTCGACAGCTACTGTCAGGCGACCGGATTCAGAAACCGGGGCGTCTATATCACGGACGACATGAGCGGAATCAACTGGTCGACGATGCCGGTGACGATTGTGGAGATGGGATTTATGTCTAATCCCGGCGATGATTCCAAAATGGCGGACAGCGGTTTCCAGAAGACGATGGTAAAGGGAATCGCAGATGGAATTGACGCATATTTCGGATAAGACGTTCAGGAAGGTAACAGTTCCGCCGGCTGAACGGTTACCCGGGAAGAAATATGCGCAGACGGAACCGGCTGAGAAGTTTCCGCAGGAGAACGAAGCGGCCGGATATTGGCAAAATCGTACGATATAAGCCACGGGAAAGTTGGCTATTCTTCCTCTGATATTTTCCGGAAAAAAATGTTATAATTATAATATATCAACGTGTCATTCGCTGGGAGGCAAAGGTCCGATTGAGCGAGTGGCACGTTTTTCTGTAACAGGAAACTGTGTTTCCTGTTACAGAAAAATGCTCCGCAGGATGCGCACTCGCGCGAAGCGGAACTCTTTCTTCATAAACACGGCGTTCAGATGCCGGCGGTCCGGGAAGCGGATGGTTTTGTGAACCCGGACGGCGGTCGGCGTCGTTTCTGTCAGAGGAGGTATGACATGTTTGAAACTGGAACGATGGTAGTATATGGAAAAAACGGAACCTGCAGAATTGAGGAGATCGCAGAAAAGAGATTTTTCGGCAGGAAAAGAACATATTATATTCTGAAGCCGGTACATGATCAGGAGGCGATGATTTATGTGCCCGTGGACAATGAAGCAGCCGGCAGAAGAATGTGGAAAACGCTTACCCGGGAAGAGGTCGAAGAGTTGATTGAGGAAATACCGGAGATTTCGGATACCTGGATTGCGGATGACCGGGAGAGAAAGGAAAAGTTTCAGCAGATTCTTGCGCAGGGAAGCAGGGAAGATCTGGTGCGGCTGATCACTACGATTTATCGTCAGAAACAGCGGCTGACCGGCAGAGGCCGCAAACTGCACTCGGCGGATGAGCAGATTTTCCGTGAGGCGGAGAAACTGCTGTACGATGAGATCTCCGTGGTACTGGGGATGGAGGAAAAGCAGGTACAGCCTTATATCGCAAAAAGATTGAAAGAAAAAGAAAAAAATGCTTGACGCCTGTCAGATGATATGGTAACATACAATTTGTATCGCGCCGAAGACAGTGGGTGCCGCAAGGCATAAGGATAAAAACGCCCGCCGAGGAGAAGTTACATTCACAATCTGTGGAATTTCAAACCTCTTCGCATGCACGCGAAGAGGTTTTTTTATACTTCCGAAGCGTAGGTACGAAATACTACAAGGAGGTGCAAACGTAATGGCAAAGGTAGAACTGAAAAAGCCTGTCGTAGAGGAGATTGCCGCTCAGATCGCAGATGCTCAGTCCGTGATTCTGGTAAACTACAGCGGATTGACCGTAGAGCAGGATACACAGCTGCGTAAAGAGCTGAGAGAAGCAGGCGTTCATTACAAAGTATACAAAAATACTATGATGAACTTTGCATTTCAGGGAACTCCGTGCGAAGAACTTTGCAAGGATCTGGAAGGAACCAATGCACTTGCAGTAAGCAAGGATGATGCAACTGCTCCGGCAAGAATTATCGCAAAATTCGTTAAGACAGCGCCGAAACTGGAGATGGTTTCCGGTGTTGTAGAAGGAAATTACTATGACAAGAGCGGCGTAGATGCGCTGGCAGCAATTCCGTCAAGAGAAGAACTTCTTGGCAAACTGCTTGGAAGCATCCAGTCACCGATCGCAAATCTGGCTCGTGTTCTTAATCAGATCGCTGAGTCCAAGGGCGGCGAGACTGCAGAGGCGTAAGACGCTCTGAGGGAAAGATGTTTTCCCAAACCGTAGAAAGTGCATGCGGCCGCAGAATGAACAGAATGGCTGCATCAGTATTTAAAATATCCAAGGAGGAAAGAATAATGGCAAAGTTAACAACCGCTGAATTTATCGAAGCGATCAAAGAGTTATCCGTATTAGAGTTAAACGAACTGGTAAAAGCATGTGAAGAAGAGTTTGGTGTATCCGCAGCAGCAGGCGTTGTAGTTGCAGCAGCAGGCGCTGGTGATGCAGCAGCAGCTGAGGAGAAAGATGAGTTCGACGTAGAGCTGACAGAAGTAGGACCGAACAAAGTTAAAGTTATCAAAGTTGTTCGTGAGGCTACAGGTCTGGGCCTGAAGGAAGCAAAAGAAGTAGTTGACGGCGCTCCGAAGGTAGTGAAAGAGGCTGCTTCCAAAGCTGAGGCTGAGGAACTGAAGACAAAACTGGAAGCTGAAGGCGCTAAAGTTACTCTGAAGTAATTAAAACCGAAAGTATATTTCAGTAATGCAAGAGGGATCTTCCCGGGAGTCTGCAGGGATTTTCGGGGAGATCCCTCTTTATAAGCATAAGGCAGAGGAAAAGGCTTCCTGGATTCTTCTCAAAACCCAGGAAGCCTTTCTCTCTTTTAAGGTTTCATTTTATATGGCTGTCAGTTAAATATATCGTAAAAGGTTTCGGAAAAGGAAGGATCTGTTTCAGCCTTCAATGGAAATATATTTCTTATCTTCCACAGTCTTAGGCGCTTTCTTCGGGATCGACAGTTTCAGGATACCGTCTTCGTATTTCGCATGGATATCATCCTGGTGAAGGCCTTCCCCAACGTAGAAGCTCCGGGTCATGGAACCGACGTAACGTTCTTTGCGGATATATTTTCCGTCTTTGTTTTTCTCATCGTTATCTGTTCCCTTTGCTGCAGAAACAGTCAGATATCCGTCTTTCAGCTCGGCAGTGATTTCATCTTTCTTAAACCCGGGCAGATCAATATCCAGTTCGTAGGTGTCGCCGGTATCGCGCACATCTGTCTTCATCATATTCGTGCTGCGTTTTCCATACATCGGATTTCTGTTTCCGAAAAATTCGCGATCAAAATCGTCCATCCATTCATCAAATAAATTTTCTCCAAAAATACTCGGCATTAACATAAGTCATATCTCCTTTCCTGACATAACAGTTTCTGTTTTTATCATTGACACGCCCGGAACAATCCGAGGTGTTGTCGGCGAACTTTTTTGGGGGGAGAATTCTTTTTTTCTCTCCTCCTTTGTTCTAGATGTAATATAACACTTATTGTTAGCACTGTCAAGAGGTGAGTGCTAACAAAATTGTGAAAAAATTGTGAAGTCGTGATTTTCCCTGATTTCACAGACTTCACGCTGGTTTATCTTTTTTAGTTTGTTCCGTCTCCTGCTTATTTTAAAAACAGTCTGGTATGAACTTCCGGCGCAGCCGCGGAAATGAAAACTGCCGTTGTGGGAATGGGGGTTCCTGCAACGGCAGCTTTGATTATATATGAATTTGAAAATTCTGAAACTTAAACAATCCATTTCCCTGTTTGAGTTTTCCGGCGCTTTCTAATTGTGCAAATCCGGTGTCGTCCCGCAAAATAAAATTCCTGTCTCCTGCGCAAAAACAGCGAATTATAATCGCATCTTCATAAATTTATCTCTTACAGTGTGCCAGAAAAACGGCACGCTTTTTTTCTTGTGCGTTTCTGAGATTTCCGTTATAGTTGTCTTAGTAGCCACAGACAAAAAAAAGAGAAAGAACAACCCCTACCACAGCGCGTTCTTTCTCTCACCCGTGAGTGCTGCAAGCAGTGCCATTTGCAGGATCTATGTCCTAATGGGATTGGCTTCTCTGCTGATAGCAGTCACCTCAACACTATTATGATAAGGAAAAACGCTCTTTTTTGCAAGTTAATTCGTACAAAAAAATCATCAAAAGTTTTGTTCGAGTCCTATATGGCTTCTTTCTGCCCCGAAAGGGAGGCCTGCCCCATCTGCGCTTCCTCCGGCAACTGCCATGTCCATGCGTACTATGGCCGCCGCATCATCGATTTTATCCATGGGAAACCCGTCATACAGGAAATCACGGTCCTCCGGCTGGTCTGCGAAAGCTGCTGGCACACCCATGCCGTCCTCCCGGATATGATTATCCCCTATTCCGGCTATGGCCTCTTTTTTATCCTCCGTGTCCTGGCGGAAGCTTTCCTGGGCCGTTCTT
>ERZ1643246.3221-NODE-3221-length-14368-cov-3.724796_pt1 | contig 14368 bp, 11 predicted proteins | sample MGYA00579265_ERZ1643246 | MGnify/ENA primary metagenome ERZ1643246 (study PRJEB29033, sample SAMEA4952261) | chicken gut metagenome | biome: Broiler Chicken; feature: Gastrointestinal Tract; material: Caecum | place: Ireland | collected 2018 | study: Broiler... | reverse complement strand
TGTTTCGCTGCGGACGGACAGGCGATCGGCGTCGGCGCGGGGCAGCAGTCGCGCATCCACTGCACCCGTCTCGCGGCGCAGAAGGCGGATCTCTGGCATCTCCGTCAGCACGAGAAGGTGCTTTCGCTGAAATTTGCCGAGGGCGTCGGCAGACCCGAAAAGAACAACATCATCGATATTTATCTCTCCGACGACGCGGACGAGGTGCTCGCGGAAGGCGAATGGCAGAAGAACTTCGCCGTCCGTCCCGAGCCCTTCACGCGCGAGGAAAAAGCGGCGTATCTTAAAACGATCAGGGGCGTTTCGCTCGGATCGGACGCGTTCTTCCCCTTCTCCGATAACATCGAGCGGGCATACAGGAGCGGCGTGAGCTATGTTGCGGAACCGGGCGGCTCCGTGCGCGACGACCTCGTCATCGAGGCGGCGGACAGCCACAACATGGTGATGGCGTTCACGGGCATGCGTCTCTTCCATCACTGATCACAGCGTGATCTCCCGCGCAAATCCGTCATATTTCGGGTTTGCGCTTACACTTTTTTATAAAATGAGGCAATCAATATGGATATCTTAGTCGTAGGCGGCGGCGGAAGAGAACACGCCGTCATCAAGGCGCTCCGCAGGAGCAGAAGGTCGGGCAAGATCTATGCGCTGCCCGGAAACGGCGGCATCGCCGCCGACGCGGAATGCGTGCCCGTCAAGGCGACGGACGTCAAGGGCATCGTTGCGTTCGCGCGCGAAAAGAAGGTGGATTTTGCCGTCGTCACGCCCGACGATCCGCTCGTCCTCGGCTGCGTCGACGAGCTCGAGGCGGCAGGCGTACCCTGTTTCGGACCCAACAAGAACGCGGCGATCATCGAGGGGAGCAAGGTCTTTTCCAAGAACCTCATGAAAAAGTACGGCATTCCTACCGCGGCGAGCGAAACGTTCACCGATCCCGCGTCCGCGGTCGCCTATCTGAAGACCGCGTCCTATCCCGCCGTCATCAAGGCGGACGGGCTTGCGCTCGGAAAGGGCGCCGTCATCGTGAACACCTTCGAAGAGGCGGAAAAAACGGTGAAAGAGATGATGGTGGATCGCATATTCGGCGCCAGCGGCGAAAAGATCCTCGTCGAGGAATTTCTCACCGGTCCCGAGGTCTCCGTGCTTTCCTTCACGGACGGCAAGACCGTCGTGCCCATGGTCTCTTCCATGGATCACAAGCGCGCACAGGATAACGACGAGGGACTCAACACGGGCGGCATGGGGACCGTCGCGCCCAATCCCTACTACACGAAGGAGATCGCGGCGGAGTGCATGGAAAAGATCTTCCTGCCCACCGTCCGTGCGATGAACGCGGAGGGGCGCCCCTTCAAAGGCTGCCTTTACTTCGGGCTCATGCTCACCAAAGACGGCCCCAAAGTCATCGAATACAACTGCCGTTTCGGCGATCCCGAAACGCAGGTCGTGCTGCCGCTTTTGCAATCCGATCTTCTCGAGATCATGCTTGCGGTGCGCGGCGGGAGCCTGACCGCAGACATGGTGCGCTTCAGCGAGGGCGCGGCATGCTGCGTCGTGCTCGCCTCCGAGGGGTATCCAAAGCACTACGATACGGGTTTTGAGATCACCATGCCCGAGGTCGGAAGGAACGAAGAGATCTATGTGGCGGGCGCAAAGGCGGAAGGGGGGAAGCTCCTCACTTCGGGCGGCAGAGTACTCGGCGCCGTCGCCACCGCGCCCACGCTCAAAGAGGCGGTCGACGGCGCGTATGCGCTGGCAGACAGGATCCATTTCGCAAACGCATATATGCGGCGGGATATCGGCAAGCGTGCCCTCGCCGCGCTCAAGGGGGAATAAAGCGTGGTTTACAGAATTTATGTCGAAAAGAAAGAGGGGTTCGATAACGAGGCGCGCGCGCTTTTGTCGGACGTAAAGGAGATCCTCGGGATCGGCGGCATCGACCGTATCCGCATCCTCAACCGCTACGACGCGGAGGATATCGGCGGAGCGCTCTTCAAAGAGTGCGTCAAAACGGTGTTTTCCGAGCCGCAGATGGACGTCGCAAGCGAGGGCGTCGATCTTTCCGGCGCGCGCGTGTTCGCGGTGGAGTATCTTCCCGGGCAGTTCGATCAGCGCGCAGATTCCGCGGCGCAGTGCATCCAGCTCATCTCCATGCAGCCGCGCCCCGTCATCCGCACCGCAAAGGTGTACGCCGTGTACGGCAGCGTTACGGAAGAGGCGCTCGCCGCCATCAAAAAGTATGTCATCAACCCCGTGGAGAGCCGCGAGGCGTCTCTTGCGATCCCCGAAACGCTGAAAATATCGCATCCCGTTCCCACCGAGGTGCCTACGCTCACAGGTTTCCTCGATCTCGACGAGGCGGGGCTTGCGGAGTTCGTCAAAAAGTACGCCCTCGCCATGGACGAGGACGACGTCGCGTTCTGTCAGGCGTATTTCAGGCGCGAGGGACGCGATCCCACGCTCACCGAGATCAGAATGATCGATACCTACTGGTCCGATCACTGCCGTCACACCACCTTCCTTACGACCATCGACGGCGTGACGTTCGAAGATGAGCTCCTGCAAAAGACGTACGAGGAATATATCGCCGCGCGCGAGGAGATCGGCCGCACCAAGCCCGTCAATCTCATGGATATCGGCACGATTGCGGCAAAGCTGTTAAAAAAGCGCGGGCTTTTGGAAAAGCTCGACGAGTCGGAGGAGATCAACGCCTGCACCGTCAGGATCAAAGTCAATGTAGACGGCGAATTGCAGGACTGGCTGCTCCTTTTCAAGAACGAAACGCACAACCACCCCACGGAGATCGAGCCTTTCGGCGGCGCGGCGACCTGCATCGGCGGCGCCATCCGCGATCCGCTCTCGGGCCGCAGCTACGTCTATGCCGCCATGCGCGTGACGGGCGCGGGCGATCCTCTGCAGCCCGTCTCCGAGACGATGCAGGGCAAACTCCCGCAGCGCAAGATCTGCACGACCGCGGCGGCGGGCTATTCCTCCTACGGCAACCAGATCGGTCTCGCAACGGGGCAGGTCGACGAGCTGTATCATCCCGGATATGTTGCAAAGCGGCTGGAGATCGGCGCGGTCATCGCGGCGACGCCCGCCGAGAATGTGCGGCGCGAAGTGCCCGCTCCCGGCGATAAAGTCATCCTTCTCGGCGGCAGAACGGGGCGCGACGGCTGCGGCGGTGCGACGGGTTCCTCCAAATCGCACACGCTCGAATCGCTCACCCACTGCGGCGCGGAAGTGCAGAAGGGCAACGCGCCCGAAGAGCGCAAGCTCCAGCGCCTCTTCCGCAATAAGGACGCAATGCTCCTCATCAAGCGCTGCAACGACTTCGGCGCGGGCGGCGTCTCCGTCGCCATCGGCGAGCTTGCGGACGGGCTCTCCATCGACCTCAATGCCGTACCCAAGAAGTACGACGGGCTGGACGGCACCGAGCTTGCCATTTCCGAGTCCCAGGAGCGTATGGCGGTCGTTGTCGAACCGGATAAGACGGAGCAGTTCATTGCCCTTGCCGAAAAAGAAAACCTCGAAGCGACGGTCGTCGCAACGGTCACGGAAGAGCCGCGCCTCGTCATGACGTGGAACGGCAGAACCATCGTCAATATCTCGCGCGAATTCCTCAACTCCAACGGTGCGGAAAAGCACGTCGTCGTCGCGCCCGCCAAGGTGCAGTCCTACGCGCGCGAGGTCGCGGGTACGTTCACCGAAAATTACAGAAAGCTGGCAGGCGATCTGAACGTCTGCTCCAAGCGCGGGCTTTCGGAGCGGTTCGATTCCACCATCGGCGCAGGCACCGTGCTCATGCCCTTCGGTGGAAAGTATCAGAACACGCCGCCGCAGGCGATGGTACACCTCGTCTCTGTCGAGAAGGGGCATACCGATACCGTCTCGTATATGGCGTGGGGCGGCAATCCCTATGTCGCCGAAAAGAGCCCTTATCACGGCGCATATCTCGCCGTCGTCGAGAGCGTCGCCAAGCTCATTGCAACGGGTGCGTCGTTCGAGGACGTCTATCTCACCTTCCAGGAATACTTCTTGAAGCCCGGGCACGACGCCGCCCGCTGGGGGCAGCCGCTCGCGGCGCTTCTGGGTGCGTTCAAGGCGCAGACGGAGCTCAAGATCGCCGCGATCGGCGGAAAGGACTCCATGAGCGGTACCTTCGAGCATATCGATGTTCCGCCCACGCTCGTCTCCTTCGCGGTAACGACGGGCAAGGCGGGCGAGGTCGTCTCGCCCGAATTCAAGGCGGCGGGGCACAAGGTCGCCCTCCTTTCGCCCGCGTACGACGAAAACGGTCTGCCCGTCACGGCGTCCCTTCTGAGCGTATTTGCCGAGGTCACGGCGCTGCTGCGTTCTGGCAAGGCGGTCGCCGCCTATACGCCCGGGTTCGGCGGCGTTGCCGAGGCTGTCATGAAGATGTGCTTCGGCAACATGATCGGGTTCCGCTATGCGGACGGCACCTCTTCCGAAGAGCTCTTCGGCTATCGGTACGGCGCATTCGTGCTCGAGCTTGCCGAGGATATCCCCGTCGGCAAGACGCTCGGCGTAACGACGGACAGAGCGGATATTTCTCTCGGTTTCGAGCACATCTTCCTCAGCGAGCTTCTGCGCGTCTATGAAGATAAGCTCGAGCCCGTGTATGCCTGCAACATTCCCGCCCCGCAGGAGAGCGTTCCCACGTTCACCTGCCGCGCGGTAAACGAACTCGTATGCAGTGCGCCAGTTGCCCGTCCCAAGGTGCTCATTCCCGTATTCCCCGGCACGAACTGCGAATACGATACGGCGAAGGCGTTTGCGGACGCGGGCGCCGATCCCGAGATCTACGTCATCCGCAACCGCACGGCGGACGAAGTCGCGCGGGCGGCGGAGGAGTTCGCCGCCAAGGTGGGGGAGAGCCAGATCGTGTTCATCCCCGGCGGATTCTCCGGCGGCGACGAGCCCGACGGTTCAGGCAAATTCATCACCGCATTCTTCCGCGGCGAGCGTGTGAAGGAAGAGATCACGAGGCTCCTGGAAGTGCGCGATGGTCTCATGGGCGGTATCTGCAACGGCTTCCAGGCGCTCATCAAGCTCGGTCTCGTGCCCTACGGCAGGATCATCGAGACGGACGAGAACTGCCCTACGCTCACCTACAACAACATTGCGCGCCACCAGTCGCGCATCGTGCGCGTGCGGGTCGCCTCGGCAAAATCCCCCTGGCTCGCGGGCGTCGAGGCGGGCGATATCTTCTCCGTGCCCATCTCGCACGGCGAGGGCAAGTTCGTCGCCTCCTCCGACCTCATCGAAAAACTTGCCGAGAACGGTCAGATCATGACGCAGTACGTCGATCTCAACGGCAACGCGACGATGGACGTGCATTTCAATCCCAACGGCTCCGCGGCGGCGATCGAGGGCATCCTCTCGCCCGACGGCAGGGTATTCGGCAAGATGGGGCATTCCGAGCGCAAGGGGTACGGGCTGTATAAGAACGTCCCCGGCGAGTACGATATGAAGCTGTTCGAGAGCGCGGTGAGATATTTTAAATAAGTTCACAGATTTCTTTTCGAACTGACGAAAAGAAATCTCGTGAGGAGGGAGGAAAACCCCGTGTTCGCTGACGCTCTGCACGCGGTTTTCCTCGCCGCCGCTCTTTCGCAACAGTGCAGCACGCGGCGGCTTCACCTTTCTGCGAAAGTTGCTTGCGCAACAATTAGGGGCGCAAAAGGCATAACGCAGTGACGCCTTTTGCAACGTATTTTAGAACGTATATACAAAATTTGTTCTACGAGCGGGAGGCGTAGCCTCCTTGCGCGAGTGATTGGAAACGCACTTTTTTCCGCGGATCGACGCGGAAAAAAGATATGAGGTGTGAGCCGTGTTCGCTGATGCTCTGGGCGCGGCTTTCAAAGGCGGCGGAGATATGGAAGGAGATTGTCATGAAAACAGATATTGAGATCGCGCAGGAGGCGGAAATCGAACATATCGGCAGGATCGCCGAAAAAATCGGGCTCTCCGAGGACGAGATCGAGTACTACGGAAAATATAAGGCGAAGATCGATCTTGCCGTCATGAACCGCAAAAAGGCGGACGGCAAGCTCGTGCTCGTGACGGCGATCACGCCGACGCCCGCGGGCGAAGGCAAGACGACAACGACCATCGGGCTTGCGGACGGCATGCGCCGCATCGGCAAAAAGGTCGTGGTGGCGCTGCGCGAGCCTTCTCTCGGCCCCGTGTTCGGCGTCAAGGGCGGCGCCGCGGGCGGAGGGTATGCGCAGGTCGTGCCCATGGAGGATATCAACCTGCATTTCACAGGCGATTTCCATGCCATCGGCGCGGCGAACAACCTGCTCGCCGCCATGCTCGATAACCATATCTTTCAGGGGAACCGCCTCGGCATCGATAAGGATCGCATCACATGGAAGCGGTGCGTCGATATGAACGACCGTCAGCTCCGCTATGTGGAAGACGGCCTGGGCGGCGGCAAAAACGGCGTGCCGCGGAAGGACGGCTACGATATCACCGTCGCCAGCGAGATCATGGCGATCCTGTGCCTTGCGCCTTCGCGTTCCGATCCCAAAGCCCGTCTCTCCCGCGTCATCGTAGGATACACGTTTGAGGGGAAACCCGTCACGGCGGGCGATCTCAAAGCGGCGGGCGCCATGGCGGCGCTTCTGAAGGACGCGATAAAGCCCAACCTCGTGCAGACGCTCGAGCATACGCCCGCCATCGTGCACGGCGGGCCGTTCGCCAACATCGCGCACGGGTGCAACTCCGTCATTGCAACGCGTACCGCGCTCAAACTCGGCGATTACGTCGTCACCGAGGCGGGTTTCGGCGCGGATCTCGGCGCGGAGAAGTTCCTCGATATCAAGTGCCGCATTGCAGGGCTCCGTCCTGCCGCGGTCGTCGTCGTGGCGACGGTGCGCGCGCTCAAAATGCACGGCGGGCTCCCCAAAAACGCGCTTGCAGAGGAAAATCTCGCCGCGCTCAGGGAGGGGATCCCCAATCTTCTGCGCCATGTGCGCAACATGAAGGAGGTGTACGGGCTGCCCGCAGTCGTCGCGGTCAACCGTTTCCCCACCGATACCGACGAGGAGATCGGGCTGGTGATGGACGCCTGCAAGCAGCTCGGCGTCAACGTCGTTCTGTCCACCGTGTGGGCGGAGGGCGGCAAGGGCGGCGAGGAGCTCGCCCGCGAGGTCGTGCGCCTGTGCGAAGAGAAGAGCGACTTTCAGTTCTGCTACGACGAAAAGTTGCCCATCAAGGAGAAGATCAGAGCCATCGTCACCAAGGTCTACGGCGGGAAGGACGTCGCCTATACGCCCGAAGCGGACGCCGAGATCGCGCGGCTCGAGGCGCTCGGCTTTGCCGGAACGCCCGTCTGCATGGCGAAAACGCAGTACTCCTTTTCCGACGACGCAACGCGCCTCGGCGCGCCCGAAGGGTTCACCGTCACGGTGCGCAGCGTAAAGATCTCCGCAGGCGCGGGATTCGTCGTCGCGCTCACGGGCAATATTTTAACGATGCCCGGGCTTCCGCCCGTGCCGGCTGCCGAGCGTATCGACGTCGACGAAACGGGAAAGATCACAGGATTGTTCTGATGGACGAAACATTGATAAACGCCGCGGTACCGCTCATCCTGGAGTGGTACCGCGTTTGCAAACGCGACCTTCCGTGGCGGAAGGAACGCACATTCTATACGGTGCTCGTCTCCGAGCTCATGCTCCAGCAGACGCGCGTCGAGGCTGTCAGGGAGCGCTATGTGCTCTTTTTGCAGCGCTTTCCCACGCCCGCGGCGCTCGCCGCGGCGAGCGAGGAGGAGGTACTCAAAATGTGGGAGGGGCTCGGCTACTACTCCCGCGCCCGCAACCTGCACAAGGCGGCGAAAGTGCTCGCCGCGCAGGGCTTTCCCTCCGATTTCAAGGGCGTGCGCGCCCTCCCCGGCGTGGGGGATTACACCGCGGGGGCGATCTGTTCCATCGCGCTCGGGCTCCCCGAACCCGCGGTAGACGGCAACGTGCTGCGCATTCTCAGCCGCCTGTATGCCGACGGCGGGAACATCGACGATCCCGCGACCCGCGCGCGTTTTTCCGCGCTCCTGCGCGCGGCGTATCCGCTCGAGACGGGGGATTTCTGCGAGGCGCTCATGGAGCTTGGCGCCATTATATGCGTGCCGAACGGCGCGCCGATGTGCGGCGCATGCCCGTGGGAAACGCTGTGCAGGGCGCACCTTGCGGGCGAAGAGGAGCGCTATCCCGTCCGCAGCGAAAAGAAGGCGCGGCGCGTCGTGGATGCGACGGTGCTCGTGCTCCGCTGCGGCGATCGCTACGCGCTCGAAAAACGCCCCGCAAAGGGGCTGCTCGCAGGGCTTTGGCAGTTCCCGTTTTTCGAGGGAGAGATCCCCGTTCCCGGCACGCCCGTCGCCGAAAAACGCGCCAGGCACATTTTTACACATGTGGAATGGCGCATGCACGGCATGCTCGTGCATGTGAACGCGGAAGATCCCCGCTATGTGTGGGCGACCGCAGATGAGATAAAGCGCATATATGCCGTTCCGTCCGCCTTTAAGGCATTCATGGAGTGGATAAAATAGATCCGCGCGATGATAGGCGTTTTTACACGTTTGTTACATTTTTGTGCGGACTTTTTTACATGTATATGATATCATAGGGGAGTACGGAGGGAGAATATGTCAAATAAACTGCCGGTTTGGGAGACGATCGTCACGGCGATCCTGCTGATCGTCGCCGGATTCGGGATCGGAACGACCGTGCAAAAACGCGTCGATAAGGGCAGCGGCGAGCTGACGCTGTCTAACTATACCGATTATTTGCAGGTATCCGGCGGCGTCAATTCCGGAACGGGCGCCGGAAGCACGGCGACATACAGCTATACCGTCTTTGTAAGCGCGCATGAAAACTATGCGATCCGCGATCTCGTGCTTTCCTATACGCTCACGGGCGGCGGAACGAGCGTTTCCTCGGATCTGCAGACAGATCTCTCGGCAGGGGAAATATACACCGAGATGGGCAGCGTGCAGTCGGATGTGCCGCTCGATCTTTCCTCGATGCGCGACTTCAAGATCATCGTGACCGCGATTTCGGGCGTTTACGAATATGCGGTGTAGGGGGCGGGATGAAAAATATTCAGTGTATCTTTTTCATAGTGCTCTCCGTCGTCGAAGCCGTGTGCGCGGCGATCTTCAAGCCCTTCCCCGCGGGCATTATTTTTCTGCTCGCCTTAGTCGGCATTGCGGGCGCGCTTCTCGTCCGTTTTGCCTATCCGATCGCCCGTTGGAGCAATCGTTGGTATTCGCTTTGGAACAGGAAAAACGCGGACGACGCGGACGACGAGCCGAGCACGTTCGCCCTTGTGACGACGAAACTCAGCGGATATGCCGCGCTCTTCGCGCTGCAGATCATAATGTTTCTGTAAAAAAGACGGCGCCGCCTCCCTTTGAAGGGAGGCGGCGCCGGTATTTATTCGGGGCAATTTTCTTTTACCATCTGCAAATAGGGCAGCGGCTTGTATCCCAGCGAGGAATACAGTTTGATGGCGCGCGTATTGTCGGGTTCCACTTCGAGGCGGATGCGCGCGGCGCCCAGTCCGTCCATGTAGGCGAACAGTTCGCTCCCCAGTCCCTTTCCGCGAAAGGCGGGGCGGAGATACACCTCGTCCACCCAGTAAGTCAGTCCGCCGCCCTCGCGCGAATACGTCTTTTGCAGCAGGGCGTAGCCTGCGGGCGTATCGGCGTCGCACAGGATGCAGCACAAGATATAATCCTCCGAACGCATGAGTTCCTCGAAGGTGCGAATATGATAGGAGGAGGGAACGGGGTGCGCCACGGCAGGGGAGTGGTAAAATTCTTTGGACATGGCGAGAAAAAGGTCTCTGTCCGCACGGGTGATTTTTCTGATCATGCGGCTATTGTAGCAGAACAGGAAGATATTGTCAAGGGGAGAGGGGAACAATCTTGTTCCAAGTCCTTGACATCTCGTTCCGCAGATGTTACAATATAAAAAGGTAATATAAAACTATGACAAACGGAAGGATATGAAAATGAGTGTATTGATCTGCGATTCCAACGGGGAGCTCTGGCATACCCGCGTAAAAGAACTCGGGCTTGACTATATTTCGATGCCCTATTTTGTAGACGGGCAGGAATACTATTACGACCTCGGCGAAAAGACGGATTTCAGAAAGTTTTACGACCTCGTGCGCGGCGGCATGATCCCCACGACGCAGGCGCTCAATCCCGAAGACTACAAACGCATTTTAACGCCCTACTTCGAAAAGGGGGAAGACGTGCTCTACGTGAGCTTTTCGCATAAGCTCAGCGGCACCTTCCAGTTCCTCGATTTGGCGCTCAAAGAACTCAAAGAGACGTATCCCGACCGCAAATGCACGGTGTTCGATACCAACAGCATTTCGCTCGGCGCAGGCATTCAGATGGAGGAGGCGGCGAAACTCAAACAAAAGGGCGCTTCCGATGAAGAGATCCTGGAATTTTTGAAGGATTTTACCAACCGCGTCTGCGTATATTTTGTCGTGGACGATCTGATGCACCTCAAGCGCGGGGGCAGATGCTCCGGGCTCGCGGCGGTCGCGGGAACGATCCTCGGGCTCAAACCGCTGCTCTCGATGGGCGCCGACGGCGGGCTCACCGTGCTCGGCAAGATCTCCGGCAGAAAAAAGGCGATCCGTACGCTCGCCGATAAGATCATCACCGAGCTGGAGGACGAGGATAAGTACAGCGTGTACATCGTGGACGCCGATTGTCCTGAGGAGGGCGATAAGCTCAGGGACATGGTGCTCGAAAAGCGCCCGAACGCGCATATCGTCCGCCAGATCGTCGGTCCCGTCATCGGCGCGCACTGCGGCCCCGGTACGCTCGGCGTCATCTTTGTCGGCGCAAAGCGCCCCGTTCCGCTCGCATAAATATAAAGTTCGCGCCCGCTGCGTTTGCAGCGGGCGTTTTGCTTTGAAAATACTGTATTGTATGCGGAATATCGTTTGCGTCAAAAAGCCCCGCCGGAAGGCGGGGCTTTCCGTTCATTTCTGCGGGCGCGCCCTGTATCGGGGCGCATGCGCCCGTGCGGTTACTCTGCCTTGAAGGGCAGAAGGGCTGCGACGCGCGCGCGCTTGATCGCGGTGGCGAGTTCGCGCTGGTGCTTTGCGCAGGTGCCGGTCATGCGGCGGGGAAGGATCTTGCCGCCCTCGCTGATGAACTTTCTGAGCTTGTTCGTCTCTTTATAGTCGATCGTGCTCTTTTCCTGGCAGAACAGGCAGACCTTTTTGTAGTTCTGTCTCTTATAGTTCTTTTTGGCAGGACGCTCGCGCACCTCGCGGTTTTCGCGGGCGGGCGTCTCGGAAGCTGCGGGAGCCGCCTCTGCGGGCGCTGCCTGCTCCGTTACGACCTCATTCTCTTCCATGATATCATCTCCTTACGAAATTTGAATGTTCCTCCGCTCAGAAGGGGATGTCCCCGTCGTCGTCGAAGGCTTCGAGCGCAGGCTTTTTCTTGGGAGCCGCGCTCCGCTCGTTGGGTGCGGGTGCATCGTAGAAATCGTTTCCGCCGTCTGCCGATTTGGGCGTAAGGAACTCCACGTCCTGCGCGACAACGTCCACCGAAGTGCGGCGCACGCCGTCGTTGCCCTCGTACTGACGGATCTGAAGATCGCCGTATACCGCGATCTTGTGGCCTTTTTTCGTGTAGCGGGCGACCGTTTCGCCCAGCCTTCTCCATGCGGTCACGTTATAAAAGTCCGTCTGGCGCTCTTCGCCGCCCGAGTAGCGGTTGACCGCCACGCCGAACCGGCATACGGGCACGCCGCCCGCGGTCTCCGTGAGCTCGGGATCGCGCGTAAGATTTCCGATCAATAACACCTTTGTCATTTTACTTTTCCTCGACTTTCGTAATCATGCGGCGCAGCACAACGTCGGAAATACCGGCAATACGGTCAAGTTCGCGAACCGTTTCGCCGTTTGCACGGAACGTCATGAGTGCATAGAACGCTTCGTTCCTGAACGCGATGGGGTACTGCGTCTTCTTGACGCCCCACTTGTCGGTCGCCTCGACGGCGCCGCCCATAGCGGTGACGATGTCGGCGTACTTTTTGAGTTCCGCCTCTCTCGCCTCGTCCTCCATGTCGCTCCGGAGAAGGATGAGCATCTCGTACTTCTGCATAATTTTTCACCTCCCGGTCTGAATCGGCATGCCTTTTCGGCATGCAAGGTTTGTTTCGGGCTCTGTGCCCGTCTAATTATTCTACAATAAAATCGCACGGAAGTCAATGCTTTTTGACTTCCGTGTGCATTGTTTTTTCACTGCTTTTCAAAAAACCGTCAGCCTCCCGAGACCCGCCCGATCAGATACTGTACATATCCGATGATGCCGTTCACGGTAAATTCGTTCAGGTTGGTGTAGGTAACGCCGTCAATTTCGTAATCGTCATTCGGGAGCTGCGTCCAGGGGTTTTCGTCGATGAACTCGTGGAACCACATCTGCCAGAGTGTGATGGAATTGATCTTGGCGGCGACGTTCGTGATGTCGCCCGCGATCCCGAGCACGGGGGAGTCCGTCTTGTCGACGATCCCGACGATCTCACCCTGTTCGTTCGTCTCTTCGCCGCCGAAGAGCAGGTACCACACGCCGCTGAGATAGCGGTCGGCGTTGATCGTCTCCGAATCTTCGTCGATCGCCCCGTCTCCATCTGCGTCCGTTCCGATCGTCCAGATGAGCTTTGTTTTCGATTCGCTGACGAACGTGCAGCTTTCGCCGCCCTCGTTCAGCATATAGTACTGAAGGAATACCTCGTCCTCCATGACGATGTAGTATTCCGTGGAAGAGACGCCCGTCTCTTCGTCCGTGGTCGTCTCCGTGCGGATGCGGTACGTCTTGGCGTCCTCTCCTTCGCCGATGGTGATGCAGCCGTCCTCGGGCACGTAGCTCTCGCCGGCAAGCGAATAAGAGGGGATCACCTGTTCCAGATCGACGCGCTCGAGGCGGGAATAGGATTTGTAGGTGACCGTCGTACCGCCGTTGCCGTCGTCCGTCTGTTCCTCGTCGAGCACATAGCGGTAGTAGTAAACGCCGCCTTCGTCCACGCAGAGGGGATATGCGACCGTCTCCGTCTCGGGCTCTCCGTTCCGGAGATGGACGCGCGTCGTCACATAGTAGCAGGCGTTTCCGTCCGCGTCCTTGTAGGGGGTCGCGGTGCTCTTCGTGTTTTCCGGTCCGAGGTCTCCGAGACCCGCCTCCGTCACGACCTTATCGCCCTCGGGCAGATCGGAGAGCGCGCCTCCCTGCCCGTAGTCCACGATCTTCCACACAGGATCGGCGGGCGTGAGCGCGTATTCCACGTTCGTATAGTAGTGGTATGTCGTCTGTTCCGTACCGTCTTCGTCCGTGGTCGTCTCTGCGCGGCGGTAGACGTCCGCCTCGTCGACGAGGTTGCTTATCGGCGCCCAGGTGCTGTCCGTCGAAAGGAAGTAGCCGCTGTACACGGGGGTGGACGCATTCTGGAGCACGCGCGATTCCACGACGATCTGACTTTCGCCGAGCGTGAGCGCCTCGGGGCGCGCGGCGCTGCCTTCGAGCTGATCGCTCCCGTCCGGATTTTTTTCGGGATTGTAGTTTTTGATGAGCTCCTCGTAGGTCTGGCTCGTGCTCAGATCGAGGTAGGAATAGAGCTCGTCGCCGAACACGTCCGCAACGGTGAGGTTGCTCACGTCTTCGGAGAGCGTATCCAGCGTGCTGTTTTTCAGCGCGCGCAGGATATTGTTGTCGTTCACGGCGTCGCCGAGGATGTCGCGCAGGCGAAGGTCGCTGATGGCGGAGGAGAGGTCGCCGATCGCCGTATCTTTGAGCGAGAGCAGCAGCTGCGCCGAATCTTCGCCGATGGTGACCACGTCGCCCAGGGTGAGCGAATCGATGGAACTCTGGTCGGTGAGTTCGGCAATGCTCCAGTCCGCCATTGCCTGCAGGATGCTCGCGGAATTTTCGTCGATGGAGATGAGCTGCGAGAGTTTGAGCGATTCGATGCGGGCGCTGTCGGTCAGATCGCCGAGCGTCCAGTCCTTGATGGCTTTGAGGATGCCCGAAGAGTTCTCGTCGACGGTGATGATGCTGCCGATGGTCGCGTTATTGAGCAGGTCCTGCTCCGTGATGTCGTCGAGGGTGCGCTTGGGATAGGGTTTCCCCGTGAGCGGATCTTCGAGCATGACGACTTTTCCGTCCCGGAATTCGAAGTTCACGCCCTCCGTTCCGTATGCAAGGTAGAGCAGCGCCTCGTTGGAATCTTCGCCGATGCTGATCACGGCGTCTACGGTGATGCCGCTGATGATCTCGTCGGGGTGGTTCATGATGTCCCCGAGGGTGTTGGGTTTG
>ERZ1643246.3220-NODE-3220-length-14371-cov-67.998393_pt1 | contig 14371 bp, 12 predicted proteins | sample MGYA00579265_ERZ1643246 | MGnify/ENA primary metagenome ERZ1643246 (study PRJEB29033, sample SAMEA4952261) | chicken gut metagenome | biome: Broiler Chicken; feature: Gastrointestinal Tract; material: Caecum | place: Ireland | collected 2018 | study: Broiler... | reverse complement strand
GCTGTCATTTTCTCCATTTTGCACATATGAGCCGACTTCTCAGATACACCCTAGCAAATACAACATCACCTTCTGAAAAGTTGGTGAACCCTGCTTTTACATCTTTAAGTAACTTGATTTGTGGTTCCGTAATTTCTCCATTTATTTCAGATAAAGATGCCATTGGGAAAAAAGAAACCTCTAGGTTGTCAGGCAAGCCATTTGTATCTATTTTTTTTGGATTTACCTTACAAACATTTTTCAAAATTGTTTTCTCCCAGCTCTCCATCCCTACGCCATGTTCTTTTCTCCATTGGGCAGTGAGTTCACCAGTGAAGGCTTTATGTAGGATGGCGGCTTTGCGGGTTTCAAAGCTATCTAGAGCATCCTGGGCCTTTTGTTTGGCCTCGTCCAGCTTGGCAAACAGGTTTTCAATGCGGTCAACAATGCGCTGTTGTTCAGAGAGTGGTGCGAGTGGAAAATATAACGATTGCAATTTCGTTGCATTAACGCCAGGTTGAGCAATTCCAGAAGATAATTCAGAGATTTGTTTCCAATAACAATCCGTCTGCAGAAACTCAAATGCGTATAGTCGGGATATTTTGTTACTTATTCTTAATCTAATAAGATACGACGCAAAAACTGAGTTGTAAGGATTATTTAATAAAAAGCTTTTTCCTGTAGTTGCACCCGTTCTAGCAATTACAATATCACCATCAGATAAGGAGTATTTTTCAAGATTTTCTTTGTCAATCTGACAGTTCGGTACCTTATTCCAATCTACACCATTGTCCTGAATATCGGTTATTCGCAGCATTTTAGGGCATGTATCATTTTTAATCGCCTTTGATGTATATCCATACTGAGATGTAGATAGTTTTCCCAACTCAACCCAGCACCAATTCTCCGGCACCTTATAGGGCTGCTCACTCTCCGGCACCAGCGCCGCCTGCAGGCGCTCCGCGGGAGAAAGAGCAGCTTCTTTTTTCTTCCCTCTTGCCATCAGTCCTGCACCTCCAGCGCCCGCAATTCCTTCACCACGCTCATCAGCAGATCGACGGCCTCCTCCAGGTTGGCGGCAGCTTCCTCGGCGCTATCGGCAGGGTCGGGTAGGTCGTTGTAATCCAGGACAGAATCGTCCCGGATCAGGCCCAGATCCAGGCTGTTCCCCTTCTCTGCAACCTGCTCCCGGGTAAAGACGCTCCACCGCTCATCCTGCACCGCATGGCGATCCTCAGCCTCATAGGCTTTCTCAAAGTCCGCGAAGTGTTCCTTTTTCAGCGGGGTGGTCTTGCCAAAGCTGGGCATATTGGTCCGCAGGTCGTAGAACCAGACCTCTTTGGTGTTACCCTTATCGCTGGTGCCGCGGGTGAAGAACAGCACGTTAGTCTTGACGCCCTGGGCATAGAAAATACCGGTGGGCAGTCGGAGAATGGTATGGAGGTTGCATTTGTCCATCAGGTCACAGCGAATCTTTTCGCCGTCGCCATCGGCAAAGAGAACGTTATCCGGCAGCACCACGGCAGCCCGCCCATTTCGGTTTACCTCTGTCGTCAGGCTGCGGTAGATGTGCTGGAGAAAGTTCAGCTGCTTGTTGCTGGTGGGAAAGGTAAAGTCGTCCCGTGTGGCACGCTCGCCGCCCTTCTTGGTGCCGAAGGGCGGATTCGTGAGCACCAGGTCGAAATCGTGGAGGGCCTTGCCCGCATTGGACAGGGTGTCGCCCAGCAGAATCGGGCCGTCGATGCCATGCAGCATGGCATTCATCAGGGCCAGCCGATGGGTATCGTGAACCAGCTCGCAGCCGGTGAAGGCTTCTTCCCTCTCAAACTTGGCCTCGTCGGCGTTCAGGTCATAAAAATCGTCGGTATGCTCTTTGACATACTGATGGGCGGCAATCATAAAACCAAAGGTGCCGCAGGCAGGGTCATTGCATCGCTCCCCCGGCTGAGGTTTCATCAGCCGGGTCATCACATCAATCAGGACACGCGGGGTAAAATACTGGCCCGCGCCGGATTTTTTCTCGTTGGCGTTCTTTTCCAAAAGGCCCTCGTACAGGTTGCCCAGCCCCTCTTCCCGGGCGGAGTACCAGTCCAGGCCGTCGATAGTGGTGATGATCTTTTCCAGGTTCTTGGGCTCGTCGATATTGGTGGCAGCCCCCTGGTAGATTTCCCGCACCCGACCGGTGCAGTTTTCACCCAGATAGGCAAGCAGCTCCTTATAGAACTTTTTCAGCTCGATGCCGCTTTTGGCGGTGAGCTGGTCCCAGCGGTAGGCGGCGGGAATCTGGCTTTCTGCCCCCGTTTCCTTGGCCATCTTCAAAAACAGAATATAGGTCAGCTCGGTGACATACTGGTGATAGGTAATGCCGTCATCCCGCAGCACATTGCAGAGATTCCAGAGCTTGGATACGATTTCCTGGGTGGTCATACGTGGTTTCCTCCGTTATCGATTCCCATTTGGCGCACTACTTCTGCGATGCAAAAGGTCAATGCCGCCTGTTGATAATCAGGGTGCACCTTTCTGGCCGCTTCGCAAAAATCAGAAATCGCTTTGACCATGTCAGCAATATTTTTCTGCTGCTCCAGATTTCTCTGCGCTTCCATCTGCTGTGCCTGGAGTTGGTTTAAATATTGTGGATTAAAAATCCCATAAGGGTAGTTGTTATAATTCATGCGCTTCTCCCTCCGTCGTCGTACAGATACTCGTTGAGTTCCAGCACGATATTTTCCAATTGATTCTTGAAGATATGGTCAATCCGTTTAAAGCCGCCCTCATTTTTGAAGCGGACATCCTCATCGAACACGCCTATATTGAGCACAGACTCTTCCATGAGATACTTTTCGATCCGGGCAATCCATTTCAGTTCAATGGCGGTGAACTTGTGGGCCTTTTTCAGCTTGTCCACCGCTCGCCGAATGCGGGCTTCATGGCTGATGAGGGTTGAACCGATGGCGTACCGGCGGATCAGGCTGATGATGTCCGCGGTCATTTCCTCATTGGTCAGTTCCGACACAGCAGTGTTCAGCTTCTGTGTGGTAAAGCCCTCTCGGTCCAGCGTCAGACGCAGATCCTTAAGGCTAGCCCTGGTCAGCTCTTTGGGCCGGGTACAAACGATGTTGAGTGCTGCAATCTCATTGAGATGGGTTTTCACATAGTCGGCAAAGGCGTCCAGATAATCCTCCGGGCGGCTGCCGGTGCCGTAGCCTCGGGTGTGGCTGACCAGTTCATCCGGCGCATCCGAAATGACCACCGATCGGCCTCCATTGGCGTGAATGCTACTCAAAAACTCGAACAAATCCCGATGAGCCAGAATACGATTCCGGGCCTGTTCGGGCGCCTCCTGCCTGAGCTGCTGGATCAGCTGCGTGGGGTCCATTCCGCCTGACATACTCACGAAATGTTCCATCGTTTCACTGTCCAGGTTTCGTTTTCTGCGCTGAAGTTTAGCGATAATCTGGTCGATTTGGAACGCGATTTGCTTTTCCTCTTCCTGCGCCTCCAGCCCATCCAGCAGCTGACCGAAGGAAGCAGACGGATTGACCGCCGCCGGTTTCATGGTATTGACCGGGTCCAGGGACTCATAGACACCGACCGGATCATAAATTTCAAAATGTGTCTTGTGAATTCTGGGGCAAAGACGAGTTGCGCGGCCCAGCATCTGCTCAAAGAGGATACGGGATTTCACCCGCCACAGGAACACCAGATTGGTGATCTCGGGCACATCAATACCAGTGGTCAACAGGTCCACTGTAACCACAACACTGGGATATTTTTCGTTTTTAAAGCGCTTAACAGCCTCATGTACCTTTTTTGGGTTGCCGCCGCCCACACTGCCGGTAATCTTCATAATGGCATCGTTATCCACGCCGTATTCCTTGTAGATGTTCTTCAGAATATCCACAATCATATCAGCATGGTCATCGTCCACTGCATAGATCAGAGTCTTACCCTGTTCCTCTGGGTTCTCCGGGTCAATATTCTTGGCGATCTCGGCCAAAACGGTCTCGTTGAACGGACGGGTGACAACCTTCCGGTTGAACTGTTCCACGTCAAAATTCAGCTCATCGTTCAGCAGTTCGCTGTTGGTGACTTCACCAGTCACCGGATTATAGATTGTGACCGTGTCGCCGGGTTGATAGTGGATGCCTTCGTCCCGCAGACGGGTATGTAGGTCGTGGGGCGCATCATGGTCTACCAGATATCCTTCGATCACCGCTTCTCGGTAGGTATACTTGAAAACCGGCTGACCGAAAATCTCCGTTGTCTGGAGCGCCGGCGTGGCCGTCAGTGCAATCTTCACTGCGTCAAAATACTCAATTACACTGCGGTATTTGCTCTGGTAGTCCCTCTGATCCCGATAGAGAATTTCAGTATCGCCCATCTCTTTATCCAGCAGATACCCACGATGAGCCTCATCCACGATAATCAAGTCATAATCGCTGACTGCGGGCATGGTTTCCCCCTCGTTGTAGAGGATGCGCTTTACCATCCCCTGTACAGTCGCCACATGGACACGGGTTTCCCGCTCGATCTCCTTGTCCTCCAGGCCTTTGATATTGTAGATATCTGCCAGAGGCATCAGCTCTTCCAGCTTGACCTCTTTGAATACATCCAGGGCCTGTTCTCCCAGCTCAGTGCGATCTACCAAAAACAGGATACGTTTGAAACGACCCGTTTTCAAAAACCGGTAGATCATGCCCAGCACAGTCCGCGTCTTTCCAGTGCCGGTTGCCATGGCCAGCAGAACGCTTGTTTTTCCATCTATAATAGCTTGCTCCGCTGCCTGAATCGCACGAAGCTGATAATCTCGAAGATTCAGTCCGTCTTTATCCCGCAGCAGGTCAAAGGGCATCTGTTCCAATGCCCGATTGCCTGCATCTGTGTCTTTATTCAGCAGCTGCAAAAGATTGTCCGGGCTCATCCAGCCCTTCAATGGCTTCGGCACATTGGAAGCCTGACGGAGATCCAGAAACCAGACACCAGATTTGTTTTTATACTGTTTCAGATAAGGCCTGCCATTGGTCGCAAAGGTAAATGGAACCTTGTACTGTCCCCAACTCCCAATCTGGTATTGTGCGTCCTCTTGTCGGATATTGCGGGGATAATCCTTTCCCTGATAATCGATCACCGAGGGAATATCGATATGTGCTGCTTTTGCCTCGACGATTCCCACCATCTGCAAGCCAATAAAAAGAGCATAATCAGCCCGCCCACGGTTTCCAACAGTAGAATCCGTAGGCCACTCGGCAATCGCTAGATTCCGCCCCTTGGCCGGGCGGGTCCCTTTGGAAAAGCGAAGATTTTCAGTATCCACTTCCCAGCCCACCTGTCGGAGCTGCTGGTCGATCAGGAACCGCGTCTCGGCCTCCGTGCGCTGACGTTGACTGGCTGTTTGGCTAACGCGCTTGCGGCGGCTGTCTTTGGAGATCGCTTCTGTCTGAGCCGCTTTCGCTTCGGCCTCCTGCGCCAGGCGGGTTTCCTGCTGCTCTTCTGCGGCCTTATCTGCTGCCCTCACCTGCTGCACGGGAATGGACATCACGAATTCATGATGCTGATAATTCCAGTCGCCATAAGTCTGCATGAACCATTCACAGAGGCTATGAGCCATCGGCAGAAGCGCCAAACTGTCTGCCTCAGAGGAGTAGTTTTCACAAACTGCCTTACTGTGCTCCTTTCGCAGGGTGTGCAGAATCTCCACCAAGTCCTGTGTCAGCAAGCCCTCACGATAAAGAGTATCTATGCGCTTGACCGCAGTATTTTCCTCCGGGAAAGGGATTCGGTCATAGGTAAACATCAGGTTGACGATGGTTTCCCCAATCATCCCCAACTTCATCAGGCAAGAGTTCGGATCGCTATAGCAGTATTCCTCTGCCAGTTGGCCAAAATTTGCGAGGACCGGAAAATCTTTTGATAGAAAGCTGAAATTTGAACTCATGACACCATACTCCTCGCCTATGTTAAGAGGTTATCGATTCCACTTACAAGAACCTTTTTCGTGTATCTTAAAATAGCATCAAAGCATATTGTTCATTCAATAGATTTATGATATCGTGTCCGCCAAAGCGGGCAAAACCAATCCATGTGAAGCATGACTTCTAGGTCAAACAACTACTTTTGCATCTATTATACCATAACAAAAGCCCTTTTTGCCAAGAAAAAGGGCTTTTGTTTGGACTTATGTAAGCTGTTTGTGCACCAGCTGGCATTCCCCTATACCGTTTTTTCTGTTGTTCAGTGCTACTTAGGCTATGAACTGGCTGGGCAGGAAAAACGGGCTTCTGGAATTTCGCTCTATTTCATGCGTTTTAAATCCAGCTAGGGCGCTTTCAATCTCTGACAGTTCGGTCTATCTTCCATTGAAACCTTATGCTACTTTTTGAAGGATCGATTTCGCATCGGCAATGTTCTGATTCAAGTCGTTATGGTTGACCTGATTCATTCCCTCGCCGTCCTGAGGTTGAAGCACAACCTGTACTTTACACATTTTGTACAACAGGCCCACCAGCAAAACGGTGTTTTCTATGACGGTCTTGTCTGCGGACGTGTAGGCATTCCAGTCGGTGCGGCCTTCCTCCAAAATAATGGATTTCATTTTCTGCAGATGCTGTTCGTACTGATCTTGGACCAGCAAGAGGGAATCCTTATACCAGCCTGCAGAAACGTACAGATCATTCAGATACTGGCAAATCCGGTTGATCTCGTCCTCCGCCTCTTTCATCTGCTTCCAGGCCTCATCCGCCTTATCCGAGATGGAATTGCCTACCAGGTTAAAAATGATGCCGCCCACCAGAATACCGACGCCCAGGGTGGCGGCTCCCAGCACCGCAGAGCCCAACGCCATACCACCGCCGCCGGCCGCCAAAGCTCCGCCGCCCAGAGCGGCCAAGGTGGCATTGACAGCCGCTGCGCCGCTGAGGGAAGCAATTGCCGTACCCGTGGAGGCTGTACCCAGGGCCATCACGGCTGCTGTTGTGGCTCCTGCGGCGGCAAAGCCACCGGCAGTGCCCAGTGCTGCACCGCCCAGGCCGCCCAGCAAGACGCCGGCTCCCACAGACGTTTTCTTCAGTTCTTCGGGATTGTACTCCGGGATCTGAAATTCTTCATGGGCCAGGTTCTTGAACTCCGGCCGGTTCTGAATTTTCTCCATCAGGTCCGAAAAGGTTTCAAAATTTTTGAGGATAGACAACTCCAGTTTTCCCAGATCGTCCATTTCCTGATTGGTCGTTGCTGTTTCCTGCTCAAAGCGTTTCAGATTGCGCTGATGCCTTCTCTGGGCCTTTTTCTGGGTGTCACTGGCCTTTTTCATTTTTACGGCACCTTGCACGCCAGACTTGGCTCCGACAGCAGCCGCCGCAGCGGCTCCCACTCCCAAAATCAACGGTAATGGCATGAGTCAATTTCTCCTTCTTCCTTTTTCAATCGCTCGCAGACATCGTAATTGAGCTTATAATATGTTTCCCGGCTCATGACTCCCTTGAAAAAGGCTTCATAGCTCTCGTCCACCCTGCACAGCAAAGGCCTGTTTTCGTAGATGCTGCACAGATTGCCGGACAGGTATTTGCACACTCCATCTCCCCGATCCAACTCCTGATACAGGGCTGACAAATCCAGGTGGCGGCAGCATGCACCGCATTGATCGCACTGAAACATCATTCGAACACCAGCCGCATATGAGGGTCTTGCATGGCTTGATCAAACGAGCTATATCCCTGTCTCTGCCATGGCAAAGGCAGTCCGCAGCTCTGGTAGGCCTGTTTCAGCGCGGCATTCAGCTGTTCTTCGCTTTGTGCCTGGTCTATCGTTTTTGCCAGGTCATGATAAATGGCTGTTTCCTTGCGGAAAGATTCCAGGTCAATCTGTTCCAGCTTGGCGGCGTATTCTTCAAAGAATCGCGCCTGGTTCCGGTAATAGGCAATATCCCCTTCCACTGTACGGATCTGATTCAGAGAAGCAACCAACCTGTTGACCATTTCGCTGCGATCCAGGAAATAGAGCATCGTACAGCTCATAACGCCTGTCACAAACGTCCCGCAGAACACCGGCACCGCATCCCCTGCCAAGGGCAGAGTTCCCAATGGCAGCTCAGCCAGAGCCTCCTGGACAAGTACTCCTACTACGACGCTGGCACCTGTAGCCAGGATTTTAGCCGTGGCCCGTACCCGCTCGCCAAAGGGATAGGCATCCGGATTGATCAGCAGTACTTTACAGGCTTCTACAATCGAGGCATAAGACTGGCGGATCACCCGGACAACATTCTTCGCAGTGGTAAAAAAGATGTTGCACAAGGTGGTGGTGAGGCTGGCCAAGACTCCGGCTGTTGCTCCGCTGAAAAATTTGGAAAACAAGTCCGGAAATTTGTGTTTGGCATTTTCAAATCCACGCTGAATGCCACGACCAATCCGTCCAAGAAAATCTCCCAGATCAAATGGCTCATCCTTGGCATCGCATGCCTGGAATTCTTCTTCTACCGCAAACCACATCTCGGCAAAGACAAAGCCAAGCGCCTGCCGCACACCCATCCGCAGCCCCACATTGGCCGCGGCCAGCGTCAAGTCCTTTGCAAAGCGCGGACTGGTATAATAGGCTGCTGCCAGCTTGGCGTTGTAATCTTTGCGTGCAGCAGCATCCACCTTCTGCATATTTTCTTTCTGCTTGTCGCTGTACTCATCCCCACGCCGCTCCAGCAGTTGGTCCATTGTACCATCTTTTTTACTTCGATTGGTGTGGGGATTGGTAGCTTTCAGGTTTTCTTCGCAGTTGGCCAAATCTGTGCCCTTGATGCCCGCCAGCACCCGGCCGCGGTCATCGTGGATCTCATGAGCAGATATCACATGATCCAGATCCGTTTTTCCATTGCGGGCCACCTTATCGCCTGTATAGGCATCCCGCAGCACGCCAGCCTTTTTCTGCTGACTGATCTGCCGGTTAATCTCTTTATAGCGCGGATCGCGGTGGTATTCCCTGGTGTCATACTTACCGTGGTTTTCATATGCCGCCGCACTTTGGGCATTCTTATAAGTCATCTCCGGAACCTGGCCAACCTGACGCACGTTGTGAATGGTATCCACATCGCCGCCATACTGATCCTTCACTAGAAAATCCAATCCAAAGGATGTGATCAGGCTCTCCACGATGACCCTTTTATACTGCTGAAACAGCAAATCCATAACCGGCATATTGGGATCGGACGGCATCTGATTCCCAACGGCATAAACATAATTGCTCATAGCATTATCTCTTTTTCGCGCTCACTGCCTCTGTTGAGGTTTTATACTTCCAGAAAAGGTTTATTCCTGCCAATTAAACACAAAAACTATATTCCAGTTAAAATATATCATAGCTCGTCTTATCATTCAAGGTATTTACTGGACCAACGACAAATTGTCCGCCAGAGTATTTTCCCCTTGGCAAATCAGGCAGATCTCCATACGTTGCGTGAGAATATCATCCACAAAAATTGGATAAGTGAAAGAGGCATGGTCGCTTTATCCGGTCAGCAAGCGGAATTTGCTTGCCGAAGATAAAGCGCATATCGGATGAAAGTCCTTTTATAAGGACAAAAAATATGATAAAATTAATGAACACGGCATGAAAATGGAGGTGGATCGATGGGGGAATCATTTCAAACCGATATCAATGATTGCGAGAAAAAACTTTTAGAGCTCTACAAAAATACTTTGACTGAGCAAAACCCAACTTGTAAAAAGTGCAAGAACAACAACGACGCTTTGACAAGGCCGGTGGGTGCATGGGTTGTAGGAAACAAGTTTTACAGCCACAAAAAGCGTGTTTTGTTCGTTGGCAAAAATGCACGCGGAAATCCTGGCAAACCCTATTGTGATTTTCAGTTTGCTTTTTGGGAGTCAAGGGATCATCTTTGGAAAAAATCGTGGCCCTATTGGAGTTATACCAGAGCCATTACAAATGCTGTCTATGGAAATGATGACATCGAAAACATTGCCTTTACGAATATTGTAAAATGCAACGATTCCGCCGGAAAAGACTCTACTTCCTGGCACACAAAAAAATGCTGTATTTGTGAGTTGAAGATGATCGGAAAAGAAATTGCTATCATTCAACCCACTCATATTGTCTTCTATACATCGTGGAAATATGACGATTATATTCCTCGTATTTTTGACACCTATATCGAAACGAACAAAACAAAAATAAAAATCGGTGCAAAAGAAATGCCATGGATGGAAGCAATTGGACAACTGAACGGTAACTCGATCAAAATACTGATAGTTGGTCATCCGGAAAGAATGAAGAAGAACGATTATGTGGCCGCTGTAAGTAAATGGCTACAGTTTTGCTCTCCATCCCTGTAAACCCATCTCTCACCCCCTTTCCCAGAGAGTTTATGCTGGAAACTGCGTTCCGTACCAAAAGCCCGAATCCACACAGGCTTCCCAACAGATCCGACCGTCACTTGTATTTTACGACCGTATACGGCACCACAATGCCGCCCTCGTCTCCCACTGTGTTCAGCAGTTCCACCAGACCAGGCAGGCGCTCTGCACAGAAGTCCTTCCGCAGAGGCACCGGGCTGATCCCCAGTTTCTCGAAATTCTTCAAGATGCCGGAGGTATCGTATCGTTTGGCTTCCAGCTTCTCCAGGGCCTTGTCCACAGACTGGACCGTCTTCAGAAGCTCAACCAGTTTGTACATAGCCTCTTTGTTTTTCTTTTTATAGTGAGATGCCCGAATCTTTTCCAGCAGGACTTCGGCCTGATAATAGCTCACGTTCGGGAAGCATTTGCTGAACTTCTTGACGAGTTCCTCCCGGGTGCATTGGACCAGTGCATGGAGCAGGCTGTCGGTGTCGGAACATCCCAGCTTCTTTTCCAGACGGCGCAGATACTCCCGCTGACAGTGCATCTCAAACCGGATGACTCCATTCGGCATCTTCTCATAGGAGAGCTCCAGCCCGTTTTCCTTCATCTGATAGCTTTTGTCGTAGATCACTAGCTCATGGGTTCCGCAGGCAAAGCGCAGGTAGTGCTTGTTATAGCGGTTGGCCTTCTTTTTGTTTTGTTTTTTGTCCTGGTAGATCATTCGTGTGTACTTGGGCGGCGTAGGAAGTTTCCGCAGAACACGCACCAGTTCACGGAAGATCTTCTTGCTGTCGCAGCGGATATTGGTACAGAAATCCACCCGTGAGAGCTTGTACTGGTTTATGTCATTTTCAAAGGTTGTCTTCCAGAACAGCCTCCGGAAGGCATCTGCCACGCGATCCACGCTCTCCTGTGTGGGCTGCAGGATACCCAGGTAAGAGTATTCGTCCAGCGGTTCAATCAGCTTTCTGGGGTTGATGGTCATTTTTAAAAAGTATTCGGAAAAGAGATCGTTGCCGTCGTCGTCATAGTCAGAGGGATGCTCAGCCTTGGAACCATTGAAGCCGCACTGCATGAGACAGATCCGTACTCCGTAGCGGTTGAAGGCATTGCAATGATGGAAGATATAGGCAGCTCCCTCTTCCCCCTTTGAGACGGTTTCATATGTACCGGGGCAATTGAGGTACATGTTCTCTTTGATTGTATAATACTCGATCCGTGTCAAGTGCCTGGTCAACGAAAAGGTATGAATCGAAAATCCATCTGGTTCCAGATTGAACACTGCCGTTTTGTGTTTGGTAATCTTTCTGCTTTTACGGTTTCCTTGATTCAGGTTCTTGTTCTTACTCATAGTAAAAACACCTCCATTGGATTGATCTATGAGAGATTCATCATTATAGAGATGTTACAAAACAATCAAAAAATAACGCCATTGTACTGAGAATGTTTAAATAAAAAATATACCACCTTTTTATCCGTTGATTATATTAACTATACTATAAGTATGGTTCCTGTTAAAAATAGACCTATGTAAAGGGGTAGTTGTTGATATTCAATAGAGTCCCCGAACGGCGGGGATGTTGTTTTAACAAAAAAGACCTGCCGCAGACATCCATCTGCAACAGGCCTTAACTGTTCCTTATGTTTTATGTTGTATAACTGTCAAATCAGAACCAGGTTTGAAAAACACCTTGACAGGGTATCGGAATTTTCCCACGGTACTGAGCGAATTTGTTCGTCAATAAAATCGAATTCCTTCCCGGGCGATTGGATGGCCCAGGTGACGCCCAAACGGGCTTTCAGTTTCAGGCGGGCATGCCCGATGTATTTCTTTGCATACGGTTCCATCTCGTCCACGAAAGCCGCACTGCGCCTGACAATTTCACGATCATAGGGATCTTCCGAAATGGCGTTCAGCAGCAATGTCTCCAGCGCGCCCTGTTGGTCGGTCGGGATTACCAGCAGCAGAAAAGACAATGACTGCTGCTGCCCGTAACCGTCCTGGTACTGATTTTCAGTCCAAACATTCTGCTCTGCTTGCGTGACCACCGGGGCAAAGCACTGGCACACTTCCCTTTCAATGGCTTCTTCCTGGCGATCATCGCGGTCTGTGACCAAAGCCATTTTGGAGAATACCTGGGCGTCTTTAATTGCCGCCCGGATCTTTTCATCGAAAAAGCTTCCAAATTTATTTTTCCCGCCTACACCGCAAATCAACAGGTAATCATTTCCCTGTTGATACCAATAAGCAGACTCCCCTATCTTTTCATCCACTGAAATGCGATAGTTTTTCGGCCCGCGCTTGCAGGGCATCCACTGCCGGACCCGGCCTAAATAATAACTGAGCAAAATCGCATCCGTTTTGCCCTCACACAGAATCAGTTTGTTCATAGACGTACCTCAAAGCCGAACTGTTCCCGATTCTGATATACATGGCGTCCTGAAAGAACACGGGCATAGCTGCGGAAAGAATTTAAATCCTTTTTGAGAGTGACAACGCTGACCGGGTCTTCCCCGCCGGTATTACGATCGTAGTCCTCAATGGCAAGAAAACCGTCGATTGCTTCGATGCTGTGGGAGGTAATAAAGACCTGCACGTTGAACTTCCGGCAGGCAGCAGCAATAAATCGGAAAATTTCATCGAAATAGCGCGAATGAATTGCAGTCTCCACCTCATCGATCAGCAAAATCCCATCAACAGCTTTTGAAATTCCACTTGCAATGGACAATACTTTTTTAATGCCGTCACCGTACGTAGAGAGCGGCATGGTTCCCAGCTCTTTGTGTCTGACACATTCAACCGGGCGGTTGGTGATTTCGTTCTTCAGCAGAAGTAGGTCCGTGATGCCGGGGTCAAACAGCTGCAGGATGCCCACACACAGATCTTTATAGGAGTCGTTCTTGATGATAGAGGACAACATTCCGCCTCTCAGATGGTCAAAGGGCGCCAGATAAACCACGTTCAGCAACCGGCTGCTTGCGATGCCCCTGCCGGATATGGTAGAATACTCGTGAAAGCTGATCTCTTTCTTCTCCTGGCCGCTTTCAGTACGAACCTCCAGTTCCCCCTGGAATGCCTGGCATTCCGAAGGCAGAAGATTTTCTCTCCGCGTAGAAAAGCGGAAAAGCATTTTCTGCTCCTCAGGGTCCAGCAAAATCGTCTGTGTCTTGCCCTCCAGTGCATAACAGACATCCTGTCCATGACAGCGGGCCTGCATTTCGATCCGCTTCACTTCCGACTCGATATGAGGGAACAGTGCAAGCAAGTTCTCATAGGCAGAAGTGTTGCCAAATGGATTCAGGCTGTCCCGCATCCGGGCAATCCGCAGCGTGTTGGTAAAGTCTCCGGGATTGCGCAGCAGGAGAAGCGCCTCCAACAGGCTGGTTTTGCCGCAGTTGTTGTCTCCGGCCACCAGATTGATATGATTCAGGCGCGGAATAGACAATTGCTGGATGCCGCGAAATTGTTGAATCTGCAGGCTTTCAATATGGATTGCCACCGTCACACCTCCTGATCTTCGAAGCTGACTACCAGCCTCTTTCCCAGCGCGTCCGCAATCCGTTTCAGGGTGGACAGGCTGGGATGATGGTTTCCATTTTCAATCTTGCTGAGATTGGCCTGTGAGATGCCCGAGCGCTGCGCCAGCTGTTTTTGGGTCAGGTTGGAGGCGCTGCGGGCGGCGACCACCAAAGCGCGCACTTCTTCGTTGATATCGTAGTCTTCGCTCTCTGGGACTTCTTTCGCAGGCGTCAGCTGCACCTTGTCGAGGGCCTCGTCAAGAAATTTCTGAAAGTCAGTCATGGCACATCCCTCCCTTTTAATCATATGTTATATTTAACATATTGTCAAGCAAATTTATATCAAATTTGCAATTTTTCAAAATAACATCTCATTCAACAATGAATCGCTCCGCGTTCAACAAAAGTTCAACTGGATTCCAATAAATCCCAAAAAGAAACCATAAGAGCACCTAACAAAACCTGACAAATAGAGGAATATGCAGTAAAATACCAGTGGGGGTGAAGCAAATGCCCAGGAAACTGGTAAGCGACGA
>ERZ1643246.3219-NODE-3219-length-14375-cov-14.500628_pt1 | contig 14375 bp, 7 predicted proteins | sample MGYA00579265_ERZ1643246 | MGnify/ENA primary metagenome ERZ1643246 (study PRJEB29033, sample SAMEA4952261) | chicken gut metagenome | biome: Broiler Chicken; feature: Gastrointestinal Tract; material: Caecum | place: Ireland | collected 2018 | study: Broiler... | reverse complement strand
TGCAAAAGCACAGGGGTATGAACCATGTAAAAACTGCTGGTGAAAATTATTATATGTAGAAGATTATCTGAAAAATAAGGGAAAAGTAGTGTGTATCTCATCGAGTAGACAATGAAAGTATAAATCTTAAGATGTCCAATTGTATATGCTGGGCATTCTTTCTTTGCAGTAGTTTTTATAATTGCATCTGCCAGTTTTTTCATTGCACGATACGTTCTCCTATAATACAATTTTAGCTTCATAATTTCCAAAAAACTTTTACAGGATTATACCTTTGCTATGCGCTACTCAGAGAATTTTCTATATCATTCACGTTTCTTCTTATTTTTGGTAGAATATCCGAGTATATATTGGAGTCCTTGTTGCTATGAAAGATCGGATGAGCATCAGATTCTCCTTGGTTACCAGGTCGAATGTATTAAACGCAAGTTGGTTGTTGTTGCTGTTACTCAACAAGCATAAGCGAGGGATGCCAGTTACACAGATCCAGGATAGCGTTCAGATAAAGTCTATTTATATGACCGGGGGATGTACCATACCATATTTGAGCTTGGTTACATCAGTGCATCCATTTCTCAGTTGATTTGTATGGAAGTTTCATCCTAGAAGAAGTCTTTCCAATTCGATTATCTCGTCTTTAGTTTTTTTCCGTTCCCGTCTGTTGCGAAGAACTTCCATTTTGTTTTTTCTTTTATATTTTTTTGTACAATTGTATGCCCGCTGATAAGATATCTCATATATTTCTGGCATTTTATAATAAATATTGTATAGATGTAATACTGAACAAACTCAATCCGTTTTGCAAATACAGTTTTCTTCTTTTGATTATGGTAGCCAATCCTCTTGTTCCGTAAGATTTCAAATTTTTATCTTCATTATACCTCAAAATCCATTGTCTGATCATACTTTTGGGAAGAGGGTTATATTTGACCGGCATTCCTTAGTAAAATATTTTACTTGTCAGATATGTTTCTGTGGCAAGTTGTTTAAAACATGCAGAATACGATGCATTATAACTTGTCTGGATAAAGGCGGGTTCTTCAGTAGTTTTTTGGTGATATTCTTATAGGTATAAGAGATATTTTTGAAAAGTATAAAATGATTATATTTATATATAAATTGTGAGAGATAAATAAGTCAAAAAATTAGAAAAATATAAATGTGTGTTGTCTGTATAACATTAAAAATGTGTAATTGACAAACTTTGATATAAATTGACAAATTATTATATTTGCATAAAACCATATGAAAATATTGTACAATATTATTTAATGAAGAGTAAAATAAACGAAGGAGCAAGTTTATGAAGGAAAGATTAATTGAAGTTTTCATAGATAATAATACAAAAATTTATGTTGAAGATATTGGCAATTGCAGTTTAGAGGATTCAGATCCTATAATGATGCCGGCTGCTTCTGGAGAAAAAATGATAGAGAAGGCCAAAAATCATTTAGAAGACTATTTGGAACAAATTAAAGTATTTTCGAACACCGTTGTTAAGACGATACAAAGTAAGGAAAAAGAAATGTGTCCAAATGAATTTGAAATAGAGTTTGCAGTACGATTTAAAGCGGATATTGGAGTTATTTTTTCATCAGTAGGAACGGATGCAAATTTAAATATCAAAATGAAATGGAATAAAACTAAGGAGGAATGATGAGTGAATCCATCAGAAATTGTAAATATACTTAGTTTGTCTAAAAAAAGTTTTGGAACAGGTTTTTTTGTTTCTCAGAATGGTAATATTCTTACTTGCAAGCATATTCTTGAAGAAGCAGGATATAAAGAACGAGGACAATTGATTTATTATAAATATGAAGATGATGCTACTGTGCATAAAGCTAGATGGGTGAAAAGTGCCGATGAAGAAGATTTGGTAATTCTCGAAACGAATGAAGAAAGCAATTATATTCCAATACATGAAGAAAATACTTTGGGCTTAGTAGCAGATAGCTATGGATTCCCGAATGGCTCAAAAACAAAAATAAAGGTATCAGTTACTATTGATAGGATGTTTAAAAATGAAAGGCATATTCAATTAGGGAATGCAAATACAGTAACATTTGGATTTAGTGGGGCACCGTTATTATATAATGATGTTGCAATTGGAATAATAAACACAGTTGGTAAAACTGATACGAATGGACACTTTGCAGAAGTAGCTTTTGCTATTTCTGCTAAATGTATTATAGAAGTTTTTTCAGGAGATGTAAATAAAAGGAAAATTTGTAGGGGATACGGAAATAAAGAAGAAAACTGTGTGAATTATGCAATTTCCGAAAGTGAAGACTTATGTGAGGAATGTTATACTGCTCAATTTTTTGATATAGTTAAATCTGTATATGAGGCGCAAAATTATATCATATATCAATACGATAGTTATTTTGTCGCATCACTTAAGTATGGAATATCAACATATTATGATGCAATATTCATCAAAGTAAAATTTGGTGATTCGATTTGTCTGGAAGAATTATATTCAATAAAAGAACAAATAGAAGAATGTTGTTATAATATTTCACAGATTATCATAGTGACGAATACAACGGTAGATAGAAATTGTTTATCATTTATTGAAAAAAATAGAATTATCATAAGAACAAAGAAAGAGTTATTTTATTCATTATTTGATTTTAAACCATATAAAGAAGATTTGCGTAAACATGTCGAATCAAAACAATTATCTTCACATTATATTGAAATTTACGGAACAAGTTTTTTAAAACCGAATAAAAGAAGGGAAGTTAACCAATATAATCTTGAAGAGGAGGAGATAGAATATTTTGATGAAGAAAAGATCAATATTAATAAAAATACTTTTGGATATAGGCCAAAAACAATAACTATGAAAGAATATGTAGATGAATTTTTAGAAAGTGAGCACAGGGCACTGCTTATACTTGGAGACTATGGCAGTGGAAAAACATCTTTTTGTTATACATATACAAATGAATTGCTGGATAAATTTATTCAAGGGAAGTCAAGATTTTTACCTGTTCTGATTAAGCTACGTAAATATAATAAAGCAGTCAATGTTGTTCAGCTATTGACTGATTATTTTATAAATGATTTGGGAGTAAATAATTTTAATATTTTATCTTTAAAATTATTGCTAAAAAATATTAATGTTGTTCTTATTTTTGATGGTTTTGATGAAATTGCAAAAAAAGTCGATTTCGATATAAAGTATGAGGCGATAAAAGAAATTTGCAGTCTTGTTGAAAATGAGACAAAGATTATTGTAACATGCAGACCAAATTATTTTAAAAATGAATCTGAATATAAACGGATTTTTCAAAATTCTGATTTTATGTATGAACCTGGAGAGAAGCAAATGCCTGAGTTTATTGAAAATACGATAGCAGAATTAGAATTGCCTCAAATAGAAAAGTATATTGAATCCTTTCATAAAGAGCTTGATAAAATTAATATATCTGTTTCAGAAGTTTTACAGACAATTGCTAATACGCATGATCTTACAGATTTAGCAAAAAGACCATTCTTATTATATATGATTTTAAATACATTACCAAAAATTTTAAAAGAGGAAGCAACAGAAGCAAAATTTAAAATAAATGCTTATAGGTTGTATGTAGTTTATACAGATAATTGGATAAAACGAGAGGATAGTAAAAATAAAACATTAATAAAAAAGGAAGATAAAGAATTGTTTTGTAAAGAATTAGCATTCCAACTTTATATATCTAATGCTGTTTCATTGTCATATAAGGATTTTCCTAAAATAATAAAAAATCATTTTAAAGATATTGAGAGAATAGAAGAAATTGATTATTTTACACATGATATTCAAAGTTGTTCTTTTTTAACATCAGATAGATCCGGAGAATTCAAATTTGTACATGATTCTTTTATGGAATTTTTTGTGGCAGATAGAATAATCGCTAAACTTTCTGATTCTTTGAAGAAATACAAAAAAGATGATAAAATTATTGAGCAAATTAATTCCGTTTTGGGGAAAATATATTTATCCATGGAGATATGTTTGTTTATAAAAGATATGGTAGATTATACACATGATAATATTATAGAAAAAGTAATGGAATATTTTAATGGTTTTAATAATATAGCAAAAACAAATTTTCTGTCTATTTTGGCAAAAACTAAAATAAATATGGCAAAAATTTTAGAGGATTATAAAATTTCGGGAGATATGATGCATGTTGATTTTAGTTATACAAAGTTTAAAGAAAAAGTACTTAGAGGTATTTCTTTTAAATATGTTCACTTTTATTCGGCAGAATTTGAGGATGTAACTTTTATTAATTGTAATTTTGTTGGAACAATTTTTGAAAAAGCTCTTTTATCTAATGTAAAATTTTATAATTGTAAATTTTGCTTTTCTAAATGGAAAGAGACATATTTGTCAAATTGTACTGTGAATGGAAAAGAAAAAAGAGATATTTATTACCTACTTAGTCACTTCGAGGAGGCATTAGATTTTATAATCGAAATAGATAATAAATTTTGTGATTTTACAGGTACAGTATGGGAAAAATCTACAATAATAGATTGTGAATTTAATAAATGTAGTTTTATAGAAAATCATATGGCAGCTACAGCAATATTACGATCAAATTATAATGAAATTGATTTTTCTGATACAAATATCTCTTTGGATTGCCGATTTGAAAATAATAGCCTTTCTGAAGTAGTTGGAGAGCCTTATGAATTCTAGATTAATACTATTGAGTAGAGATGATTAAAATATTTACACAAACATAATAGGAATGAAAAATATAGAACATGTAAATCTTACATAATATAGTTTATGTAGTATGAGCGACATTGGAATAGTTGATAATATTTCTTTAGATACCACTTATAAAGAGTAACGATTAAAAAAGAAATACCACTTTATGAGAGTAATAAAATAAAAAGAATAACGGTTGCTTTTCTTAAAATTTTAGAACCTAAAATGATGTATCCGGAGTTAAGGTTATTAGCAAAGTCAAAAAAATCTAAGAATATAAATAAAAATGATGCTTTGTCTATTTATTCGGATAATCATAGTAAAAGGTTAAAAATATTAGGTTTTATATTGTTTCACATTTTGAAGAGGAATATTATACTACAGAACGATATGAAATGTAGTAGAAAAAGAATAAAAGAAATAGGGGAAAGTATTTAGGCTTATTGATGCTTTTATAGAAAAGGACAAAATTATAAAATTGGGAGCAATATTTTTGAAGAAATGATAGGAAGTATTTTTGAATTATGTTTTAAAAACTGAAAGACTAAATCCTGAGAGAGAGTTGGCATTTACAGAGGGAGACCTTTTGCTTGAGTATCAGGGGCTAAAATCGGTATTAATCGACGGCCCCTGTAACTCTTATTTATCACTTGTAACTATTAGTTTTTGTTCATCCAATAGTATATTCTTAATATTAAATCCTAACAAAGAACAAATTGCCTGCCTATCTTTATTATCAAACTGATAATTACTCAAATATCTGTAGATATTATTTTTAAAAATATCCTGGGAAACCTCCTCCAAGCATTTTCTACCATAATATAAATCTTTTATGTCAGAAACAGGGAGATGAGTGGAGGCTATTCGTATTAAATATTCTACCCTTACCATTTTGACTAAATCGGTTTGATTTTTTAAGCAATAGTTATTAATATTTTCTTTGATATCTTCTGACTCTAATCCAAATGAAAGTATCGTAATATTTGCACTTACGAATTGAAGCCATATTTCAGATATAAGTATTTTTACAGTTTGAATCAAAGCGCTTTTCACTTGAATGGTTTTTTCATCACTATCTTTGATTTTCTCTCCTAGCATTTCAATTAATTTATCAACTGTATAAGTAGAATAATTAGAAAATGCACCTAATACTTTAGTTACAGATTTAAACATAACATCAATGATGAATTCTCGTTGAGAATTTTCCATTCCTCCAGAGTAATTCTTCAAAATGTTTCCCATGTAATCAATCAATCTACCAACTTTAAGAACCTCTTGATTTGTTTGTTTTATTTCTTCATGGAAATCTGCAGAATCATTTTCATGAGAGTCTTCGTCCGTATCTTTGCATTCAGCCTCTTCTTGCTTCTGAAGTTTTCGACTTCTGAGTAAAGGAATTTGATCATTTTCTGGTACTGTATAAATTCGCTCTATTTTTTGCTCGATATTTCCTCCCCATTCTGTAATTAAAGCTCTAATATTTTCATATTTGAAGTTTTTGAAATCTGTCAAAAGATTATCTGACATCTTTGAGACAATTGGTAATATTTCATATTCTCTATTAAGATTATAAGCTAAAAATAATGCTATATTGTAATTCAAATCATTATCTATATTTTCAAAGACTTCTTTTATTATTTTAGTTCTTTTTTCTGGGTTCATCTTTTTTGCTATATAACTTCCAGCAAAATAAAAATACATATAACTATATTTAAACCTATAAGCATCACCTTTATTTTCCAGAAATTTAAAATGAACCATTCTTTCAATAAGTTTTGAAATATCCACTCTTATTCCAGAATGATTTTCTTTATATTCTAAAATTATTGAATAGATATAGGAGTCTTGGACATAGCCATATATCTTGTCTTTAAACATTTTATATGCAATATTCTGAAGTAATGTTTTGTACATTTCTATGGTTTTTGTCGTTTTTTCACCAATAGCATTCAATTTTTCTAAAATATGTTTTTCATAAATAAATGAGTAACGACTATAATCAATTTGAGCCTCGCCATCTTGACTAAGATAAGACAAGACTAACAATAAATCTATAGGTGTTTTATTAAAGAAATTGCCGTTCATTACTGCTTGAACTTGGGCATATTTTTCTCGCCTTTTAGCATCAAAAGCTGGTGTATCCTCTTCAAGATCTTCATTTTCTAATAGAATCCATTTATTAATAATTCTTTCTCTATAGGAGCCGCTTGCTGGATGAAGAAATAGTATATGAAAGTTTTCTTCAATGAAGTCATTTGTTTTTATATAACTCAACGGATTAATTAAATCTAGTTTTGGATTTCTTGATAAAATGACTCTTCCAAATTTATCTATTAAATATTTAAGGAACTTCTTAGAGCTTTTATCACTCAATAAAATTTCTTCAAAATTATCAATAATACATATTCTGTCCTCTGCAGCTTTCTGCATTATTTCATCAGCAGAAATATTTATGTATGTTTCTTCATATTGTTTTGCAATAATTCTATTGAGAAATTCACCATCGGCAGAGTTAATTTTTGTTATATCCAAAAATACAGGAAATTTTTTCTGCTTAAAATATGTTTCAAAGATTTGTTTCAGTAATGCAGTTTTTCCATATTCTTTTTCACCTCTGATAGAAATATATGGATTTACCTTCATATATGCCAAAAGATCATCCATACTTCTGAAAAATTTAGTAACTCTACTTTTTTCTTCTTTTAGTGTCGGGAAACCAAATACGTCTGACAATTTTAATTCTCTCTTACTATTTTTATTGAAGATGTCTATGTCTAGGCTTTCTAAATATTTCCAAACATCCTCCTTTAACTCTATGTTCGATTCGATATATTTATTCCGAATAAAAAGACGATATCCTGTATCAACTATTTTTTTATAAAGAGTTCCATTCCATTCATAAGTGAAAAAGCACTCTTGAATTTTTCTTGCATTTGTATTTAACTTAAGAATGTTAAATCCGCTTTGATTTGGAGAGTATTTATCATAAAGTTGATTTCCCTTAATAAAGTGGTTTACTGTTTTGTCGTAATTGTTTTTCAATGTATATTCTATGGAATGATCATGCCCTACAAAAATAATATCAGAATATTGTTTGTGATATTTATTCCACACTTCTTTATCGTCCCAATTAAGCCATTCGGCATCATGATGCATCATTGTGATAACAATATTATCTGGTTCCTTTTTTAAAAAATCTGTCACCATTGACATTTTACCAGTAGTTATTTTCATTTTACCCTTTTCTTCTTGCTTCTTAGAGCACCAACTTGTGTTGATACAATGAAATTTCAAATGAACTCCATATGAATCAAAATTCAACTCATTAACTGTAAGAATCTTGTCATTATCACAGAGCATTACATCATACTTTTCTCCCCACTCTTTTCCAAATATATAGAAATTTTTTTGAATAGCCGTACATGCTTTTAATACTGCCGGTTTACTTATATCCAGTGCTGGAGATATAAGTAACTGTTCTCTAACTTCTTCTTCGGAAGCCTCAAAATCGCAATCGTGATTACCGGGGACTAATACATAATGAATACCGACTTGTGGATATCGTTTATTAATCAAAGAATGTACTTCGTCTAAAATCATGCTTATTGCAATGTATTGATCATCTTTTCCTGAAAAGGCCAAATCACCTGTAATGCAGAATACCACTTCGGTCTCATCTGGATTTGTTATATGATTACAAATTGCTCCACCGATAGAATCTGTTCTTATAGAAAGAACATCTAAATCCTTATCATCTCTTATATGTATATCCGTCAAATGAACTAACAACAATTCCATTTATACGCCTCCTTTGTATATGAAACAAGTATAACATAAATAGCCATTATAAAGCAGTATTATTATTTTATCATATATCATAAATATTAATGTTTTTATATATGATAAGGAGTTAAAAGTTACATTTTTCCTGCCGTATATATTCCAATTTGCTGTTTCCTCAGTCTCACTTACAAGCTATATCAGTTGATAGAAGGTAACAAAAAGCAAAAATTGAAAAAGATTATGAATATTTGACATAATATTTATTACAATTATAGGAAAAATTTGAAAATTATGCTGTACAAAACAGAAGTTTTCTGCAAAATGTCAATTTATAAGACATTTTGTCAATTATATTTGAGGAAAATTATAGTATACTTTTAGGTGGAATCAAAAGTTTGTGTTAACAAATTTTTAAAAATAAGTAAACAGTGGGGATGGATATAAATGAGAATGGTGATAAACAAAAAAAGAATATATTGAGAGAGGGAGGAAAAAACAAGATGCAAGTAGATTGTTCGAAGTATTATCACTTTGACGGAGAGTGTGAGGATGTACAAAAAGAGTATTTGAAAATTGTAGAAAATTATATAGAGTATTATCACAAAAGAGCCAATAATTGCAAATATACATTTTATATAATTTCATCAATTAAAGTTATATTAATTGCATTAGTTCCTATAACCCAGTTATATAGTGATATGGAGATAATGAAACTGGTATCGGTCATAGCATCTACTTTGGTTTTGGCACTTGAAAGTTTACTCGGATTGTATAAGTTAAGGGATAAATGGTTTTTATATAGGGAAACTTGCAATATATTAATGAGTGAATTAAGAACATTTCAGGTGCTTGGAAATTGCTGTAGTATTTGCAGAGATACATTTGAGAAATTTGTCTTGGAGATTGAAGGTAGGATTAACGATGAAGCAAGAAAATGGATACAGACGGTCCGGCGAAAAGAGGAAGATCAATCGAAATGAACAGAACGAAAGATTGGATATGAAAGGAGTTGCATACAAATGAAGAAAAAGAAATTAAAAAATATTTCATTGACAATAGAACAGCAGTTAAAACTTTATACGGAAGCAGAAAATAGTACAGAACGTCATAAAATTATGTGGCATGAATGGAATCATAATAAAAAGGTTTTGACTAGAATTCAGCAATTGATTTATACGTCATTTCCTTCTTATAGTATGCATGATGCATCACATTCAGAAGCAGTTATCCATAATATAGAGATGCTTTTAGGAGAAGATAATATAAAAGAACTGACTGCGACAGATTGTTTTGCGATACTGCATACAGTATACGTTCATGATATTGGTATGTGCATTACAGATGAAGAGAAAAAAGAAATGTTTAGAGATGAAAGATTCTTTAAATTCCTAAAGGACAAAAAAGAATTTGGGGATGAAGATGAACAGAAATATGCCAAAATTTTATTGAATTCTAACTATATTCCATTAGATGATATTAAAGAAACGTCCTTTACGGAAGCAATATTAAAGGATATGCTTACGGAAAGAGTTGACGTATTTTATGCTGTGGTTTTTATGGCAGCAGAATATAGAAGAAAAGAGCATGGAGATAAATCAAAGGAAAGGCTGATCAAATGGATACAGAAAACCGATAAACTTGGGAAAGACTTTTCCACGATAGAAATTCCAAGTAGGATTTTCTATGTGATTGCAGAATGTGCGGCAACTCATACAAACTGGGATTTTGAAGCCGTTTTGGATTTAAGTCAGGAGGATTTAGGATATGCACATGATTATTTCCATCCGCGTTTTATAGCTGTATTATTACAGCTGGGAGATGCACTGGATTTAGATAATAATCGATTTCATCCAATGGTAGAAGAATTTATGGGAAAGCTTCCATATAATTCCAAATTACATTTGAGAAAACACGAAGCGATTCGAAAACTCTTGATCACAAATAGAATTATAGAAATTTCCGCAGATTGTAAGACATCAGATGAAGTCAGATTGATTAGAAATGAGTGGAATGGCATTGATAAGATCCTTCGAAATGCAACGTACTATTGGTCTGTAATTCGTCCGGAAAACACGGCGGTTGGTCTTCCGACACTGGAGCCTGTGAAGCTGTTACTAAATGGGCTTGAAGTACCACCGGAATTAGTTAATGCCCAGTTTGAAATATCACAGGAACGGGCGTTTGATATATTAAAGGGGAATGCAATTTATGAAAAAACGAAGTATATATTTTTACGGGAATTACTTCAAAATGCAATTGACGCAACGAAATTACAATATTATAGAAGTTGTAAGAGAATAAAAGATGAAATAGAAATGGATGTAAAAAATCCAAATGAATTTAATCAGGTGTTGAAAGCAGAACTTTATCCAATAAATATAAGATTCAAAATATGCTGTTGTGAAAACGGTGAAATTAGAGAAATTGTGCCGGAAGATTTAGATGAAAATATACCAGAGGATTTAAAAAGAAATGTACCAAACAATACAGATAAAACAATATTAGAAAAATTGAAGAAAAAAATACCAGAAGAAAATATAGGTCTTTTGGTAGAAATATCTGATCAGGGAATAGGAATCAGCGAGAAAGATTTGAAGCAGATCAGTGATGTAGGCACAAGCCACAGAAACAGAAAAGAAGAGATAGACAGAATGCCGACATGGCTTCAGCCGACAGGACGTTTTGGTATTGGATTGCAATCGGTCTTTTTGTGCAGCAATAAATTAGATGTTGAGACGAAGACCCGAGATAATAAACAATATAATATTACTTTTTATCCAAGGGGAAATTCAGGACAAAATGGGCATATTAATGTTATAGCGTCTGATGATAATATGAGAAAGTATGGGTCAACATTTAAAGTGTATGTTTCTTATGCAAAATTAAAAGAGTCCAATATCATGCAGACACAAAAGGACTATTCGGATCCTTTCGCAATGGACAGTGAAAATAAAAAGAAAATCCAAGGAATTCGTATTGCTATTAAAAGAATGGCAGGATATTTAGCAGAATTGATTGAGGAACCACTATTCCCAATTACTGTAGAGTTATATGACCTGGAAATGGAAGAAGAGAAGTCCAGAGATTTATATGATAACAAATTCATAGAACAATTTGGAAATGTAGGTTTGGTAATAAGGTCATCTGATTATTTAATAAATAAAAAAACTCGCTGTAACAGCTATGAAAAAAGAATAGACAGTGGATTACCGGTGAATTCTGATTTGACATGGGCATATAAAAGAATTGATGAAGGAGATAGTAATAGTCAAAGTAGTGAGGATAAAGTTCATAGAGCAAATGAGGGTGATTTATATTATTTGGATAGAAAAACAGCTAAGGTATATATCTGGGACGCTGAATATAAGGTATATGCTTGCTTTAGCAGTAAAAGAGTACAAGAGATGAGCCAATATTATAGTGAGTTGCATGAGACGAAAACAAGTGTAAACGAGAAACCAGACAAAGGAATCGAGATTTATTATAAAGGTGTTTATATAGTGCGTAGTGAGGGGTTACAGGAAACTTTTAATGGGGATGCGAATTTAATAGAATATATTGATTTTAAAGATACTTTAGAGACAGGTTACCTTCAGCTAAATCGAAACGGTTTTACAGAAAAGGGGCTTGATTATCTCAATCAAGTATATCATGATTTGTTACGTTTGTTCCGTCGAGCATTAAGATATTTTAGTACCGGCGATGATAGTCTAAGAGAAATCAAAGCAAATCGGAATAATGAAGAGAAAAAAGCAAAACCAGAAGTGAATAAGATAATCAATGAAATTGAAGGATGGATGCCTGAAGAGTGTACTAATTGTAATAAATTTATTGATATTAAGGAATATATCTGTAAAGTAAAAGATTGCTCTTTAAAAAATGATATGCATGAAATTGTGGATGAATGGGTTGATTTATCAAAAAAACAAAGACAATATATTATCTCTGTGACAGCATTAGCGTATTTTTCTAAGTTGAAAGAACGTGATAATTACGTTCAAAATATAGATGATACTGAGAAAACGTGGGATAAAGTATTGGATAAAGCAAAACTGTTTGTGTGTACAATGAAACATGCGACATTAGATGGGATGGCATTATCAGAGAAGCAGAATATATGGCGTAGAAGTAAATTGTTCAATTTAGAGATATATCAGACAGAGGCTTGGAATATAATAAATAGATCAAGTGAAAGTTTGAGTATATTAGATTTAGTTTATAGCAGTAATAAACTTGCGATACGTTCTATAAAAGAAGCAAATAATTCTACATGGACCAAACAACTGATTTTGCTAAGAAATGGTGAGCAAGAAATTTTAAAAGATGCTATTCAAAAATTGCGTGTGTCAAATGGATCACGTGAGGCACAGGAAAGTATTGATAGAATAGAGAAAGAATATTATGATCATTTGTATATAGTGGATCCGGAATTTGCTACATCTCAAAATAGTAAAAAAGAGCAGGCAATATTATCGTGGATACTTGATAATGTTCCAACAATGGCGGTATTTTCTAATGAGGAAGGTACTGTGAAAATTAATGTTCTTGACAATGAAATGAACGGTTCTGTTTATTTAAATAGAAATATGAAAACAAGTACGTTGGAAAGATTGTTAAATATTTGGAGAAGCAATGATAGAAAAATAAAAAGATTTTCGATTGATACATGGAGCGGTTACCATAAATTAGCTGTTCCAATAAAAGACAGAAGAATTCATCATGTAAAAAAAGGAAGAATATCTAATATTTTGAATTCCAAAATGATTATCCCTTTGACAGGAAAGGAAATGGAGGAATTTGTTGCTGAATGTAAAAACAGAATTAAAAGAGATATAGAGTTTTTTAAAAACCTTATAAAAATAAAAGAAGATATCATACTTGAATTAAATACTCTGTGTGGAGAGGAAAAAGAAAACATTGATGGAGTATTTTGTTTTAATCTTCAGTTTTGGAAAGAAATAGAATATATATTACAGAAAAATGTGGAAGGTATATCGGAAGAAAAGCTTGAATGCATGGAGGAAGAATTCAGAAAAATTAGCACGGATGATAAAAAGAAAATTGCGAAATATTTGTTTGAGAGAAATAAGGATAATAGCGAAAATATTACAGATAAGGGATCTATTATTGGGAAGATAGAGATAATAGCTGCATTGATGAATCAACATTATAGAAACTCTATCTCAATGGAAATACCATGGATGGATTATTTAAATAATAAAGCGTTTAAAAACTTGCAAAAGTATGTCATGGAGAATTCACCATGCCATCCAACAGACTATCAAACATGGATTCTCTATGGAAATTTGCTTCAGGAGTTTAGTATATCTATTATACGAAATGAAATAGACAATATAGTATTCAATAAACTGAAAGCAAAAAGAGATTTATTTGAAGTAAAAGAGGTAGACAATAAATAGTTTTGAAAAGCAAAAGTTAATTTGCCGGAAATTGAAAGCGGTATATTAACTAGTTTTTAGGCATATTCTAGTAGTGTGTCAGGTATTGTTAAGTATGTCTTAAAAATATTGAAATGATCGATATTGGAATATGATGACTTTGCAGGAAGATGAGATAGGAATATTTTATCTTCCTGTCATTGTTTGTGACAGCGCTATAAAAGAAGCCAGATTTCCTGTTTTAAGCTATCTTTATTACATTAGTTTCTAAAGCTCCTTAGGTATCAAAATAAGCGTTTACGATGGTACTAGTGATACTCTACCTATTTCTGAAAAGAGAATTATCAAACTAGTTATATAAATATATAAATGCATATAAATATGCTTGCAAATTATTGAAACCTGTGATATGATAAGTCAGAAATAAAATAAGCCTGCAAATAAAAAGTCAAGCTGAATTTTAAAGAACTTTGAAAATTTTA
>ERZ1643246.3217-NODE-3217-length-14380-cov-11.788272_pt1 | contig 14380 bp, 12 predicted proteins | sample MGYA00579265_ERZ1643246 | MGnify/ENA primary metagenome ERZ1643246 (study PRJEB29033, sample SAMEA4952261) | chicken gut metagenome | biome: Broiler Chicken; feature: Gastrointestinal Tract; material: Caecum | place: Ireland | collected 2018 | study: Broiler... | reverse complement strand
AAATACTTATGAAAGCCGCAAAACCCCGTTTCCGGCAGCTTTGCGGTTTTCATAAGCAAAAAGGGCCACATGGAATCATATGGCCCTTTTTGCAGGAATCATACCTTTTTACAGAATCCCTTGTTTTCCCTTTATCGGGTCAAACTCAGGAAACAATTTCTGCACCGTCGCAGAAGTCGAACTCCTGGAAACCGGTACGGGTCATACCGGAAATCTTATTGGAGCTGACATAGTTGATAACGCTGAAATAGAGGGGATATACAGCATAATCCTGCTGAACCAAAATGGTCTCGGCCTGCTGGAGCATTTCCTGACGCTTGGCAGCATCCTGCTCGGCCATAGCCTGGGTCAGCAACTCATCGTATTCAGGATTATCATACTTACCGTAGTTGTTGCCGTTGTCCTTCATAAACATATCCAGATAGGTCATGGCGTCGTTATAGTCGGGAGACCAGCCGGCGAACACAATGTCGAAGTTGCCATTGCGCATAGCGTCCAGACGAGCCTGGAAGGCCATGGGAGAGATTTCCACCTCAATGCCCAGGACGTCTGCCCACTGCTGCTGGAAGTAAGCGGCGTGGGTCTGGGCGTTGCTGGTGTCGTCACACACATAGGTGAGCTTCACATCATCAGCCGTCAGGTTCAGCTCGGCCAGGCCCTCGTCAAACAGAGCCTTAGCGCCGGCGGTGTCGTGGTCCATCAGGTCCTCGCGGCCGTCCACATACTTGCCATTGTTAGCGCCGTTGATGCTGGGAGGCACCAAGCCGTTAGCCAGCTCAGAACCATCGCGGAGAACATTGTCGATATAGGACTGGGGATCGATGGCGTCGCCCAAGGCCTTGCGGACCTTCGCGCTCTGGAGGGCCGGGGTCTGCAGGTTGAACTGGAAATACCAGTTGCCGTTATCGACATAAGTGTGGATGGGCTCGTTCATCTGCTTCATCTGATCCATCTGCTCCGCAGTCAAGTTGATGCAGTCCACTTGGCCGCCCTGGAAGGCGTTCATACGGGCATTGGTATCCGTCATCATGGTGTACTTGACTTTGTCGATCTTGATCTCATCAGCATTGTAGTAATCGGGGTTCTTTGCCAGAACGATCTCGGTGTTGTGGGTCCAGCTCTCTACATAATAGGGGCCGTTGTAACCCATGAGATCGGGATCCGTGTTGTACAGGGAACCGCCCTCGCTGTTGGTGCCGGCAGCCTCGTAAATCTTCTGATTCACGGGCAGATAGGTCTGGAAAGCGAACAGGTTCAGGGCATAGGTCAGGGGGTTGTTGAAGGTGACCTCCAGAGTGTAGTCGTCCAGAGCCTTCACGCCCACATCCTCAGCCTCGCACTCGCCGGCGAAGTACTTATCGCCGTTGACGATGTTATTGTACAGGATAAAGCCGTAGGTTGCGGCGGTCTTCTGATCCATAGCCAGCAGCCAGGAATACACGAAGTCATCAGCTGTCACGGGGTCGCCGTTGTTCCACTTGGCGTCCTTGCGGATCTTAAAGGTATAGGTCTTGCCATCCTCACTGACGGTGTAGTCTTCGGCCAGGTCTTTGACAGGCTGGTCGTTCTCGTCCAGCTTCATCAGGCCGGCAGTGGTCATACGCAGGATGTCAGCAGAAGCTACGTCGCTGGTGGTGATGGGGTTCAGATCTGGCGGCTCGGCCCGCAGGTCGACCGTTACCATGCCTTCGTCAGGGGTTCCGGCAAAGTTACTGGTACCAGTAGCTTCGCTAGTGGTGCTGGAGCCGGAATCGGTGGCACTATCGTCGCCGGAAGAAGCCGGAGCAGAGGAGCAGCCGGCTGCGGCAACGGCCATGAGGCCGGCAAGCAGCAAAGCTAAGAGCTTTTTCATTTCATAGATCCCTCCATATGAATTTTGAGTATTTGCCTCTTGCATATTCTACTGCAAATCGATTCATTTTGCAAGACGTATTCACAAATCTTTCTTTGGGATTCAAAAGAAACTCTGCCGGAATGTTCTGTTGTTTTTTATGCAGTTTGCCAGCATCGGGAGAAAGCGTACAGAAGCCCGCCAAATTTCTTTGCTTTTTGCACAAAAAGTTTTTCCTGGATTTTCTTCTTAAATTCTCATAAAACGGGGCCTCCCCAGCGCCGCCGGAAAAGCTTGCCGCCTGCTTTTTTCTTTAAAAGAATTTTTCTGCAAAAATTCCTCTTCTTTTGCTTTTTAAAGCCAGTTCTGTATGTTTTTTCCCCTTTTGGAAAGCGAATTCTCTACAAGTAGTTTCTTTGTATAACATGACCATTCCGCACTGTCCCTTTCTGAAGGGCACTTCTATGTTTTGTGTTTGTGAGAAATACACTTGTATGCGTAAAAAGGAATTCCCCGGGTTTTGTCCTTCCCAAGTGTGCTTTCTGTGAATTCCGGCATCAAAATGCCCAATCTGGGCAACGGAATGGCGTTTCCGTCAAAAAAAGCATGTTTACAAAAAATTCTTTTTTAAAAATGCAGGATCTGGAATACATTCCTGCATTTTACAGGAAATCCCCTCCCCCTCTCCCCTCTTTTTCCGGGACAAAAGTTCCCACCGGGGAAAAATGCATAAAAATGACGATACCCTGCATAAAGCTGCAAAGCCAGTGGAAATCTCCTGCATGAGCGGGGATCCCGTAAAAAAAGCCCCGCCGGGCAGAAGCCGGCGGGGCCGAATTGCAAATGAAAGGGTTTAGTCCAGGTCGCCCTGCTCCAGGCAGAACATAACATACTCGCTGAACAGGGAGTTGGACCAGGCGAACCAGGGCCGGGTGAACTTGGTGGGGTCGTCCACATGGAAGCCCTCGTGCATATAGCCGGTGCCGCCGTCGCTGTTCTCCAGCATCTCCAGCAGCTGGAGGCGCTCCTCCCGGCTGGTGCTGGTGAGGCCCTGCATAGACAGGGCAATCTGCCAGATATACTGGGGCGGCGTGTGGGGGCTGCCCACGCCCTTGGCAAAGGAGCCTTCAAAGTAATAGGGGTTCTCGTGGCTCAGCACATAACGGCGGGTGTTCTGGTACACCGGGTCGTCGGGGCTGCAGTAGCCCAGGTAGGGGATGGACATGAGGCTGGGCACGTTGGCGTCGTCCATGTAGGTGTAGTTGCCCATGCCATCGGTCTCATAAACGTAGATTTTGCCGAACTTGGGGTGGTTCACCACGCCGTATTCCTCAATGCCGGCGCGGATCCGGGAAGCCAGCTTTTCGGTTTCCTCCGCCTGGGACTCGTTGTGAGCTACTTCACGGTAAATTTCCGCCAAATAGCCCAGCACCACGCAGGCGAACATATTGGAGGGAATCAGGTAGGGGTACACGCAGGAGTCGTCGCTGGGACGGAAGCCGCACCAGGTCATGCCGGTGATCGTGCAGGGGGCGCCCTGGCCGTTGTGGCTCAGGGTATCCTGGGCCAAATCGGTGTTCCGGATGAAGTAGTAGTCGGAGTCATTGGCGTGGTTCTGCTCCCGCTTCCACAGGCTCACAATGGTGTTCATGGTGTCAAAGAAAGTCTTGTCAAAAATATCCGTGCGGCCGGTGGCCTTCCAGAAAAGCCAGGACAGCTGGATGGGATAGCACAGGGAGTCAATCTCGTACTTGCGCTCCCACACCCAGGGGCCCTGCCGGGGCTTATCGGGCTCCCAGCACTGGCTGTTGGGCTCAGCGTTAAAGGCGTTGGCATAGGGGTCGATGTTAATGTAGAACATCTGGCGGCGAATCAGGCCGGCAATCAAATCGGCCACATCCTCCTGTTTGGCGGCCAGGGGCAGATAGTGGCGCACCTGGGCCGTGGAATCACGGAGCCACATAGCGGGGATATCGCCGGTGAGGACGAAGGTGGTGCCGTCCTCCATCTGACGGACCGTGGTGTCCATGGTGTTGGGGTAGCAATTCCGGAAGAGCTGGGCCAGCTTGGGCCGGCCGGCCAGCTTTTCGCAGATGCGGTCGATTTCGGGCTTGAGGTTGGGCAGTGCCATTTGTAAACACTCCTTTTACTTTATATATTGATAAGAGAAAGAACGGGAAACGAAAAAATCAGCCGTGCTCCGGCCCCGTTTCCGGCTCCTCATACTCTTCTCCAAAGGTATCCACCGTGACGGTTTCCATGATCTGGTCCTCATAGGGGCGGTCGCTGTAGTCCCGCTTGGCGGCCACAATGGCGTCGGCGGCTTTCATTCCCTCGATGACCTTGCCGAAAGCGGCATACTGGCCGTCCAGGTGAGGGGCGTCGGCTACCATGACAAAGAACTGGGAACCAGCGCTGTTGGGCCGCATGGAGCGGGCCATAGACAGCACCCCCCGGGTGTGGCGCAGGTCATTGGGGAAGCCGTTAGCGGCAAATTCACCCTTGATGCCGTAGCCGGGGCCGCCCATACCGGTGCCCTCGGGGTCGCCGCCCTGAATCATAAATCCGGGGATGACCCGGTGGAAGATAGTGCCGTCGTAGAATCCCTTCTTCACCAGGGAGACAAAGTTCCTGACGGTATTGGGGGCGATCTCCGGGTAAAGCTCCGCCTTAAAGGTACCGGCAGTGGTCTGGAAAGTCACAATGGGATGGTTCATGAAAATTCCCCTTTCTAAAAATACGTTATCCTTGCATTTTAAACTTTTATCTCAACGAGCGCTGAGCGCTGCGGAATATGGTCTGCTTTTATTATACCTTCCCCAAAAGGAAAAAACAACCGGAAAGGGGGCTTTTCTCTCTTCCTGCTCCTGGCTTTTTCTTTCCAGGCTTTTGTGATATACTGAATCTGCGCCCAAAGGCGCCCATTTTAAAGCTATAGGAGGCGGCTCTCTGATGAAATTTATATCGTGGAATGTAAACGGCCTGCGGGCGTGTCTCAGCAAAGGCTTCCTGGAATTTTTCCAGGAACAGCAAGCGGATTTTTTCTGCATCCAGGAAACCAAAATGCAGCCGGAGCAGGCAGATTTCCAGCTTCCGGAAGGGTATCAAATGTACTGGAATTCCGCCGAGAAAAAGGGCTATTCCGGCACAGCCATTATCGCCCGGCAGCAGCCTCTTTCCATCCTCTATGACATTGGGGACGATGCCCACAAGGGAGAGGGGCGCTGCATTACCCTGGAGATGGAAGATTTCTACCTGGTGACGGTGTACACCCCCAATTCCCAGCGGGAGCTGGTGCGCATTGACTACCGCATGGCCTGGGAGGACGCTTTCCGCAAGTATCTCATGGCCCTGGACGCCAAAAAGCCCGTCATTGTCTGCGGGGATATGAACGTGGCCCATCGGCCCATTGACCTGAAAAATCCCAAGCCCAACATTGGCAGCGCCGGTTATTCCTATGAGGAGCGGGGAAAATTCTCCGAGCTGCTGGCCAGCGGTTTTGTGGATACCTTCCGGGCCCTGCATCCGGAGGAAACCGGCGCCTACACCTGGTGGTCCTATATGGGCAACGCCCGGGCTAACAACACTGGATGGCGCATTGACTATTTCCTGATTTCCCAGCGGCTCCTTCCCCGCCTGACAGAAAGCCGCATCTACTCCCAGGTTTTGGGCAGCGACCACTGCCCGGTGGGAATCGTTTTGGATTGAAATGCCTTTCCTACTTTGAATCCCCCGTTAGTTTGCATAGAATCCCCCCGATTTCTTGGCACGGTTGCCACTTCTCTTTTTTATAGAAATCTGCTATAATTATTTTGTAAAAATGTGCTAATTTGCAAAAAGGGGATGAAATGAAAATGAAACGGCTGTTTTCCTTATTGGTAGTCTGTGCCCTGTGCTTTGGGACGGTGTTTTCCGTTGGGGCCGCCGAAACCGACCGCTATGACCGTTATTTTGAGGAATTCGAGCGCCTCTCTGCGGAAAGCCCCGACTATCCGGAGATCGCCGCCTTGGAGGACGAGATGCTGGATCGTTTGCGCACATCCACCAGCCTGCCTGGAAAAATCCCAGACGATTTCAAGCCCCTATACACAGAAGCCTATAAGGTCTACACGGATACTCAAATCCTTTCCATGAACACGGCTAATGAAGAGGAAATCCGCGCTGCCTTGGAAAAAGGCGACTATTACTGGATGCTCCCCTTCCCTGATTGCAACGGCTATACCCGCAAAGCCTGTGTCCTGAAAAACGGAGGCCAGTGGTCCGTCAGTTATGTGGAAGAGTATGAATCCGACCCAGAGGTTTCCTACCTGGTGCCTGCGGCAAAGCGCATGGCCTGGCTCCCCCAGGGGGACTACTCCGCTGTCCTGGTGGGGGGCCTGAACTACATCCGGCAGCCGGTGGCGGTGGTGTTCCAGGAGGGGGAAGCCCGCTATTTAGTGGAATCCCAGTATCCCCTGCCCCTGGAAGGCTCTGACCAGCAGAAGCAGAAGCTCCTGGCCCCGGGGTTTTCCCTGGAGGACGGCGTCTACGACTATAAAAAAGTGTCCCAAACCGTGCGCAACGCCCCCGTTCCCTCTCCGGATTTGCTGACCCTCCCCGCCCTCAACGCCGGGTATCTGGACGGCGAACCCGCCTCCACAGCCTGGGAATTTTCCCCTGCCTGGTGGAGCATTGTCATTGTGGCGGTGGTGGGGATTGCCGCGGCCATCCTGATTATGGCCAGAAAGGGCCGCCGGAACCCCTGAGGGGATTCGGGGCCGGATGCTGCCGGCAGGCCCTGTATCTGAAGAAAAGAAATATAGAAAGGGGGTGGGCCCCATGAACCAGCATTCTTCCCACAGCCAGCGGTTCTCCCGGAGCCGTTGGCTGCCGGTTCCCAAAAATCAGGAAAGGAGACAGAGACATGAAACGGTTTTTTTCTCGGCTGGCCTCGGTCCTCATGGCCTGCGCCCTGCTTTTGGGGATGGCGGCGCCATCTTTTTCCGCGGAAATCACCTCGGGCCAGCTTTTTGAATTTCTCACCCAGGACAACCCCGACTATACATCGGTAACCGCATTGGAGGACGATATTCTAAAGGAACTTCGCTCTTTAGCAGGGTTTGACCGGGACATTCCGGAAAGCCTGACCCCTTCTTATGCGGATGCTTACAAGCTCTATACCAATACCCAAATTCTGTCCATGGATACCACTGATGAAGGGGAGATTCGCACCGCGTTAGAAGACGGTACCTATTTCTGGATTATTCCCTTCCCCAATATCAACGGATATTCCTATAATGTCCCGGTATTTTGGGACGGTGAAACCTGGGATGTTGGATATGTAGAGGAATACGAAGAAGGGGACAATCCGTCCTATACGGTGTCTGCCGCCCAGCGCATAGACCAGCTGCCCCAAGGGGACTACACTGCCGTGCTGGTAGGAGGGCTGACCCATATTCAGCAGCCGGTTGCCGTTGTATTTGAAAATGGGGAAGCCCGGTATATTGTGGAATCTCGCTCCCCAATCCCTTTGGAGGGCACGGAAAAGCAAAAGCAGCGTTTATTGGCGGAAGGAACCTCTGAATCTGATGGCATCTTTCAATATGATAAGATTGCGCAGGTAGTAAACAATATGCCTCCTCCTAATCCAGACCTTATGGGCGGCGTGCTTCTCGACGCTTCTTATCTGGACGGTTCTCCCAACCAATTAGAATGGGTTCTTCCCGTAGGGCTGGGCCTGGCGGGCCTTATGGTCATCGCCCTCATTGTGGCGGTGGTAGTCCGGCGGCGGCGCGCTGCCTAACCGGCGCAAAAAACAATCCCACACAACAAACAACCCCCGCCCTGCCGGCGCAAAAAAGGAGGATTCCCTGTGAAAAAGAAAGTACTCGCCCTTTTCGCCCTTTTGTTCCTGCTTTTTCCTCTTGCTGGCTGTCAGGGCAGTCCATTATACGACTTCGACCCGGAGCAAGTGGAATCTGTAGAGGTGTTTACCGATTCTGCGCCCGCCCAAGCCGTGAAGAAAACCGTCACCGGCCGGGATGATATCCAGCAGATTGTGGAAATGCTCAACGGCCTGCGAACCGTTGGCCAAGGGGACGAAACCAATATCCCCGATGGCGGAATGGGAATGTGTTTTCAGCTCTTTTTTTCGGACGGCTCCCGTATTGTCGTCCAAATCAACAGCGACTGGGCTCAGTCCCAATCTGATGAGACGCGCCACCGACTAAAGGAAGTGCCGGATGGAGACGCCTTGTGGGAGTCGCTGGACTATGAAGAAATTCTCGTTAAAGAAGAGGAACTTCCAAAAATTTAACAATGATTATCACAAAAACCCCGCTCTGCCGGTTTTCTTACCGGTAAGGCGGGGTTTCTCTATGGAAAGGGATTTCCTTTTCGATTTACAGCTTCTTGACAAACATGGCTCGGATAGCATTGAGGACGGCCAGCACCATGACGCCCACGTCGGCGAAGATGGCCAGCCACATATCGGCGATACCGAAGGCCCCCAGCACCAGGCAGATGAGTTTGATGCCGATGGCGAACACAATGTTCTGATACACAATCCCCAGGCACTTCCGGGAAATTTTGATGGCCTTGGAAATCTTCAGGGGGTCGTCGTCCATGAGCACCACATCCGCCGCCTCAATGGCCGCATCGGAGCCCATGGCCCCCATGGCGATACCGATATCCGCCCGGCGCAGCACCGGGGCATCGTTGATGCCGTCCCCCACAAAGGCCAGCTTGGCCTTCTCCGGCTTGGTTCGCAGGAGTTCCTCCACCTTTTCCACCTTATCCGCCGGGAGCAGTTCGCTGTATACCTGGTCTATGCCCAACTCCTTCCCCACTTGGTCGGCCACCCGTTTGGCGTCGCCGGTGAGCATGACGGTTTCCCGGATGCCGGCAGACTTCAGGGCCTGAACAGCCTCCTTGGCGTGGGGCTTGACAATATCGGAAATCACAATATGCCCGGCATATTCTCCATTAACGGCCATGTGGATAATGGTGCCCACCTTATGGCAGTTGATGTAAGGGACGCCCAGCCGCTCCATGAGCTTGTTGTTGCCGGCGGCCACCTGGACGCCGTCCACCTTGGCCAGGACGCCGTTGCCGCTGATTTCCTGGATGTCCGTCACCCGGGAGCGGTCGAGCTCCTTGCCATAGGCCCGCTGGAGGCTCTTGCTGATGGGGTGGGAAGAAGCGCTCTCCGCCAGGGCTGCGTATTCCAGAAGCTTTTCGTTTTCCATCTCGTTGTGGTGGATGCCGTTGACCTCAAAGACGCCACGGGTCAGGGTGCCGGTCTTATCAAACACCACCATTTTGGTCTGGGACAGGGCTTCCAGATAGTTGGAACCCTTTACCAAAATGCCGGCATTGCTGGCGCCGCCGATTCCCGCGAAGAAGGACAGAGGGATACTGATGACCAGCGCGCAGGGGCAAGAAATGACCAGGAAGGTCAGGGCCCGGTACACCCACTGTTCCCACAGGGGATCCATTCCCAAAACCAGGCTTCCCAACGGCAGCAGCAGGGCCAAAGCCAGGGCGGCAATACAAACTGCCGGAGTGTAAATCCGGGCGAATTTCGAGATAAAGTCCTCCGGTCTGGACTTCCGGGAGCTGGCGTTCTCCACCAAATCCAGGATTTTGGAAACCGTGGACTCCCCGAATTCCTTGGTAGTGCGGATTTTCAGCAGGCCGGTCATGTTGATGCAGCCGCTGATAATCTCGTCCCCGGTTTTCGCCTCCCGGGGCAGGCTTTCGCCGGTGAGGGCGCTGGTGTTCAGCGTAGATGCGCCTTCCACAATCACGCCGTCAATGGGCACCTTTTCTCCGGGCTGCACCACGATGATGCTGCCCACTTCCACTTCATCCGGGTCTACCTGCTCCAACTTGCCATCTCGCTGAATATTAGCGTAGTCCGGCCGGATATCCATGAGCTCGCTGATGTTCCGGCGGCTCCTGCCCACGGCGTAGCCCTGGAACCACTCGCCGATCTGGTAAAACAGCATGACGGCAATGGCCTCGGTATAATCGCCGCTGCGGTCATACAGGGCCAGGGCCAGAGCGCCCACAGTAGCGATGGCCATTAAAAAGCACTCGTCAAAGACCTGGCCATTTTTAATGCCCTTGCCGGCCTTCAGGAGAATATCATAGCCGATAATCAGGTAATCCACCAGATACAGGGCCAGCTGTACCCAATAAGCCAACCCGGGGAGCAGGCCGTCCAGGGGGCTGAATAGGTTCTCCGGCAAAAGCTGAAGCACCAACAGTAGGACAGCAGCGACTAGAATACGACCCAGCATTACCTGCTGCTTTTTTGTCATGTTTTTCTTTCTCCTGCCCATGAAGAGCAGAACCACTGCCATCACCGCAACGATGACGAACAGACCTTCCACTATCAGTTTCTGCATGGTTGTAACCATCCCTTCTTCGCAAAATCAGGAAGCGCCTTACAGATAGATTTCGCAGTCGTCCTCCACCCTCTTGCAATTCCTGCGCACCTGCTCCATCACAGTCCTGTGGTCCTGGCCCTCGTCGAACTCCACATTCATTTTCAGGGTCATAAAGTTTACCACTGCGTCCCTCACGCCGGGAGTTTTCCGGGCGGCTTCTTCCATTTTGTTAGCGCAGTTAGCGCAATCCACATCGATCTTATATGCCTTTTTCATAGGTAAGGCTCCTTTCCTGATTTCAATTATTCAACGACTGCTTAATCGTTCATCTGTACATATGATATTCCCATTGCTGCTCCAGGTCAATAGGTTTTGGAAAGGTATTTCCGTTTGGGCCAAAAGTGCTTCCATTTGGGCTAAAGCAATCCGTGTACGCCTACCTATCCGCCTGGCTGGCTCTTTGAGAATAAATGTGATACACTATGGAAAAAGGGGGAATTTCCATGGCGAGCACACCGCTGCCCCACGACCACGGGCAAATCATTGAACAGGAATTGGAAAACATGCCGAAGGTATCGGATTTCCAGGCAGTCTCCGATATTTTCAAGCAGCTCTGCGACGGGAACCGGGTCAGAATTTTCTGGCTTCTGTGTCACTGCGAGGAATGTGTCATCAACCTGGCCGCCTGGGCTGGGATGAGCAGCCCGGCAGTATCCCATCATCTGCGCCAGTTGAAAAACAGCGGCCTCATTGTCAGCCGCCGGGAAGGGAAAGAGGTCTACTACCGGGCGGCGGACACGGAACAGGTCCAGCTTCTCCACCAGATGATTGAAAAAATGGTGGAGACCTCCTGCCCCTCTGCTTGATTCTCAGACAAGGCAGTATATAAAAAGGAAGAAGGTGACATGCATGAAGGCGTGTTCTGCAAGCGAAATCGCCCAGGATATTGCCCGCTCCCTGGAATCGGTGGCCGAAGGGTCCTTTTCCGTTACCCGCCATACCGGCCTTTCTCCCCAGCCCGGGGAAGAACTGACAGCCCGCACCCGGGGCAAGGGCCGTATTGACAGCTTCCCGGTGTTGCCCGGCATTGAGGTTTCCCTCCATCAATATCAGGCAGACCAGGTGCAGTTCTGTCACAAAGCTATGGACAGCGTCCTGGAAATCAACCACTGCCGCGCTGGCCGTATGGGCTGGAATATGCGGGGGGCCGCCGTCTATCTGGGACCGGGAGACCTGTGCCTGCACTCCCTGGGCTGCTGCGCGGATTCCGAGATGACTTTGCCTTTGGGCTGGTATGAGGGGATCGCCGTGACCGCAGACCTGCAAATCCTGGCCCGGGAATGCCCGGCGCTTCTCCGGGAAGCAGGCTTTTCCCCGCAAGCGCTTTATGAAAAATTCTGCGCTCCGGGAAAGCCCCTGGGCATCCCTTCCAATCATGAAATTCAGGGAATTTTCGCGCCCCTCTACGGCCTGGAGCCGCCTATGCAGACGCCCTATTACAAGCTCAAGGCCCTGGAACTCCTTCTGTATCTTCAGCAGATGGAGCCGGAAAACCAGCAGTCCCTGACCCAATACGGCTCCCAGCAGACAGAGCGCATCCGGGAGATTCGGGATTTCCTGGTGACTCATTTGGATCAGCGGTTTACCATTGAATTCCTGGCAAAAAAGTACCTCATCAACACATCTTCCCTGAAATCCGTTTTTAAGGCGGTGTACGGGATGCCTATCGCCTCTTACGTAAAGGAATACCGGATGGAACAGGCCCGTAAGCTCCTGCGGGAAACCAACGACAGCATGGCCGTCATCGCTCAAAAGGTGGGCTATGAGACCCAAGGAAAATTTACCAAGGCCTTTAAAGAGGCCGCCCAGGTGCTGCCCACAGAATACCGCAAGCAATATCAGGGATAAAAACCGAAAACGCCCGGAGGCATGTGATTTCCTCCGGGCGTTCCTTTTTCCATTTGCAGTATTAAATTAGTTCCGGCCTGCTTCCCGCAGAACTACGGGTTCCATGGAGAAGGAACCGCTGTTTTCACAGGGAAGAATATCGTCCCGTTCCAGCTTCATAGAGCCGTCCGCCGCCAATCGGAACAGCAGGCGGGCGCCGGAAAGGCTCACTCCCAGCCGGCGGACTTCTATCTCCAAAACCCCATGGCTGCGCCAACGGCCCTGGGCGGCATAATCTCCCACCGGGGTTTCTGTGGTGCGGAAATGGCCGTCCATGCCCACGGGAAGGGAGAATTCTGCTCCCTCCTGCTTGACGGATAGGGTCATCTCCCCCAAACCAAAGGAAAATCCCAGGGACGTCAAAGGCCCGCCGAACTCCACCAGCCCGGGTCCTACTATGCCGATGAGCTGGTCAAAGCCGCAGAGGGGGTTTTCCGGGATCAATTCCTTCCCCTGGAACAGGGCTTCATTAGAGCCGCTGCAGCTGGCGGGGAAGGGATGGATTTCCAAATGGGACAGCTTACGGCGGAACCGGGCCGCTGCAGCATCGTCCCCGGGCAGGGAGCCGTCATCCATGGCGGGCAGCAGGAATTCCCACACACAGTCCAGCACTTTCTGCATCATCTCCACTGCGCTGGTAATTACCACTACCGCATCCTTCTGAGGAATGGCGATGCCGAATTGGCCGAAAGCTCCGTCTGCCCGGAAAACGCCCCACGGCGTACACTGCCAGAACTGGAAGCCGTAGCCCCGGCCCCAATCCTTCTCTCCGTAATTCTCCACCTGTTTGGTGCAGGCGCACCGGAACCACCGGTCATTGAGCAGCCGTTTTCCTTCCCAAAGGCCCTTTTGCAAAACGAACTGCATAAACCGGGCCAAATCCTCTGTACATACGCAAAATCCACCGCCGCCCATATCCGTACCGTCGGACAGCTTGGCGCAAGTTGCTCCTGTGATTCCCAAAGGCTCCAGCAGCCGGGGACGCAGGTAGTCCAACAGGTGCTCTCCGGTCTTGCGGTAGAGCACTGCCGCCAACAGGTTGGTGCCTTGGGTATTATAGAGGAAATGAGCGCCGGGCTTATGGAGCACCGGATGGGCCAGAAACCGCCGAATCCAGTCGGGATGGTCCCAGGAAGGCTCCTCGGTATCGTGACCGCAGGTCATGGTCAGCAGGTGATACAGGTTCATTTCCCGCAAATTATCGGAGACGGTCTCCGGCAGCAAATCCGGAAAAATATCCACCACCCGCTCTTCCAGCTTTAAGAGGCCCTCCTGCTCGGCAAAGCCGATAGCCGTGGAGGTAAAAGACTTGCTGAAGGAAAAAATGGGGTGGGCTACCCGGGGGCCATAAGGCCGCCACCAGCCCTCGGCGCACACCTTGCCGTGGCGCAGAATCATCAGGCTGTGCGCTTCCAGACCCCGGGACTTCAGCGCCTTTAAAAATGATAGGATTCCCTGGGAACGCACTCCCACGGATTCCGGCGTAACTCTTTGCAATTCCAAATTCAACTCCACCTTTCGTTTTCCCGCGGATTGAAATCACACACTGCGTAGCCTGTTATCCCTGCTGCTTTGTGAGATAAGCCTCTACCTCTGCGCTCTTGGGGATACTGGGAATTCCGCCGCTCCGGGTTACGGAAATGCCTGCTGCGGCGTTGGCAAACCGGCAGATCTCCGTCAGCTCCTCACAGGTGAGCTCTTCCAGGGCTTTGCCGCTCTGCAAAATTCTGGTAATGGCGCTGCCGGCAAAAATATCCCCCGCCCCGGTAGCGTCCACCGGTTTCAGGTCACGGAAGGCAAACACCAGGCCGCTGGCGTTTTTACTGGCAAAAAAGACACCCTTTTCGCCCAGGGTCACCAGCGCCAGCTTCACATGGAATTTTTCCACCAGACGGCGGGCCCCTTCTTCCGGCGTCTCGTTGAGGAGCAGGCGGATTTCCTCCTCGCTGATCTTGACTATATCGGCATTCTTCACGCCCCAGAGCACCTGTTCCGCCGCTTCGCCCTCGTCGCGCCACAGGGACGCCCGATAGTTGGGGTCAAAGGTAATCATGGCCCCGGATTCCCGGGCAATTTCCACGGCCTTCCGGGTGGCCGTGCGGGACGGCTCAGCGGTCATGGAGATGGTGCCAAAATGGAAGGCACGGGTATTCCGCAGCAGGCTGTACCGCAAATCCTCTACGGAAAGGGTCATATCCGCCCCGGGCTTGCGGGCAAAGGAAAATTCCCG
>ERZ1643246.3215-NODE-3215-length-14389-cov-12.779615_pt1 | contig 14389 bp, 11 predicted proteins | sample MGYA00579265_ERZ1643246 | MGnify/ENA primary metagenome ERZ1643246 (study PRJEB29033, sample SAMEA4952261) | chicken gut metagenome | biome: Broiler Chicken; feature: Gastrointestinal Tract; material: Caecum | place: Ireland | collected 2018 | study: Broiler... | reverse complement strand
ATTCTGACAGGATTTCTGACGGTTATTCTTGGACCTCTGATTAAACTGGAATCTCCCGGGCCGGTCTTCTTCTCACAAAAACGAGTGGGAAGGAATGGAAGAATCTTTAAGATTTATAAATTCCGTTCCATGTACACAGATGCAGAAGAGCGGAAAAAAGAATTAATGGCTCAAAATGAGATGAATGGACTGATGTTCAAGATTAAGGATGACCCGAGAATCACAAAAATCGGGAAATTTATTCGAAAGACGAGTCTGGATGAATTCCCTCAGTTCTGGAATGTGCTGAAAGGTGATATGAGCCTGGTTGGGACAAGACCGCCGACAGTGGATGAATTCCAGCAGTATGATCTGCATCATAAGAAACGGCTTGGTATGACGCCGGGACTTACCGGAGTATGGCAGGTCAGCGGCCGAAGTGACATTACGGATTTTGAAGAAGTCGTCAGTATGGATGTTGAATACATAGAAAACTGGAGCCTGAAACGGGATATTGGAATCCTGTTTAAAACCGTTCAGGTTGTATTAAGCAGCGAAAGCGGTGCGAGATAAGATTAAAAGGAAATAATTGTGGAGAAAAAACGATGCATCAAGACGTGCAAAATGTGTTTCTGGTAGGAGCGAAATCATTAGGCGCCTATGGAGGATATGAAACATTTGTTAATAAACTAACGGAATATCATCAAAATGATAAACGAATTAAATATCATGTAGCGTGTAAAGCAAATGGCGATGGGTATATGGATGAGGCAAAACTTGAAGGAGTTACTAATATTATAAAAAAGAATGGTGCAACCAAAGAGTTTACTTACCATAATGCCCGTTGTTTTAAAATCAGGGTTCCGGAGAAATTGGGACCTGCTCAGGCAATTTATTATGATATTAAGGCTCTTTCAGAATGTTGTAAATATATTAAAAATAATCATGTTAAGCATCCGATTGTTTATATTATGGCATGTCGTATAGGTCCATTTATGAAGTACTTTTATGCAAAAATCCATCGCTTCGGAGGAAAAGTATATTTGAATCCAGATGGACATGAATGGATGCGAGCAAAATGGAATGCTTCAGTCAGAAGATATTGGAAACTATCTGAGCAAATGATGGTAAAATGGTCTGATTTAGTGATTTGCGATTCTATAAATATTGAAAAGTATATTCACGAATGTTATGACGGCAAAGGAATTAAAGGAAAGGATCCTGAAACTACCTTTATCGCTTATGGAGCAGAAACAAGGAAGAGTAAATTGTCAGATAATGATGAAAAGCTGATTCATTGGTATGAAAGTAAAAAGTTAAAGCCAAATGAATACTATCTAGTAGTCGGCAGATTTGTTCCGGAGAATAATTATGAAATCATGATAAAAGAATTTATGAGAAGCCATAGCAAAAAAGACTTTGCGATTATCACGAATGTAAATGATAAATTTTTAAATGAGCTGGAGCAAAAACTTCATTTTAGAAAAGATAAAAGAATTAAATTTGTCGGCACAGTCTATGATCAAGAGCTGCTAATGAAGATTCGAGAAAATGCTTATGGGTATTTTCATGGACATGAAGTAGGTGGAACAAATCCGTCGTTGTTGGAAGCATTGGGAAGTACCAGCCTTAATTTATTGCTGGATGTGGGATTTAATCGAGAAGTAGCAGAGGATGCGGCACTTTATTGGAATAAAGAAGAAGGGAATCTGGCTGCATTGATTGATGAATCTGGAAGAATAAATACCGAAGACTATATAAAATACGGAATGTATGCGAAAAAAAGGATTGAGAAAGCATATACTTGGGAAAAAATTTGTCAAATGTATAAAAGGGTATTTATTGATGGCAAAAAAAATTATAAGAAAGTTGGTTCATAATGAAGAAAGCATTAATAGTTACTGCCTTTGCTGGTTTTATTAAGAGTTTTTTAGATAATGACATAATGTTATTACAAGAGATGGGATATGAAGTTCATTGTGCTGCAAATAAATATCATGCTGGTGCAGAAGAAATTGATGATTACTTTGAAAAAAAGAAGATTATATTTCATCAAATTGACTTCTCATCGAATAAACCAATCTCTCGAGAAACTTTAGTTTCATACAAACAAATATCAGATTTACTTAAAAAATATTATTTTGATGTAATACATTCTCATACTCCAATCGCAGGAGCGGTTACAAGATTAGCTTGTCGAAGACAAAGAAAACAAGGATCGATTATTATATATACAACACATGGATTTTATTTTCATAAGTATTCGAGTAAAAAAACATGGTTAATTTTTTACTCAATTGAGGATTTGATGTCAAGATATTCAGATGCAATTATTACCATTAATTATGAAGATTATTATAATGCAAAGTTGATGCATTGTAAAAAAGTTTATCACATTCCAGGAGTGGGAGTTGATACAAAACGATTTTCAGATACTTTAATTGATCGCGATATGTACAGACGTAAAATAGGAATAAAAAAAGAAGATTTATTAATTTTAGCAATTGGAGAGTTATCACATAGAAAAAATCATCAAATTATTATAAAAGCGCTATCGAGAGCTAAGCTTCCAAATGTGGTCTTTATGATTTGTGGTAATGCAATGACTGAAGATAATACAAAAAGTGAACTTGAAGAAATGGCAAAGAGATTAAATGTAGACTTGAGACTTATGGGGTTGAGAGATGATATTCCTCAAATATGCAAAAGTGCTGATATAGGAGTGATGCCTTCTTCTCGAGAAGGGTTGGGGTTAGCAGGAATTGAAATGTTGGCAGCTGGACTTCCAGTTGTGGCATCAAATGTTCATGGGATTGTAGATTATATTAATGATGGAGAAAATGGATATTTGTGTCCATATAATGATTCTTTGGCTTTTGCGAAAGCTATTTCTAAGTTACAAACAAAAGATGTGAGAGAATCAATGAGAAAAAAATGTATGAAGAGTGCACAATCGTTTGATAGGGAGTATTCATATAGAAAAATGAAAAAAATATATGAAGAACTTTTAAATTAGGAGAAAATTAATAAATGGATATTTTACACTATTCTTTAGGGTTTCCCCCTCTTAGAAGAGGAGGAATGACTAAATATAGCATGGATTTGATAAAAGAACAAATTAAATATGGACATAATGTTGGAATGATTTGGCCAGGAGTAATTTATGGATATAATTCAAAATGTAAAATAAAAAAGAGAACTGCATATAAGATATCCAAAAAGTTATATTGTTCTAGTTTTGAACTCATAAATCCATTGCCAGTACCTTTGTTAGATGGAATTCAAGATACAACTGAATATATGAGAAAAAAATCGGAGGAAACATTTAAACTCTTTTTTAAAAAAAATTCGTTTAATATACTACATATTCATACATTAATGGGCTTACCTATTGAAATGGTGGAAGCTGCTAGAGAAAGAGAGATTAAAGTTGTGTTTACAACACATGATTATTTTGGTTTATGTCCTATGGGCTCATTATTTTTTGATAGAAGTTATTGTAAGAATAGAATTTCATGTGAAAACTGTAAAGAATGTAATAAAAATGCTATTTCTCTTAAAAAAATTATATTATTGCAATCAAGACTATATGCTGTACTAAAAGATATGCCGTTTTTACGATGTATGAGAAAAAGGCATTTGAAAAAAATGAATGTACAATGTGGTAATTATTCAGTTGGTTTGTCAAAGGGAGATGAAAAAAAATATATAGAATTGCGAAAATATTATATAAAAATTTTTGAGATGTGTAATAGAATACATTTTAATAGTTCATTAACAATGGAGACATATTCTGAATTTTTTGATGTCCAGAAAAAAGGAAAGGTCATTAACATAACTCACGATTCCATAGTAGATAAAAGACATTTAAAAAGAGGGCATGATGTATTAAATTTTGCGTATTTAGGACCATGCGCAGATCCAAGAAAGGGTTTTTCTTCATTGAAAAAGGCAATGGATAAATTATACGAAAAGTACGGTGATAAATTTAAATTACATGTATATTCACAAGCTCCAAAAAATATTCCCTATTTAGAACAACATGCACCTTATAATTATTCAGACTTAAATGCTGTGATGGAGAATGTAGACGTGGTGATTGTACCAAGTATATGGCATGAAACATTTGGATTTACCGTATTAGAAGCACTTAGTTTTGGGGTTCCAGTTATAGTATCAGAAAATGTTGGGGCAAAGGACTTAATAGTTCAGGGAAGAAATGGCTTAATAGTTGGACAAGAAGTAAAAGAAATTTTAAAGAGTCTGAGTGATTTCATAGAAAATCCGAAGTTAATTTTAGAAATGAATAAATATATTGTAGAAAATCAAAATATACCAACAATTCAAATACACACACAAGAAATATATAATGAAATATACTGTAATACTTAAAAGTGGAAATGGGAGAAAGTAGGATGAGTAATATGAAAAGAATTCTAAATAACATTCTAGAAAGAGCACCATTGAGTGAGACGGTTAAAGTAAAAATTCATAATGCTTGGGCGGAATATAAAATGAGACATGAAGAAAAACAAGATGAGAAAGGAAGTTTTTCTATAAATGCAAATAAAGATTTTTTGAAAGGCTACACAGAATATGTTTTAAAATCATATGGAAAAAGGAGAACAGGATTTCAACAATACAAGCATCATAAAAATCTAAAATCTCAAATACATTTAGCCGCATATTATTTAACACAATATCATCCCAATATACAAAATGATGAATGGTGGGGGAAAGGGACAACAGAATGGAATAATGTTAATCAAGCGATACCTCAATTTATAGGGCACTATCAACCTAGAAAACCTGGGGAATTAGGGTATTATGATTTGAGATTAAAAGAAAATATGGAAAGACAAATTGAACTTGCAAAAAATTATGGAATATCTGAATTTTGTTTTTATTATTATTGGTTTGACGGACAAAGGCTCTTGGAAAGACCCTTGAACATGTTTCTAAGAAATAAAGATTTAAAAATAGAATTTAGTTATTGTTGGGCTAATGAAAATTGGACAAAACGTTTTTCTGGAACGGATGCAGGCGCATTAATGAAGATTACACAAAGTGTTGAGAGTTATGTTCAATTTATTGATTCAATACTTTGTGATATGCTTGATTCAAGATATCATCGAATTAATGGTAGACCAGTATTATCTATTTATAGACCTAGTTCAATCCCAAACCCATTAAAAGTTTTAAGAATTTGGAGAGATAAAGCAAAAGAGAAAATAGGTACAGACTTATATTTGATTGCAATTTTAGAAGCAAATAATCAGCACGATTGGCTTTCAGAGGGATTTGATGCATTATCAGAATTTCAACCAAGAAGCATTGAATATAAATGTAAAAATATTACAAAAGAAGTTCATCCTCTTCGCAAAGATTTTTCAGGAAAAGTTTATGATTATGAAGATTTAGTGTTATCTAAACGATATGATATTAATTTCAATAAGAAGTGTTATCCTGCGGTTATGCCAATGTGGGATAATACGGCACGGAGAAATCATAGAGGAACTATATTCCATGGATCTACTCCAGATTTATATAAACTATGGCTGGAAAATACAATAGAAAGAGTGAATCATAATTTGAAATTAGATGAAAAAAGAATTTTTATTAATGCGTGGAATGAATGGGGAGAGGGAGCATATATGGAACCTGATTATGATTTTGGATATGCGTATTTGCAGGCTACATACGAAGCATTAGTAAATAAAAGAGTATAAGAACATTAATTTAGTTATTAAAAGGAAAAAGATGAATGAAAGCATTACATATAAAAGTTAAAAAAGATTTTATAATATATTTATTAATCTTCTTTTATCCTTTTTTGCCAGTAAACTATTATTTGGGGTTATTAAGTTATGCAAATATATGTGCTGTATTAATAACTTTAATATATTTTTTATTATACCAAAAGGGGAGAGTGATTAATTTTTTAAAATATATTCCATGGTTTTGGATATATTTATTGATTTATTCTATGTTTTCTTTTGTGACGAGAAGTCCTCTTGCGGGAATAGCAACATTTATAGGTCAATTTTGTGTGAGTATATTTGTTATTACAATAACTGAAAATGAAAAAATATTATATAAAATAATAGATGGGATTGTTTTAGGTGCTTTTTTTCTCGGTATTATAGGTATTGTAGAAGCTATTACAAGGCAATATTTTTTTCAAAGTGAATTATTAGACATAACTTCTTCAATACGTTATGGAGTTCTTAGATGCACAGTAACTTTCGGGCATCCTATTAATTTTGGTATGTATCAAGCTATTGCCGCAATTTTATGTTTTTATAGGATAAGTCAATTGGCATCTTCTTCAAAAAAGAATAGATATAAAGTAGCATATTTCGTTATTGTTGTTAGCATGATATTATCGGTATCTAGATTAGCTATTTGTTTTTTTGTTGCAGTACAGATGATATTATTATTAAAATTAGGCGTAAAAAGGGTTATTAAATATATATGTATTATTATACTAGCATTTGCTCTAATAGTTGGAATAATGGATATAATGGGATTAAGAATTTTAACATTGTTTAGCGATATGGTAGAAATGATTTTAGGACAGATTCTAGGATTTGAAACAGTAATAAGCAATAATAGTATAGGAATAGGAAATAGATTTGATTTGTATTCTTGGGTAATTGAAGCAGTGCGCGGTCATGAATTGTTTGGAATGGGAGTTGGTGCGATTTTTGAACATAAAATAAATGCATGGTTTACAAAAACATCAATAGAAGTTTCTTACTTAAATATATATTATCAATGTGGTATTGTAGGACTTTTAGTTTTGATTTTGTCATATATGAATGTTTTACAATTCTTTTCGAAAAGAACGAATAGGAAAATTCATCTTTCAAAAGAAAAAAGATTGACATTTGGAAATGTACTATTGACTATATTTGCAATGTATTATATTTGCTTGTTTGGTGTGCAAGAAACAGATTTATCTAGACTCTATTGTTTGCTTATTAGTTTGGGAATAGCATATATGAGGATAGGAAGAAAAATAATATGTGCATAAGGAAGGATAGTTATATTTAAAAATGATATCAAAAAAGGTGAAATTCGAAAAAGGTAAACAAGCAGGAACATTATATTTTATAGCGACGCTATTCAATAAAGGCATAGCTTTTTTAACAATTCCTATTTTTTCGAGAATACTTACAACGGCAGATTTTGGAATTGTTACAACGTATTCTTCGTGGGTAGACATATTTACTGTTGTTTTCAGTCTTGCCTTATATCTTTCAATTAGAACAGCATTTGTGGATTTTGAAGGAAAAGAAATTAGCTATTTAAATACTGTTATAAGCTTTACCTTGCTCTTTGGTACAATAATTGGAATAGCCATTTTAGGAACAAATATATATATCATCAAATTTGATATAGTGTTGATCATATTAGCTATTTCCCAAGGAATTGGAAGTGCTATTTTAAATGACTATATGACATATCTAATGATGAAATTGGATTATGTTAAAAGAACTTTTTTTATGATAATGCCTAATTTTATTTCTGTGGTATTGGCATTGCTTATTATCAATTCTGGTTTCATTTCTAAAAGATATATGGGGCGCATCTGGCCAATGGCAATAGTATATATAATATTTGGAGTAATAATATGTATCGATGTTTATAAAGTGGCAAGACCCAAGATTATTTTTGAACAAATACAATATGGTTTAAAATTTTCATTACCATTAGTGTTGCATGGGATTGCATTAAATATTTTGTCTCAATCTGATAGAACAATGATAACTTGGCTGGCGGGTGCTGATCAGACAGGGATATATAGTTTAGTTTATAGTTTTGGAATGATTGCAACTGTAATAACAACGGCGTTAGAGGGACTATGGGTTCCATGGTTTTTTGGTAAATTAAAAAATAAAAGTATTAATGACATTAACAAATGTGCAGTAGATTATATCAAATTAATGACATTTGCAATGATTGTATTGATTATGATTGGACCTGAGGTTTACAAGTTTTTAGCTGATAAATCTTATTGGGGAGGAATAAAAATAATTCCACCAATAGTTTTAGCTAATTATATGATATTTGCTTATAGTTTATATGTAAATGTTGAACATTATTATAAAAAAACAAAAGGAGTAACGGTAAATACTTTGATTGCAGCAGGATGTAATATTATTTTGAATTTGATTTTTATTCCTATATTTGGTTATGTTGCTGCAGCATATACAACTTTGGTTTCGTATTTTGTGGCATTATTGCTTCATGCAAGATGTTCAAAAAAAATAGAAAAAAAAGTTTTACCTTTCAAGATATTTATAATGCCGTTTTTAGAAATTTTAGGAATAACATTAATATATTATTTGTTATTGAATATGACTTTGATTCGGTGGAGTATATTGATAGTTCTTATGTGTCTTGCGATTATCAAAAATAGAGAGTTAATAATACAATATTTGAAAAAATAAAGGGAGAGATTGTATGAAGGAAATGCGGATAGGGCTTATTTCTCATTTGGTAAAAGATTATAATTTGGGATGTTCAGCGTTAGCAATATCAAATATAAAATTGATGGATGATGTGTTTAAAAAAAATGGAATATTAGTGGAGTATGTGATTATATTAGCAGAACCTAAAGAAAAAATAGATTTGGATCAATTTACATCGTTAGAGGGGATTACAGATAATCCATATTCATATGAAACATATCCAAGATTAAAGCCGGTATTGAAAAAGCCAAAATTATTATGGGAAACTAAAGCATTTGAAAATTTAGATTGTGTAATTAATTTATGCGGTGGTGACGGATATACGGATAATTATGGACTGATACGATTGTTAGCCGAATCTATGCCAGTAATAGGATGTAAAATAAAAAAAGTACCATGTATTTTTGGGCCACAAACAATAGGACCATTTAATACTTTTATAGGTAAAACTATAGCTAAAGCAACATTAAATAGATTAAAAAGTATATTTGTTAGAGATATTAGTTCTTATCAATGTTGTAATGAATTAAAAGTAAGAACTGAGATACATCAAGTAATAGATGTTGCATTTGCCCTTCCTTTTCAAAAGCGTGTATACAATGACCAGTATATACATATTGGAATTAATATATCAGGGTTACTATATAATGGAGGGTATAATCATAAAAATTATTTTGGATTATCTTTTTCATATAGAGATTTTATTGAAAAATTGATACAGGTGTTGTTATCCGATAACAAAGTTAAAATACATTTAGTACCGCATGTAATTGAAGAAAATGGTGGTGTAGATGATGATTACTCGGTGTGTCAAATCATAAAAAATAAATACCCTAATTGTGAACTTCCTAATAAATTTAAAACTGCTTCCGAGGCAAAAAGTTATATTTCAGCGATGGATTTGTTTAGTGGAGCTAGAATGCATTCAACTATAGGAGCTATTTCAAGTGGAGTCCCGGTAATACCAATAGCATATAGTAGAAAATTTAATGGTCTATATGATACATTAGAATATCCATATTTAATAGATGCAAAACAAAAAATGTGTGTTGATGATGCGATAAAATTATTTATTCGATACTATTCTCAAATTGATACGATGAAAAAGGCAGTTTTAAAGACAAAAGAAATCTATAATAATGGATTGGCAAAGTACAAAAAATTATTGTATAAAACTTTAAAAATAGATTGATAGGTGAGAATGCAATTATGAGAAAAATTGATTTAGAAAAAACATATAAATATTGTTGTGGGTGTGGACTATGCAATAATTATATAGAGGGCAACTATGATAAGAGAGGTTTCTTTCGTCCTAATAAAAAAGAAATGGATAAATTTGATTGTTCATTATGTTATTGTAATTCACAAGTAGAAAAGATTTCAGATGGCCTTTGGGGGAAATATGAGAGATTATATTATGGATATAGTAATAATAAAAGACATCGGAAATTAGGATCATCAGGCGGATGTTTAACAGAAATTTGTGCATATTTATTAAAGACAAAAAAAGTTGACTATATTGTACAAACAGGTAAAAGTGAAAAAAGTGCAATAAAAACAAAAGTGGTGTATTCACATTCAATTAAAGATGTTGAGGAAAGTTGCGGTTCTAGATATGCCGCATCATCACCATTGATAGATATTATATCTAAGCTTAAAGATGATAAAAATTATGCAATTATAGGTAAGCCCTGTGACATTGCAGTTTTAAGAAAATTTCTTGATAATAATACAGAAATCACTAATATAAAATTTTTATTAAGTTTTTTTTGTGGCGGAACTCCCAGCTATCAGGCCAATAGAAATTTGCTAAATAAAATGGAAATAGAAGAAAAATCTTTAGTTGACCTTACTTACAGAGGAAATGGTTGGCCAGGCTTAACGACTGCGATTGATAAATTAGGAAATAAAAGACAAATGCAATACGAAGAATCTTGGGGAAAAGTTTTAGGAAGAGATCTACAAGAAATATGTCGTTTTTGTTGGGATGGAGTTGGAGCTTCAGCAGATATAAGTTGTGGTGATGGATGGTATATTGTAAATGGAAAACCATCATTTGCAGAAGCGGAAGGACGCAATGTAATATTTGCACGAAATAAAAAGGGAGACACTCTATTAAAAGAAATGAGAAGAGATGGTTATATAAAAATTTTAGAGGCTCCTATAAATGATCTTATATCTATGCAACCTGGACAGTATATGAGGAAGACTGCAATGTTTGCAAAAATTCTAGCGATGCGTTTGATGAAAAAAAGTACACCTGACTATAAATTGAAAGATTTAGTTACTTTTGCTAAAAAGAATTCAATTATTGTAAATTTGAAAATGTTTGGGGGAACAATTAAGAGAATTAGGAGAGGAAAGATTACATAAGATTATTTCAATTAGATAATGCAAGAATAGTAACAGTTAGATGAAATTTTCAAAAGTTTTATATTATGATGAATTATTTACTCTTTTAATAAAGAGGTAGAAGTTTCACTTTCTATACAAAAAAATGTTAATAGATAGCATAAATATATTCATGATCATAAATAATTTCTTGGATATTAGGGTTATTTATTTGTTGTGCAATGATAAAGTTATATATCTATTTAAATACAATATATAAAAAATGAAGGATTGGCTATTAGAGCTATAAACTGATACTGGATTTAAGAAATGAATTATATTTTGATTAGTATTCTGAATAATTGATAAGTGAATTTTTGTAATATGATTCTAACATTAGAGAAAGGTAGAAATAGAAATGAATACTACATTACTTATCATGGCTGCCGGCATCGGTTCTCGTTTCGGCGGCGGTATCAAACAATTAGAGCCGGTTGGCTTAAATGATGAAATTATCATGGATTATTCCATTCACGATGCCATTGAGGCAGGTTTCAATAAGATTGTCTTTGTTATCCGCAGGGATATCGAAGCAGATTTTAGAGAGCGGATTGGCAGTCGTGTGGAAGGACTCTGTCAGTTTTTAAATGTGGAAACAGCTTACGCTTTTCAGGATCTGACTTCCATTCCGGAAGGTTTCCAGGTTCCGGAAGGACGTACAAAACCCTGGGGAACAGGACAGGCTGTTTTGGCGGCAAAAGATCTAATTCACGAGCCTTTTGCGGTCATCAACGCTGATGATTATTATGGAAAAGAGGCATTCCGCCAGCTGCATGACTGGCTGGTGCTGGATCATGAGGAAACAGCCCTTGCCATGGCAGGTTTCATTCTGAAGAATACACTCTCAGACAATGGAGGAGTGACCAGAGGAGTCTGCAGTGTAGAGAAAGGCCATACTCATCTCCTGGATGTGACAGAGACTGGAAACATTGTAAAAACAGTGGATCCTGCAGGAGGAGAAACAGGAGCCGAAGCCGATGGTGTGAAACTGGATCCTGAATCTTTTGTTTCCATGAATTTCTGGGGATTCCCGGCAAAGGAAAACGAAGATCCGACATTTATGACTGTGCTGGAGCAGGAATTTAAGACATTTTTCCGGGAAGATGTTCCGGAAAATCCACTGAAAGCAGAGTATCTGCTGCCGACACTGATCGGCGGATTGTTGCGAGATCAGAAGTGTACCGTAAAAGTGTTAAAGACCAACGACACATGGTTTGGAGTTACTTATAAAGAGGATAAAGCAGACGTGGTAGAAAGTTTTAAGAAGCTGATTGCCGATGGTGTTTATCCGAAAGATCTGTATTCAGATTTAATAAAAAGCTGATATCACAAGGAATATAGGAGCAGAATCAGCAGGAAGGGAGAAAAATAACAGAATAAAGGGTTAGAGAAGGAAGGGCATACTATGAAATTGACAGATATACATACACATATTTTATATGGGGTAGATGATGGAGCACAGACATTAAGCGATTCCATGGATATGATTTCAGAGGAATGGAAACAGGGAGTGCAGGATATTTTTCTGACGCCTCATTATGGTCATAAATATGGATATGTAGATCGAAGGGTTCTGGAACAGAGATTTCAGAAGATACAGCAAGAAGCTTCAAAACATTTTCCGGAAATCAATTTGTATCTTGGAAGTGAATTATACTATCAGAGCAATACGATACAGCATTTGAGAGAAGGGAAAGCACTGACCATGGCAGGCAGTAAGTATGTGCTGGTGGAATTTGGAACCGGGGATTCCTATTTTGATATTTTTCAGGCAGTCCACGACATGGTCTATGCCGGATACCTTCCGATTATTGCGCATATTGAGCGGTATGATTCCATTCGAAATTGTATGAAGGCGGTCAGGGAGCTGATGAAATCAGGCGCCTGTCTTCAGATCAATGCGCAGAGCATTTTGGAAAGATTTCCATATCGTAAAACATTGTTTTGCAGGAAACTGCTGAAAGAAGGCCTGGTATATTTTATCGGCAGTGACTGCCACGATATGGAGACAAGAAGTCCGAATCTGGAACGGGCATACAGAATGCTGAATAAAAAAGAGGGACAGCAAAATAAATTTGGGTTTTACGCAAAGAAGGTTATAGAAGGAAGTTACATATAAGGAGAAAGAGACATGTATGAATTGGAAAACGATGAGATCGAAATTGATTTAGGAGAATTATTCAGAATTCTAAAAAGCAAGATTCTGATCATTCTGCTCACCGTGGTTATATTTGCCGGAGCAGCCGGTGTGATCACAAAATTTGCGATTACACCAGTGTATTCTTCTTCTGTGCAGCTGTATGTTGCGTCAAGTGATGGAATCTCCAGTCTGCGGGATTTGACGAAAGAAACCCAGCTGACCCAGGATTATATGGCGATTGTAAAGACAAGAACTGTTTTGGATCAGGTCATTGACAGTATGGATCTGAAAATGGATGATCAGCAGCTGAGTGGAAAGGTTGCTGTTGAGAATCCGGCAGATACCAGAATTCTGAAAATTACGGTTACAGATGAAGACCCGAAAGAAGCAAAAGAAATCGCACAGGAGATTGCGAAGATCACAGCGAGTACAGTTTCTTCCAAAATGGATACGAAAAAACCGGCAATCATAGAAAATGCTTATCTTGCAGATGCGCCGGACAGCCCTAGCCTGAAGAAAAACATAGCCATTGGCGCTCTGATCGGGCTGGTATTATCTGCCGGGTACATAACGCTTCGTTTCATTTTTGATGATACGATTCGAAAAGAAGAGGATATTGAAAAATATTTGAAGATTAACACCCTTGCAAAACTGCCGTTGGCCAGGGGAGATGAAAAACGCAGGAAGAAAGTCAGAAAGGTGAAAGAAGCGATATGAGAAAAGTAAAAATGAACATCCCAGACCGGGGAGATTATCAGTTAAAAGAAGGATTAAATCAGTTAAAGACAAATGTAGCATTTTGCGGGGAAGGAATTAAAGTTATTTCTATAACAAGCAGTGTTATGAATGAAGGAAAAAGTTCCGTTGCTTTTAGCCTCGCAAAAACACTGGCGGCAGATGGAAAGAAAACACTCCTGGTGGATGCGGATCTGAGAAAATCCACGCTGGTTGCGAAGTATCATATAGAGGGAATTGAGAAAGGGTTTTCTCATTATCTGACCGGACAGGCCGGGACGGAAGATATTATTTATGCAACAGAATATGAAGATTTTTATCTGACTGTTGCCGGTCCGCTTGTACCGGATCCAATCCGGCTGTTAAATTCTGATCTGTTTAGTGCCTTTATGGAGCAGATAAAGGAGAAGTTTGATTATGTGATCGTTGATACTCCGCCGCTGGGACTGGTTGTCGATGCGGTTATTATCGGGCAGCATACAGACGGAACGATTATTGTCATTGAACAGGGTGTGATTAAACGGAAAATCCTGCAGGATGTAGTAAAACAGCTGAGAACAGGAAATGTTCAGATTCTCGGAGCTGTCTTAAATAAAGTAGATCAGGCATCCGGCGGATATTATAAATACAGCTATTACAGTGAGGGATATTCCCATGGAAAACATAA
>ERZ1643246.3213-NODE-3213-length-14407-cov-5.363294_pt1 | contig 14407 bp, 5 predicted proteins | sample MGYA00579265_ERZ1643246 | MGnify/ENA primary metagenome ERZ1643246 (study PRJEB29033, sample SAMEA4952261) | chicken gut metagenome | biome: Broiler Chicken; feature: Gastrointestinal Tract; material: Caecum | place: Ireland | collected 2018 | study: Broiler... | reverse complement strand
CAGTTCTCGCAGACGGCGATGCAATGCAGGCAGATGCGGACGCAGCATGGAATGCCCTGGTAGACGCAATCAGCAGCCTGAGACTGAAAGCAGACAAGAGTACACTGGAAGATCTTCTGAACAGCGTGGCAGACCTGGATCTGAGCCTGTACACAGAAGAGAGCGCGGCAGTCTTCCGTACAGCTCTTGCGAACGCGCAGGCAGTGCTGGCAGACGAGACTCTGGCAGAAGATGACCAGAAGACCGTGGATGACGCGGTACAGGCATTGAGCGATGCGAAGGATCAGCTGCAGCTCAAAGATACCTCTAACGGAGATGGAAATAACAACACTGGAGACGGCAGCGACAATACCGGAAATGGCGATGGCAATACCGGAAACGGCGACAGCCAGACACCGGGTAACGGAGACAACAGCGGAAACAATGGAAATAGCGGTAACAATAATACTGGAAACAGCAATGCCGGAAATTCCAATGCGAAAGCAGATGCTCCGAAGACCGGAGATACAACGATGCCGCTCGCAATGCTGGCAGCAGTGATTGCACTGGCAGCAGGCGGTACGGTGGTAGTTATCGCGCGCAAAAAAGGCAGAAAATAAAATAGAGAACAGCTGAGACGAATATAGCTGATCGAAACAGTGGGAGGTGACCATTCAGGTTATATCTCCCACTGAATTTTTTCTATAAAAACCAAAATAATTGAACCAAGTGCCTGAAAAAATATCCCCGAAAGATTATTTATAAGAATATACTAGGAGGAAAATAGGGGTAATCTTGGTGTTTAGGTCCTAAGGCAGTTACAGGAAGGGGGCAGGGGAAAATCAGGAACAGGGACTTGAATATAATACAAACATCATGGAGGAAGGACGATGAAAAAGAGAAAAGCAGCAGCCAGGCTGACAGCGTCAGCGCTTGCGGCATGCATGCTTGCAGGCGGCATGCCGGGAGGAACTGCCGGCGTAGTGGAAGCGGCTGAGATGACAGACGCTGACTGGGAAGAAATTCAGTCCATTATCTCACAGTATTACGGCGAATGGACCGATACATCTTATTCGGGAGCAGTGTCATCCTATACACCGGATACAGCGCTGCTCGGAAATGGCGATATAGGGCTTAATTCCGGCGGTGATGCTGAGACGAAGACATTTTATGTATCAAAAGGTGATTTCTGGGAGTACGGTGGGACACAGAAGGCAGTCGGCGGATACTCAATCAAGGAAAAAGAGGAGCCGGAGAGCAATCCGAATCTCGCACCGGAGTATAAGACAGTTACCTCGACACCGGAGGACACATGGGGACTTAGTAATCTGGGGAAAGAGAAGGCTGTCAGCGGCAAGATGGAAACAAGTTCGGATGGATATGGCTGGGTGAGCAAGCCGATCCAGAATAGTGATCCGCAATGGTTGCAGCTGGAATATGAAGAACCTATAACAGTTAAGAAATATGTGCTGTATCACGATGGCGCGGTCAGAGAGGCAGGGAAGACAAATAACACAAGAGACTGGAATTTGGAATACAGTGATGATGGACAAGAGTGGAAAACAGCAGATACTGTAACCGGAAATTCTGAAAGCGTTACCTCTAGAGTGCTTGACAGCGCAGTTACCGCAAAATTTTTCAGAATCTATATTACAGATCCGGTTCAGCCGGAATGCACGGAATCCGATAAAAGGGCCAGAATCGCACAGTGGGAATTGTATGCAAGTGATGTAGAAGAGGTGGAGGAGAGCGACAACCTTGCTCTGAACAAAGCGATCAAAGTGTCAGCAGAGTATACGAATCCCAATGCCGGTCCGCAGCTGGGCACCATGCTGGTGGACGGAGATCTGCAGTCAAAGTGGTGCGCACTCGAAGATGCGTCCATCGGAACGCACTGGGCGATCCTGGATCTGGGAGACGTAAAGCAGATCGGATATTACAGACTGCGTCATGCCGGGACGATCGGCGAGGCAGAGCATAATACCGTAGCCTATCAGCTTCAGTATCTGCCGGGCGTGACAGAGACTGACTGGGACACGATCGAGACAGATGATCTGGCGTGGGAAGATATGGACAATGTGACAGATAATACCGCAACAGTAACATCCAAGGCATTCGACACGCCGATCGAGACACGCTACGTTCGCCTGCTGGTCAATAAACCGGCACCGAGTAATGGAGCAGTAAGGCTTCACGAGTTGGAACTTTATGAAGAAGTCCAGGAAGAACTTCCGTTTTATGAGAAGCAGGATATCCTCAATGCAGAAGTGGTGACAGACATGCCTTATGGCAATAAGAACATCCATATGGAGACATTTACTGCTCCAACAGACAACCTGGCGGTGACAAAGCTTGTGTCCGAGGCAGAAGAGACTGTTGATATGCAGGTAGAGCTGTGGGGAAAATCCGATGACGGAAACCGTCCGGTATCAGTGACAGACAATGGAGACGGAACCGTGACAGTGACCCGTTCCACCTATAACAGCAACCCGTCAGCGGAAGACTCCTATACATCCAAAGCAGCCATGACAATGACCATCATAGGAGCACATGTGGAAACATCCACAGAGAAAGACCGCGGCGTCTTAACCTTCTCGGTTAATCCGGGCGAGGAAGTTTATGTGGCAGTGGCAGTGGGCGGAGGCGGACAGACCTATAACGGAGCAGGAGAGCTTCAGAATGATGCTTCTCCCGAAGAAGAGGCAGCAGAACTTTTGAAGTCATGTGACACTGCTGAGGAAGTGCAGGATCTGAAAGCAGACCATGCACAATGGTGGAAAGATTACTGGAGCGCTTCTTATATCAAGCTGGATACGACAGACCCTCAGCTGGATACTATGATGAAATACTATTATGGAGCTCAGTATATTCTTGGAAGCTCCGCACGCGAGGGCGAGCTGGCACCCGGAATCATGGGGATCTGGTGTACGACAGATTCACCGATGTGGAACGGCCACTACCAGCTGAACTATAATTATAATGCACCTGTATACGGCGCGGGCTCAAGCAACCGGCCGGAGCTGAATCTGCCGATCTTTGAGCAGATCCTGGAGTACGAGGATATCGGAAGAGCGAATTCCGAGTCTGTAGAGCAGCTTATGAGACTGGAAACAGACGGATCAGGACGAGGACACGGATATGTGACCAAGCTGATCAATGAAGGTAAGATTGATCCGGAAAAAGGAATCGAAGGCGGCCTGTTCTATCCGGTGGGTATTACACCGTGGGGACAGTCGACCTGCCCGACACTTTTCCATAATGAAACTTTGTGTGCGGCATACAGCGCATTCCCTGCAATTGACTACTGGCAGTATACGATGGACAATGACTACTTGAAGGATTATTTATATGACTATTTGAAAGGCTGCGCTACATTCTATGAGACATGGCTGGAAAAAGACGAGAACGGCCAGTACAACATGTATGCAGGATACCATGAGAATTCATGGGGTTATAATCCGGCAGTAGAGCTGACGACAGTGTGGTATCTTTTTGATACGATCGTAGATGCAAGTGAGACACTGGGCGTGGATGAAGATAAGAGAGAATTATGGATCGACATCCGCGATAATCTGGCGTCTCAGCCCACAGCAGAGTATAACGGAAAGACCGTATATGCCCTTGCTGAAAAGAGCTGGAATGGAAGCGGGTATGTAGACATGGCAAGCCCGGTTCCGGCAGACGGGAACGCGATCCCGCTGGAGAGCATCGGACAGTGCAACCGTTTCGGTTACTTCTCCACACCGGAAGAACTGGAGATCGCAAGAAATACGATTGATGTATTTGACGGCACAGACGGATGGAATCAGGCAAACAACTTCCCGAGGATCTTCACGATGGCAGTCAGATCCCGGTATGACATCAATGAGATCGTGGCTAACTTTGCAAGAGTCATCAATGCAAATATGAAACCTAATCTCCGAATCTCAGATCCATATCATGGAATCGAGAAATCAGGCGCCACAGAGTCCGTGAACAGCATGATGATGCAGACAGATAAAGACATCACGAAGCTCTTCCCGAACTGGTATGCAGACAAAGATGCGAAATTCGTCAACTTACGTGCAAAAGGTGCATTCGTAGTATCCGCAGAGTATGACGGAACTGCTCAGGAGGTTAAGAACGTGACCATCACCAGTGAGGCCGGAGAGGACATGACGTTGGTATCTCCGTGGGCAGAAGGAATGACAGTAAAAGACTCAGAAGGCAATGTAGTAGCGACAACAAAAGGCACTGTTCCGAATTGGGAAGACCAGGAGAATGCAACGTATACATTTGCAACAACAGCAGGAGAGACCTACACCGTAGAAAAGGGGGAGACAGCAACAGAAAAACCGAGCAAGAATACCCTGGAGTACTTCCTGAATAAGGCAAAAGAACATCAGGCCAACGGTGATGTTGACGACTGCGTAGAGTCCATCAAGAACCTGTTCGCAGAAGCAATCGCAGAAGGCGAAGCAGTGATGGCAGACGAGAATGCTACATATGACGAAGTCATGGACGCAACTGTCAAGCTGATGAAAGCAATCCAGGCACTGGATATGAAGGCAGCCGACAAGACAGACCTTGAGATGGCAGTGGAACTTGCCCAGGGCATTGACCTGATAAAATACGTAGAAGCAGGACAGGCTGAGTTTCAGCAGGCACTTGCAGATGCTCAGGCAGTTCTCGCAGACGGCGATGCAATGCAGGCAGATGCGGACGCAGCATGGAATGCACTGGTAGACGCGATCAGCAATCTGAGACTCAAAGCAGACAAGAGCACACTAGAAGATCTGCTGAACAGCGTGGCAGACCTGGATCTGAGCCAGTACACAGAAGAGAGCGCGGCAGTCTTCCGCACAGCCCTTGCGAACGCACAGGTAGTGCTGGCGGATGAGACTCTGTCAGAAGATGACCAGCAGACTGTGGATGACGCAGTGCAGGCATTAAGTGATGCGAAGGATCAGCTGCAGCTCAAAGACACCTCCAGCGGAGATGGAAATAACAATACCGGAAACGGTGACAGCCAGACACCGGGTAACGGAGACAACAGCGGAAACAATGGAAATGCAGGAAACAATAACGCTGGAAACAGCAATGTCGGAAATTCCAATGCGAAAGCAGACACTCCGAAGACCGGAGATACGGCAATGCCATTTGCAATGTTTGCGGCAGTGATTGCACTGGCAGCAGGTGTTGTGGCAGTGGTTTCTGTAAGGAAGAAACAGTCCAGATAGAAATGAAAAATTAAGGAATAAGAAATAACAAAAAGACAGATCTGACAGGGGGAGAGTGATATGCTTCCAGAACCTGATCAGATCTGTTTTTATGCTCCGTGAAAGAGTAATGCAGAGCGGATATCTGTGAGATTACTGTCAGGGGTTTAAATTAATAAAAAGCGGGTATAATAAAAATATCAAAAATGTGTACAAACTTGATACTATATATTATAATGGTGTCAAGTTATGACAAGAGGGGGGATATTATGAACGATTTAGATTCTTTAAAAAAACTTGTCAGAGAAAATGGCTACTTATATACGAAAGACGTAACCAGCGCAGGTATTCGCCGGGAACAGCTTAGAAAATATCTGGATGATGGCAGCCTGATTAGGGAAAGTCGGGGAATCTATTCGTTTGCGGACAGTATCAATGATGAATTTGTATTGTTGCAGAGCAGATGCAAAAAAGGGGTTTTCTCTTATGGAACAGCATTATATTTTCATGGTCTGTCAGATCGCTTCCCGCAGATGGTTTCTATGACAGTGCCAAAGACCTATAATGTATTCTATTTAAAAGAAGAATTATTTAATGTAGAGTTTCACCGGATCAAACCATCATTATGGAATATTGGAATGGCGGAGATGATTTCGCCACAAGGTGGAAAAATCATAGTTTATGATAAAGAACGATGTATCTGCGATATGATACGGAACCGCAAACGGACTGATCCGCAGGTTTTTACCCAGGCAGTGAAAGGATATTTTTCTTCCAAAGAGCGTGACAATATCCGCTTGATGGAATATGCAAAGAAATTTCGTATTGAGGAAAAAGTGCAGGAGTATATGGAGATATTATGATAAAAACACCATTTCTGCCATCCTTGGGGTTGCGGAACGTACCACAATGGATATGGACACAACCGTAAAAGGCTTGCCAATGGACGAACAGAGCATACGAAAAGCGGTCAGCGAAATTCTGAATCAGCCAGTAAATGATGGGATCGAATTTCAGCTTTTAGATCTAACACCTATTCGTGAGGATGACGAATACGAGAATTTCCGCGCTTCGATTCATGCTGTTTATGGGAAAATGAAAATTCCTATGAAGATTGATATAACAACTGGTGACGAAATTACACCAAAAGAAATTCAATTTTCCTATCCGTTTCTGTTTGATGACCGACGGGTAATGGTGAAAGCCTATACACAGGAAACTATACTGGCGGAAAAGTATGAAACGATCATTCGGAGAAATGTAGGGAATACACGGGCAAGAGATTTTTACGATTTACATCTTCTATATCGGCTATACTGGGGGAATGCGGACTGGAATCTTCTAAAACAGGCGGTTCTTGCCACAGCGAAGAAAAGAGAATCCTTATCTGTTCTGCAGGATACGGAACGTATTCTGCTGGCGTTAAAAGAATCAACCGCCCTGCGGGATTTATGGAAAAGGTATCAGGTACAGAATTTATATGCAAGAGAGATTACATATCCTGCTATTATGGAAACGATAAATGAGTTTACAGCAAAGATGAATTTCTAACAAAAAAATGCACTGATAAATAAAAAGACAGATCTGGCAGGACGAGAAGGATATGCTTCCATAGCCTGATCAGATCTGTTTTTATATTACGGGAAAGTCGAGGGATTTATCCGTTTGCAGACAGTATCAATCATGAGGGGGTGTAACCGAGCGGGTCCAATCGGATCACAACAAATAATTTGGCGGAATAATTATATATATTGTCAGGATTTGAATATATTTTGCGCTCTGAAAATAGTAAAATTGCGGTATAAGAATAAGTTCAAATAACAAAGAGACGTAAATCGAAATGGAGGGAATGGAACAGATGAGAAAGACCCACAGTTGGAGAAGAGTGATGGCGGCAGGGCTGGCAGTGAGCATGCTGGCCGGAGGGATGACGGTCAGTGCACCGAAAGAAGCACGCGCTGACGAAACAGACGGCACATGGGAGCAGGTTCAGGACGTAGTCAGCCGGTACTACGGAGAGTGGACAGATACGTCCGATCCGGGGCAGATTTCAGATCTGACGCCGGATACAGCCCTTATGGGAAATGGAGATGTGGGTGTAAACTCCGGGGGAAGTGCGACTGAGAAGACATTTTATATCTCAAAAGGAAACTTCTGGGAGTATAACGGGACGCAGAAGGCTTTGGGCGGATACACGATTCATGAACAGTATGAAGAATCAGAAAACTATGCATATAAAAGACCGGTTGAAGCCTCATCCATATGGAGTGGCACAACGAGCGATATCCTGGTAGATGGCGATCCGGCTACAGTCTGGACAACTTCTGCTTACAATCATAACCAGGATCACTGGGCAGTCGTGGATCTGGGGGAAGAAAAGAGCATAGGATACTGGGTGATCAAGAATATCCCGGACTCCCCGGAGCTGTATACTTCAGATTTTAAGCTGCAGTACAGTAATGACAAACAGGAGTGGACGGACTTTGCAGAAGTGACAGGAAACACAGAAGAAATCGTTTCAGGGACACTTGAAACACCGGTGATAGCCAGATATGTCCGTTTATATATTACCAAGGCGGAACAGACCGGAAATATGTATGCGAGAGTAGCTGAGCTTGAACTTTATGAAAAAAAAGATACAGATGAAAATTTTGCGCCGCAGTACAAATCTGTTGAAGTGTCAAATGAAGATACATGGGGACTTCCGAATTTCGGAAAAGCAGTTGCGGTGAATGGGAATTTTCAGCAGAACGAGCAGGGGTACGGATGGGTCAGCAAGCCGATCTCAAACAATGAGCCGCAGTGGCTGATGGTAGAATACGAAAAACCTATGACTCTGAAGCAGTACCGACTGTTTAATGACGGGGCTGCGCGCGAAATAGCAAAGTCTTGTAATTCTTATGATTTCCAGTTGCAGTACAGTAATGATGGACAGACATGGGAAGTGGCAGATGATGTAAACGGGAATACAGAAAATATCTATGTGAAAGAACTGGATCAGGAAGTAACGGCAAAATATTTCAGAGTGTACATCACGGATCCGGTACAGCCGGACTATGACCGCAATACAGATGTAAGGGCCAAGATCAGCCAGCTGGAACTGTATTCTTCTGTTCAGGACTTTGAGGAACCTGCTGAACCGGTAGAATTTTATGAAAAGCAGGATATTTTGAATGCAAAGGTGGACACAACGATGGGATTCGGTGAAGTGCCGGTATCCATGGAAACGTACACCTCGGCTACAGAGAACCTTGTGGTTACGGAACTGACCTCTGAAGGGGAAGCTCCTCTGGACCTGACGGTTGAGACCTGGGTGAAATCTGATGATGCGTCCAGACCGGCAGACCTGGTTAAAAATGAAAACGGAACGATCACTCTGACAAGGTCAACCTATAACAACAATCCCAGCGACACGAATTCTCATACATCACAGGCAGCGCTTACAACGAGAGTGATCGGAGCAGAATCAGCGGTCTATGAGGACGGCGGCCAGGGAATGATTGACTTTACAGTCGAGCCGGGCGAAACAGTATACCTTGTGACTGCTGTGGGAGGCGGCGGCCAGACCTACAACAATGCAGGGGAACTGACAGGAGAGGATCCTGCGGCAGAGTCCGCTGACCTGTCAGAGAACTATTCTGATGAGGTTTCGCTCGCAGAGTTAAAGGAAGCACATCAGAACTGGTGGAAAGACTACTGGAGCGCATCGTATATTGACTTCGGCACAGAGGATGCAGAACTGAATTCTGTCCAGAAATACTACTATGGCGCGCAGTATATCCTTGGATGCAGCGTCCGTGATGGGAAAACAGCGCCGGGCATCATGGGAATCTGGTGTAACACGGATAATCCGAAATGGTGGAATCATTATCAGCTGAAGTATAATCATAATGCAGCTTATTATGGATTTGGCTCCAGCAACCGGCCTGAATTTAATAAGGCAGCATTTGATGTGATTTTGGATTATATGGAGCAGGGACAGAAAAATGCGGAGTCCATTACCGAACTTCAGAAAGTGGACTGGGTCGACGCCTACTGGGTGCAGCCGGGAGGAGATACCTTATATGTGGATAAAAGACTGGAAGAGGGGACTCTGACAGAAGAAGGCATTAAAGGCGGTCTGCTTTATCCGGCGGGAATCATTCCCTTCGGACAAAGCGCCTGCTCCGGACTGTATCATAATCAGACAGCAAACGCTTCCTACAGCGCGCTTGCAGGAGTGGAGTATTATAAATACACCATGGACGAAGAATATCTCAGAGATTATCTGTATGATTATCTGAAGGCCTGCGCTGCATTTTATGAGCAGTGGATGGAGTATGATGAAGAGACCGGGCAGTACAATGTCTATGCAGGTTTCCATGAGCAGTCATGGGGATATAATCCTACCATAGAGCTTCTGACCATTGATTTCTTATTTGATACATTGGTCGATGCCAGCGAGACCCTTGGGCTGGATGCAGACAAGAGGGAGAAATGGATCGATATCCGTGATAATCTTGCACCGATCAAGATAGCAGAGCTGAACGGGGAAAATGTGATCGCTTTTGCAGAGAAGAAATGGGAAGGCGGAGACACTTATGAATTTAATGAGTCGGTGCTCGTGAAGACAGACGGGAATGTCAGTCAGCTGGATGGGCTCTGTCTGGACGGATCCATTGGAGGATATTTCTCAGATCCGGAGATGCTGGAGACGATCCGCAATACATTATCCGTATCAGATCAGGCCTGGTTCCATGGCAACCACTTTACCAGGACATATCCGATAGCAGTGCGGTCCAGATATGATATTGATACGATTATTGACCGCCTTTCAACAATGATCGATACAAATATGCAGCCAAATCTGCGTATCAAGGATGAGTATCACGGACTTGAAAAGTGTGCAAATGTCATGGCGGTAAATGAAATGCTTCTGATCGCTGATGACGGGATTGTAAAGCTCTTCCCGAACTGGTATGCAGACAGAGACGCGAAATTTGCGGACCTTCGTGCTAAGGGAGCGTTTATCATATCCGCAGAGTACGATGGCACAGCTCAGGAGGTTAAGAACGTGACCATTACCAGTGAGGCCGGAGAGGACATGACACTGGTATCTCCGTGGGCAGAAGGCATGACAGTAAGAGATTCAGATGGCAATGTGGTAGCGACAACAAAAGGCACGGTTCCGAATTGGGAAGACCAGGAGAATGCGACATATACTTTTGCAACTACAGCAGGTGAGACTTACACCGTAGTAAAAGGCGAGACAGCAACAGAAAAACCGAGCAAAATGACCCTGGAGTACTTCCTGAACAAGGCGAAAGAGCATCAGGCAAACGGTGATGTTGATAATTGCGTAGAGTCCATCAAGAACCTGTTCGCAGAAGCGATCGCTGAAGGCGAAGTAGTGATGGCAGACGAGAACGCTACATATGATGAAGTTATGGATGCGACGGTTAAGCTGATGAAGGCAATTCAGGCGCTGGAAATGAAGGCGGCTGACAAGACGGACCTTGAGATGGCAGTCGAGCTTGCTCAAAGCATTGACTTGACAAAATACGTAGAAGTAGGACAGGCTGAGTTCCAGCAGGCACTTGCAGCTGCACAGGAAGTTCTTGCAGACGGAGATGCAATGCAGGCAGAAGCGGACGCAGCATGGAATACCCTTGTAGACGCCATCAGCAATCTGAGGCTGAAAGCAGACAAGAGCACACTGGAAGATCTTCTGAACAGCGTGGCAGACCTGGATCTGAGTCGGTACACAGAAGAGAGCGTGGCAGTCTTCCGCACAGCATTGGCTAACGCGCAGGCAGTGCTGGCAGATGAGAGCCTGACAGAAGATGACCAGAAGACTGTGGACGAGGCAGTACAGGCATTAAGCGATGCAAAAGATCAGCTGCAGCTCAAAGATACCTCCACTGGAGACGGAAATGACAACACAGGAGAGGGCAGCGATAATGCCGGAAATGGTGACGGAAACACCGGAAATGGTGACAGCCAGACATCGGGCAATGGAGACAACAGCGGAAACAATGGAAATACCGGGAACAGCAATGCCGGAAATTCTAATGTGAAAGAAGATGCTCCGAAGACCGGGGACACGGCAATGCCGTTCGCAATGCTGGTACTGGCAGCGGCAGCAGGCGCTGTGGCAGTGGTTTCTGTAAGAAAGAAACAGTCCGGAAGATAATAAAAAGATTGTGCCTCTTTATGCGGCATTTTGTATTTGAACTCAATATTATGACGATAACGCTCACTAAAATTGTGGGCGTTATTTTTTGTGAAAAATTTTGGCGGAATCGTTATATTAACTGGCGGAATTGTAATATATTTCTCGTTCTGAATAAAATATAATCATAAAAGAGAGGATATGTACAAAGAATAATCGGATTTTTTGGCATATTAGACAAAATTATAAGGAAGTGGAGGAGCGAGAATGGGAAAAACAAAATATTTGAAAAAATTTATGGCGGCAACGCTATCCCTATCCATGCTCAGTGGTACTGCTTTAACAGCAATGCCGACGGAACAGGTGAAAGCGGCAGATACGGCAGAGTCACAGTGGGATAAGATACAGTCTGTGGTATCCCGCTATTATGGAGAATGGAAGGATACTTCGTATTCCGGTCTCATCAGTAATCAGATGCCGAATACAGCTTTGCTTGGAAATGGAGATGTTGGCGTGGCATCCGGCGGCAATGCGAAAGAGAAGACATTCTATGTTTCTAAGGGGGATTTTTGGACCTATAATGAAGGACAGATTGCTTTAGGCGGAGTCACGATTCGAGAGAAAGAGAAACAGGAAACAGATACCAATTTGGCTTTGAATTATAAAAGTGCTACTGCAAGCAGCGTACATGAACAATTTGCCCCGGAAAATGCGGTGAATGGTACGATGACAGATGCCAATGATATGTGGTGTACACAGATTGGGAAAGAACATTGGCTTCAGCTCGAGTTTGATACTCCGATCACATTTTCACGCTGGGTGTTAAAATTTGATGAGGCACTGCGCCCGGGGCTGCCGGATATCAGCGCTAATACAGCGAGTGATTTCCAACTTCAGATCAGCGAGGATGGACAGACCTGGACAGATGTATCGAATATTAAAGGAAACACAGATGCCGTGTTTGATGAAAACTTGACGGAAGCGGTTACTGCAAAATATGTAAGGGTATATTTTACAAAACCAACACAGGAGACAACTGCGGATAGTCAGCAAAATCCACGTGCGAGAGTAGCGGAGTTTGAACTTTATGCCAACGCGAAATACCATGAGGAGGGAGAAGAAAATCTGGCATTAAATAAAACGGTTGAGGTTTCTTCTCAATGGGCAGGAGAAGCAAAAGGAACATTGGTGGACGGAAATGATGGAACACAGTGGACCACTTCGACAGACAGCCGAAATGCACAGGAACATTGGGCGATTATTGACTTAGGTGAAGAGCGGACAATCGGTTATTGGATGCTGAAAAACAGCCTGGAAAAAGACTGTGCAACCAGCGATTTCCAGTTGCAGTACAGCAATGATAAAACAGAGTGGATTGATTTCGCAACAGTAAAAGGAAATACAGAGACAACGGTGACGGGAACTTTGGATACTCCTGTAAGTGCAAGATATATCCGATTATTGATTACAAAAGGGACACAAAAGGATAATGAGTATGCAAGGATTAAGGAACTGGAATTATATGAAAATTATGTAGAGCCGCCGGAACCGTTTTATGAAAAGCAGGATATTCTGAATGCAGAGATTCAGACAAAGCAGGAAATTGCCGATGTAAACACAGAGATGACAACCTGGCTGGCAGCAGACGAAAACGTTATGGTGACTGAATTGAGGTCAAAAAGCGATAAGCCGGCTGAACTGGAAATAGAGACATGGGCATCTGAGAATGCATCGAATATCCGGCCAATCACTGCAGAGAATGATGACACAAGTGTAACCGTCTCACGTGCAACGCAAAACAGTCATCCGGAAGATATAAACTCCTGGACTTCAAAGGCAGCGTTATCAACGACTGTTATTGGAGCAGATATAAAAGATGCAGCATCGGATTCAAAGGCAGGAAAAGGTTCTTTCAGTTTTACGCTACAGCCGAATGAAACGGTGTATGTTGTAACTGCTATTGGGGGCGGCGGGCGCACTTATACCAATGAAGGCAGGCTCTGGGATGGAGAAGTAGAACCGACAGAAGAAGCAGGGCAGATCTTAAGCGAAGTGAAAGATGAAGCAGCAATACAGGAATTAAATCAAGACAGAAAAGATTGGTGGAAAGATTACTGGAGCGCTTCTTATGTTGACTTTGGAACAGATGATGAAAGATTGAACCAGATACAAAAGTACTATTACGGAGCCCAGTATATTTTGGGAAGTACTGCAAAAGAAGGTGAGCTGGCGCCCGGATTATATGGCGTATGGCGTACGAATGATACTCCCGGATGGGATGGGGATTATCATATGAATTACAATTTTATCGCCACCTTCTATGGAGCAGCTTCCAGCAACAGAGCGGATTTAGTGCTTCCTGTTACAGATGTTCTTTATGGTCATATAGCTGAAGGCGAAGAGATGGCTTCCAATGTGGAGGAACTGCGGAATGTAACAAGAAACCGCGGATATAACACAGGCACAGATTATCCGTACTATGATGAAACATTCATAGATAATAAGATTGAAGAGGGAAAAATCGACCCGGAAAATGGAATCCAGGATGCAATTCTCTTCCCGGTTGGTATTGGACCGTGGGGGTCTACTACAGATATCGTTACTTCTAATGAGACGCTGAACGCAGCATACAATAGTTATATGTTTACACACTATTATGACTACACATTAGATGAAAACATATTGGAACCGGCATATGAATTTTTGAAAAAATGTGCAAATTTCTATGAAGCATGGTTAGTGAAAGAGGACGGACGATATAATCTGTATGCAGGCTGGTGCGAGACAACATGGGCGAAAAATCCGGCGGTAGAGCTTGCGGCAGTACAGAATGTATTTCGGAATCTGATTTCCATGAGCGAGATATTAGGTGTGGATGAAGATAAACGCCCGTTGTGGGAAGAAATCTATGAAGATATGTCAGTGAAGCCGACATGGGAAGTGAATGGAAAAACAGTATATGGTCTGGCTGAAAAACGACTCGATGCAGAAGCAGATGAAAATGGCGAAGGCTTTACATTCTGGGGAAGCACTTATGGAAATCCGGTCCAATTAGATTATTTTATTCCGGGAGATAGTA
>ERZ1643246.3212-NODE-3212-length-14416-cov-7.931899_pt1 | contig 14416 bp, 10 predicted proteins | sample MGYA00579265_ERZ1643246 | MGnify/ENA primary metagenome ERZ1643246 (study PRJEB29033, sample SAMEA4952261) | chicken gut metagenome | biome: Broiler Chicken; feature: Gastrointestinal Tract; material: Caecum | place: Ireland | collected 2018 | study: Broiler... | reverse complement strand
TTTCATTACTATTTGTGCCGCCAACTGAAAGGCGGCGGAATGGAGATTAATATGAAAAAAGTAATGACGATGGCACTGGCAGCAATGACGGCATTGGCGTTGTGCAGCGGCTGCAGCAGCTCAGGAACTGAGAGTTCTCAGACAGAAACAGAAAACACATCTGCCGAAAACACATCTGCCGAGTCTGGAGAAATGGAAGAGGCAGCAGAACCTGAGGGAAGCGGCGAGCTGAAAGCAGCATTTATTACGCCTCAGGCATTAGGTGATGGATCTGTAACAGATTTAAGCTACGAAGGATTTACAAGAGCAGCGGAAGAATTCGGATATGATACGCAGGTTGTGGAGGTTCAGGTTGGAGAATATGAAGAGACTCTGCGTTCTATGGCCCAGGAAGGTTATGGACTGTTGGTATGTCTTCAGCCTGAGCTGGTAGATGCAATTTGTACGGTCGCTCCAGAATATCCAGATACCATGTTTTTCAGCATGAATGGAGAGATTAACGATATTCCTAATGTCTTGGGTTCCGCCAATAAAGAGCAGGAGGGATCATACCTTGCAGGTATGACGGCAGCCTTGATGTCCGACACTGGAAAGATTGGCGCTGTAATTGGACAGGATATGGCACAGAATAATCGTTATGCAGCTGGATATGAGGATGGCGCAAAGGCAGCAAGACCTGATATCGAAGTTTCCATTATGTATGCAGGAACTTTTGAGGACCCGGCTAAAGGAAAAGAGTTGGCATTAACACTTTATAATTCCGACTATGATGTAGTATATCAGGTTGCGGCAAAGACAGGACTGGGTGTATTTGAAGCGGCAGAAGAATTGGGTGCTGGACATTATGTAATCGGTTGTGATGTGGACCAGAGCGGTGAGCTTCCCGGACAGGTGCTTGGAAGCCAGATTACTCCTTATGATACTTGGGTTTATGCGGCAATGAAGGACTATGCGGAAGGAAACTTCCAGGGTGGACACACTGAGGCTTTCTCTATGAGCCGTACAGAAGGACAGGGGTTTGAATTTGACACTACCGGAGAGGTAACATATAAGGATGGCGTAAAAGAGGCTGTTGAGGAGGCCAAAGAAAAGATTATGTCCGGCGAAATTGTTCCGGAAAGCGTGAGAGAAAAGGATAAGTAAAAATGATAATAGGCAGCGGCGGGAATTTCCCGCCTCTGTCTGTGCGGAGGGCATATGAAGACAATTAATGGGATTGATGGCAGAGACTATAAAGGAAGATCTTATTACACCAGCAATGGGTTTACCTATGAATTATATCCGGAATATGGAAAATTTCCTTCGGAATTTGAATTTACCATGTATTCCGGCGGCTGCTGTGATAAGGATGATAATTTGTTTTTATCTACCAGGGATGCAGATCATCCTATCATGATGCTGGATTCGGAAGGAAATTATGTAAGAGATTTTGGAAAAGGCTTATTTAAGGAAACGCATACTATGTGTGTGACGCCGGAAGACACCCTGATGTGTGTGGATGTTGTCCAGCATGTAATACGGGAAATAACCAAGACAGGAGAATGGATTCGGGATATTGGAGAACTGGGGAAACCTAGTGATAGCGGATTTGACCCTGATATATGGAGAAAGAGACAGCGAAAGGGAAAATTTGTGCCGACGGATGTATCTTTTGATAAAGGATGGTCCTTTTTTATGGGACTGGAAACGATTAAAAGAGCAGCTCCGCCTTTTAATAAACCAACTGGAATAGCGTTTGCGTCCAATGGAGATTTTTTTGTAAGCGATGGATACGGCAATGCGGCGGTTCACCATTTCTCCAGAGAAGGAAAATTGCTGAATACATGGGGAGGCCCTGGAGATGAACCAGGGAAGTTTGTAGTGCCTCATTGCGTATGTGTAGATGCTTGCGGGCGAGTATGGATTGGCGACCGGGATGGAAATAGGCTGCATGTGTTCAATTCGGATGGCGAGCTCCTAGCGTATATGGAGGATAATTTATATCAGCCAACGGGGCTTTGGGCAGATGCAAATTATGTTTATGTGGCAGAGCGCGGGGGCGGAATGACGATCATCGATATGGATTTGGACGTCAGGGCCCAGTTGGGATTTTATAATTCTTCTATACGGGCTCACGGAATGTGCGGAAACAGCAAAGGGGAAATATTCCTGATGCCTTTAACGACCTATGACCGACATTTTTTAATGAAATTGTCGCCAGTTCAAATACCAGACATTGCGGGGAAAAAATTATGCTGAACCCACGTCAAAAAGAAATTGTCCAGTACCTTTCCGAAGTAAAATTCGCAAAAGCGGAACAGCTGGCAGCTATGTTCAATGTATCTCTGGAAACCATCCGCAGGGATTTGCTGGAGCTGGAAAAAAATTCTTCTGTCAAAAAGGTGAGGGGCGGCGCGGTCTATAATGCCATGCGGGCAAAAGAGTTGGAATTCCAGAAAAAAATGGAAAATAACCAGCAGGGAAAGTATGCCATCGCCAGAATTGCTATGGAGTATATTAGCGATGGAGATGCCATTGCAATGAACAATGGGGCGGCAACCCTTGCATTGGCCAAATGTATGCAGGGGGTTCGCAGCGGCCTGACGGTAGTCACTAATTCCCCGGATATCGCTATGATTCTGAGTGAGGATGAGACAAATCAGGTTTATGTATCTTCCGGCTATTTGAGAAAGCACAATAAAAGCCTGATCGGAAGCATGTGCAATGAGTGTATTGGAAATTTCAGGGTTGACAAGACGATTCTCAGTGTAGATGGTATCTCAATTACAGATGGTGTTACGGAATATAATACGGAAGAAGCGGCTACTTTAAGGAAAATGGTGGAAATCGGACATATCACTATGCTTCTCTGCGAATTCAGTAAGTTTCAGGAGGTGGCTTTTAACAAGGTTTGCAATGCCAGTCAGGTCGGCTATGTCTTTACAGACTGGAATGTTCCGGCAAAAGAGGTAAAAGCGTGGAATGACATTGGGGTAAAGATTCTTTCTTCACCTCAGAAAAAGGCTGCTTATCCAGTATTGGAAACAGCGGTATCAGGATAAGCAGAACCGCTATATTAAGGAAGATAATCCCGTGAAATGCAGTGTTTTTAGTGAGACTGAATTTCACGGGATTTCTGCATTTTACTCCTGTGCTTTCAGGTATATCGGCTATAACTGCCGCTGCTGCGGAGCTTTTTGCTAAAAAAACAAAGCAGGTCAGAGTGCAGATGGATCCTTCGGCTGTTCTGGGATTCCCCAAAACCCCTTGCTTTTTCCATTGTTTAAAATTATAATTGTAGAATGACTACCGTTGTATTTTGATAGGAAAAGGTGACCATTTATGGCAAATGAGGCGACAAAAGAAAAACTGGATATTGAACTGGAGGCCCCGGCCAGCTTTACCAGTCCGGAGGATCTGTACCAGGACTTGATTCAGACCATCCGCAGATATCATCCATCGGATGATATTACCATGATTGAAAAGGCGTATAAGGTTGCCGCAGAAGCCCATAAGGACCAGAAGCGCAAATCCGGGGAACCCTATATTATCCATCCTCTGTGTGTGGCAATTATCCTGGCAGATTTGGAGATGGATAAGGAGACGATTGAGGCCGGCCTGCTCCATGATGTAGTGGAAGACACGGTGATGAGCCTGGATGATCTGACTAAGGAATTCGGCTCCGAGGTATCGTTTCTGGTTGACGGAGTGACAAAGCTGACTCAGTTAAACTGGGATAAGGATAAAGTAGAGATTCAGGCGGAGAATTTGCGGAAGATGTTTCTGGCCATGGCCAAGGACATCCGGGTGATCATCATCAAGCTGGCGGACCGGCTTCACAATATGCGCACGGGCCAGTTCTGGAAGCCGGAGAAGCAGAAGGAGAAGGCTAGGGAGACGATGGAGATCTATGCTCCCATTGCGGACCGTCTGGGTATTTCCAAAATAAAGATTGAACTGGATGACCTCTCACTGAAATTCCTGAAGCCGGAAGTTTACTATGACCTGGTGGAGAAGGTTCATCTGAAGCAGGACGCCAGAGAGGCATTTGTCCAGTCTATCGTGGACGAGGTAAAGAGCCACATGGAGGAGGCCGGCATCAAGGCCACCGTAGGCGGCCGGGTGAAGCATTTCTTCAGCATCTACAAAAAGATGGTGAAGCAGAACAAAACTCTGGACCAGATTTACGATTTGTTCGCAGTACGGATCATGGTGGAGACGGTGAAGGACTGCTATGCGGCCCTGGGTGTGATCCATGAGATGTATAAGCCCATTCCGGGACGGTTCAAAGACTACATCGCCATGCCAAAGCCAAATATGTACCAGTCTCTCCACACGACTTTGATCGGCAACAACGGACAGCCCTTTGAAATTCAGATTCGCACCTATGAGATGCATCGCACGGCGGAATACGGAATTGCCGCTCACTGGAAGTACAAGGAGAGCGGAAGCGGGGCAGTGGCGGCCGGAAGCGAGGAGGAGAAGTTAAGCTGGCTGCGCCAGATCCTGGAGTGGCAGAGGGATACCGATGATTCCAAGGAATTTTTGAGCATGGTAAAGGGCGATTTGGACCTGTTCTCCGACAGTGTCTACTGCTTTACGCCCTCCGGAGATGTGAAAACCCTTCCAAGCGGTTCCACTCCCATCGATTTTGCCTACTCCATCCACAGTGCTGTTGGCAACAAGATGGTTGGAGCCCGAGTCAACGGAAAGCTGGTGAATATCGACTACATCATCCAGAACGGAGATCAGATAGAGATCATCACTTCTCAGAACTCCAAGGGGCCCAGCCGGGACTGGCTGAACATTGTCAAGAGCACCCAGGCCAAGAACAAGATTAACCAGTGGTTCAAGACCGAGATGAAGGAGGAGAACATTGTCCGGGGCCGGGAAGTGATCGAGCGCTACTGCAAGGCCAAGGGCATCAACTGGACCGAAATCAACAAGCCGGAGTATATGGAGAAGGTTATGGCCCGGTATGCCTTTAAGGACTGGGATTCCGTGCTGGCTTCCGTGGGCCACGGCGGCTTAAAAGAGGGCCAGGTGGTCAACAAGATGCTGGAGGAGCGGGACAAGAAGCTGAAGCGGGAGATTACCGACGAGGATGTGCTGAACGGCATTGCGGACACCCAGGGTACTGCTACTTTAAACGCCAGGGCTGGACGGTCCAAGAGCGGAATCGTGGTAAAAGGCATCCACGATCTGGCAGTGCGTTTTTCACGCTGCTGCAGCCCGGTTCCGGGGGACGAGATTGTGGGATTCGTCACCAGAGGCCGTGGAATCTCCATTCACCGGACGGACTGCATCAATATCCTGAATCTCCCGGAATCGGAGCGGAGCAGGCTCATTGATGCGGAGTGGCAGGTGCCGGAGGACGGAACCAGCGGCGAGCGGTATTCAACGGAAATCAGTATTTTTGCAAACAACCGCATCGGGATGTTTGCGGATATTTCAAAAGTTTTTACAGAGCGGCAGATTGACATTACATCCATGAACGTGCGCACCAGCAAACAGGGCAAGGCGACCATTATCATGACCTTTGACATTCACGGCATGGAGGAGCTGAACCGTCTGATCGATAAAATACGCCAGATTGAGGGCGTGCTGGATATTGAGCGTACCACAGGCTGAAATCAGATAAGGAGGACCTTGGAGGATGAGCGATTTTCGGATCAAGACCTGTGTGCTGGGACCGGTCAGCACCAACTGTTATATTCTGTACCGCCAGGGCGGACGGGATGCCGTGGTGGTAGACCCGGCGGACAACGGCGAATATATTGCCAATCAATGTAAGGAGCTGGGGGTACTGCCCAGTGCTGTGGTACTGACCCACGGACATTTTGACCACATTATGGCGGTGGAGGATTTGAAACGGACCTTCCGGGCGGAGATTTACGGCTCGGCCGGGGAGGAGGAGCTGTTCTCCGATTCTACCCTGAACCTTTCCAGAGACTGGATGGGTCGGGTGGTCAGCTTTCACGCTGATGTCACCCTGAGAGACGGACAGGAAATAGAACTCCTGGGAATGAAGTGGAAGGCGCTGGAGACGCCGGGCCATACGGCCGGTTCCATGTGCTATTATATCGAGGAGGAGGGGATCCTCCTGTCGGGGGATACCCTGTTCTGCGAGTCTTACGGGAGAACGGACCTGCCAACTGGAAGCGGCGCTCAGATTGCGGATTCCATCCGGAACAAGCTGTTTCTGCTTCCCGATGATACCATGGTGTATCCGGGACACGGGGAACCCACCACCATTGGCCATGAGAAGCAGTATAATCCTCTGGCCGGATGATACAGGAGAACGAACATGATTGGATTATTAATACAGGGAAACGTATTTGAGCAGGACATCAGAGAGCTTCTGATGTCCTTTTATCCGGGGGAGGTTTACGCCCATGAGGTGAAGGAGGGCGTGGACTTTTATGTGGAAAGCCGTCTGGGCAATGGGCAGGTCAGGCTTTTGGTTTGGGACCAGGGCCGGGAGGAGAGCGGACAAAAGACCGAAGAGAAAGCGCCGGCTGAGGGCTTTGTTCTGTCCATGGACCGCAGCCGTCCGGCTGATTTGGAAAATCATCTGGAAGCAAAAAATGTAATCAAGCATCTGTTTTACGAGATGCTCTGTGAGCGGACCGGCCGCACCCTGCCCTGGGGCTCCCTGACGGGGATTCGGCCTACCAAAATCGCCCTGACCCGCCTGGAGGAGGGCTGGAGCGAGGAACAAATCCGCAGCTATATGAAGGAAACCTATATGGCCAGCGATGAAAAGATCGACCTTTGCATCGAGATCGCGGCCAGGGAGAAGGAGCTTCTGGCTCCGGTGGATTATGAGAAGGGATACAGTCTCTATGTGGGAATCCCATTCTGCCCCACGACCTGCCTTTACTGCTCCTTTACCTCCTACCCCATCAGCAAGTGGAAGGGGAGAACGGGGCTGTATCTGGAGGCGCTGTTCAGGGAACTGGAATATACGGCGGAAAAGATGAAGGGGAGACCTCTGGATACCATTTATTTCGGAGGAGGCACCCCCACCTCTCTGGAGGCAGAGGATCTGGACCTTCTGCTGGGAAAGGTGGAGAGCCTTTTTGATACAAAACATGTGCTGGAATTTACGGTGGAGGCGGGCCGGCCGGACAGCATCACCAGGGAAAAGCTGCAGGTGCTGCGAAATCACGGGATTACCCGTATTTCCATCAATCCGCAGACCATGAACCAGAAGACTCTGGATCTCATCGGCCGCCGTCATACGGTGGAGCAGGTGAAGGAAACCTTCCATACGGCCAGGGAGCTGGGCTTTGACAACATCAATATGGACCTGATCATGGGACTGCCCCAGGAGGGAATCCAGGAAGTGGAACACACGCTGGAGGAGATCCGCCGTCTGTCACCTGATTCTCTGACCGTCCATTCACTGGCCATCAAGCGGGCGGCCAGACTGAATATGTTTAAGGAAGATTACAGCAGCCTGACGATCCAGAACACGCCGGAGATGATCGAGATGAGCATGAGATGTGCCAGGGAAATGGGCATGGAGCCCTACTATCTCTACCGGCAGAAGAATATGGCGGGAAATTTTGAAAATGTGGGCTATGCCCTTCCCGGAAAGGCCTGTCTGTACAATATTCTGATCATGGAGGAGATGCAGACCATCGCGGCCTGCGGCGCGGGGACCACCACCAAGGTGGTATTTCCGGCGGAAAATAGGAGAGAGCGCTGCGAAAATGTAAAGGAAGTGGAGCAGTATGTGGCGCGGGTGGAGGAAATGATTGGGCGGAAAGAGAAGATTCTTCCTTAAACCTCTTGCAAAATCCCGAAACTCCATTAAAATAGAGATTAACGGTGCAGGGCGGCCGGATGGGGCCGCCTTTTTGACGGGCAGGCCTGTCTGCCTGAAATGGCCGATGAGCAAAAGGAATGGAGTAAAATATGGCATTGAAGAAGAAGCCGGTTACCGGCATGAAGGACATACTCCCTAAAGAGATGCAGATCCGGGAGTATGTGATGAAACAGATTCGGGAAACCTATGAGAGCTTTGGATTTTCCCAGATCGAGACACCCTGCGTGGAGCATATCGAGAATCTCACCAGCAAGCAGGGCGGAGACAACGAGAAGCTGATTTTTAAGATTTTAAAGCGGGGGGAGAAGCTGAACCTGGAGACTGCCGCTTCAGAGGCAGACCTGACGGACAGCGGTCTGCGCTACGATCTGACCCTGCCCCTTTCCCGCTACTATGCAAACAATGCGGCCAATCTGCCAAGTCCTTTTAAGGCCCTGCAGATGGGAAGCGTATGGAGAGCGGACCGCCCTCAGAAGGGACGTTTCCGCCAGTTTGTCCAGTGCGACATTGATATTTTAGGTGACCCCACCAGCCTGGCGGAGATCGAACTGATTCTGGCTACCACCACGGCCCTGGGAAAGATTTGTCCACGCAACGCATTCACGGTCCGGATCAACGACCGGGAGATTTTAAAGGGTATGGCAAAGTACTGCGGCTTTGAGGAGGGATCCATGGACCAGGTGTTCATCACCCTGGACAAGATGGATAAGATTGGCCCGGAAGGGGTTCGGAAGGAACTTCTGGAGGCAGGATGCGAGGCTCAGGCGGTGGAGCGCTATATGGACCTTTTAAACAGGGCAGGAAAGGATGCGGAAAGCGTCCGCAGTCTGGGAGCGGAGCTGGCAGATGTGATGCCGGAGTCCGTAAGCCAGAATCTGGCCCATATTATGGAGACCGTAAAGGAAGTAGCTCAGACCGACTTTAACCTGGAATTCGACCCCACTCTGGTGCGTGGCATGTCCTATTACACCGGCACGATTTTTGAAGTTTCCATGGAAGGCTTCGGCGGTTCCGTGGCAGGCGGCGGCCGTTATGACAAGATGATTGGAAAATTCACCGGCATGGAAACGCCGGCCTGCGGATTTTCCATTGGTTTTGAGCGCATTGTAACCATTCTTCTGGATAACGGCTATGAGGTTCCAGGCGCTGCCGAGAAGAAAGCTTACCTCTTTGAGAAGGGCGTGGATGCGGCCGCTTTAGCGGGCGTGATCCGCTCTGCTATGGAGGAGCGGAAGAAAGGTGTTCAGGTTCTGGTAGCCCAGATGAACAAGAATAAGAAATTCCAGAAGGAACAGCTTGGAAAAGAAGGCTACACCGAGTTTTTGGAGTTTTACCGGGAAGATTTGAAAAGATAAAGGAGAACAATTGTCATGGCAGAATCAATGGTTGGGATGAAGCGGTCCCACAGATGTACGGAAGTGACCACAGCGCAGATTGGTCAGGAAGTGACCGTTATGGGCTGGGTCCAGAAGAGCAGGAACAAGGGAGGCATCATCTTTGTGGACCTTAGGGACCGTTCCGGCATCCTGCAGATTATATTTGAGGAGAATGACTGCGGGGAGGAGAACTTCGCCAAGGCGGAGAAGCTGAGAAGCGAGTTCGTCATCGCGGTAAAGGGAAAAGTGGAGGCACGGTCCGGAGCGGTGAACCAGAACCTGGCTACCGGCGCCATCGAAGTGCGGGCCAAAGAGCTGCGCATTCTTTCCGAATCCGAGACGCCGCCCTTCCCTATTGAGGAGAACAGCAAGACGAAAGAGGAACTGCGGTTAAAATACCGCTTCCTGGACTTGAGAAGACCGGACCTTCAAAGGAACCTGATGACCAGAAGCCAGGTGGCTATTCTGACCCGGAAATTTTTGGCGGACGAGGGATTTCTGGAGATTGAGACTCCAACCCTGATCAAGAGCACTCCTGAGGGAGCCAGAGACTATCTGGTGCCCAGCCGTGTTCATCCCGGTTCCTTCTACGCTCTGCCCCAGTCCCCCCAGCTGTTGAAGCAGCTGCTGATGTGCTCCGGCTATGACCGGTACTTCCAGCTGGCCCGCTGCTACCGGGATGAAGATCTGCGAGCAGACCGTCAGCCGGAATTTACCCAGATCGACATGGAACTGTCCTTTGTGGATGTGGATGATGTGCTGGACGTAAACGAGCGCCTGCTGCAGAAGCTGTTTAAGGAAATCTGCGGCTTTGAGATCCAGCTCCCCATCCAGAGGATGACCTGGAGAGAGGCAATGGACCGCTTCGGTTCCGATAAACCGGATCTGCGATTTGGCATGGAGCTGCACAATGTTTCGGAGGTCGTGAAGGGCTGTGAATTCGCCGTATTTAAGAATGCTCTGGAAAATGGCGGCTCCGTCCGGGGGATCAACGCCGAGGGCCAGGGCCATATGCCCAGAAAGAAAATCGATGCCCTGGTAGAGTACGCCAAGGGCTTCGGAGCCAAGGGACTGGCTTACGTGGCCATCAATGAGGACGGCACCTTCAAATCTTCTTTTGCCAAGTTCATGAAGGAGGAGGAGATGAATGCCCTGGTGGCCGCTATGGGCGGAAAGCCGGGAGATTTGCTGCTCTTTGCCGCTGACAGGGACAAGGTGGTATTTGACGTTCTGGGCAATCTGCGTCTGGAACTGGCAAGACAGCTGGATTTGCTGAAAAAGGATGACTTTAAGTTCCTGTGGGTAACGGAGTTCCCGCTTTTGGAATACTCCGAGGAGGAGAACCGCTTTGTGGCGATGCATCATCCCTTTACCATGCCGATGGATGAGGATCTGCAGTATCTGGACAGCGATCCGGGACGGGTGCGCGCCAAGGCTTACGACATCGTGCTGAACGGTGTGGAGATGGGAGGAGGCTCTGTCCGTATCCATCAGAGTGATATTCAGTCCAAGATGTTTGAGGTGCTGGGCTTTACACCGGAGCGGGCCCAGGAACAGTTTGGATTCCTGCTGGAAGCCTTCAAATACGGTGTTCCCCCTCATGCAGGGCTGGCTTACGGAATGGACCGTATGGTAATGCTGATGGTTGGGGCGGACAGCATCCGCGATGTCATTGCCTTCCCCAAGATTAAAGATGCTTCCTGCCTGATGATGGAAGCTCCCTCTGAGGTGGACCCCAAGCAGCTGGAGGAGCTGGGGATCGAGATTGCCCAGCAAAAAACAGAATAAGTATGAAAATAAGCGGCCTTTTGAGTATCAAAAACTTGGAAGGCCGCTTTTGTGAATTAAATCACAAACTCTATTGGTTTGCCTTGTAATCTATTCTGCGGAATGGTATGATAGAAAAAGAGGCTGGAAATAAGAGCCAGAAAAGAATTATATTTTGAGAAAGGAAGAACAATAATGAGTGAGAGCGGAAAGACTTATGTTGAAGAGAAAGTAAAAGAAATGATTGCAGCCCCCACCTGCTGCGCAGAGGCGAAGGAAGCGGGCCGCAGCTGGCTGGATGCGATTGGAACAGAGGGAGAGGCAGAGGCCGCCAGAAAGATGATCGCGGAGCTGGAAGCGGATATCGTGACCGTGAACGGCCTGATCGCGTTCGCCGGCTCTGAGGCAGGAGCCAAGGTTTTCGGGGCGGAGAAGGCCAAAGAGGTTGCAGCCCACGCTGAGGAGATTAAAGCGGCTGGCGCCAAATACTGCGACTGCCCTGCCTGCTCTGCTGTGGAGGCGATCTTAGCGAGAAAAGAGGACATTCTTTAAGGAAAAATCATACGAGAAGGAGTGCACATTATGAGTCAATGGCACAGCAAGACAACCAAAGAAGTGCTGGACCAGCTGAATGTTACTGCCCAGGAGGGCCTGACGGACAGCGAAGCGAAAAAAAGACTGGACCAGTACGGACCAAATGAGCTGAAAAGCGCGGAGAGAGAAAGCCTTTTCATGCGTTTCCTGGATCAGATGAAGGACCCCATGATCATCGTTCTTCTGATCGCGGCAGTTCTCTCCTTTGTTTCCAGCGGATTTACGGACTGGGTGGATTCTGTGATCATCCTGTTGATCGTAATTGTCAACGCGGTAATATCCATCTCCCAGGAGGACAACGCTGAGAAAGCGCTGGAAGCTCTTCGGAAAATGTCGGCTCCCCTGGCGAAGGTGATCCGAAATGGTTCTATGACCCGGGTGGAGACCAATCTTCTGGTTCCCGGTGATATCATCGTTCTGGAGGCCGGCGACCTGGTTCCGGCGGATGCCAGAATCCTGGAATGCGCCAATCTGAAAGCGGATGAGGCGGCGATGACCGGAGAGTCTGTTCCTGTGTCCAAGAGCGCCCTGGACAGCCTTCCGGAAGATACAGCCCTGGGCGACCGCAAGAATATGGTGATTTCTTCTACCGTAATTACCAATGGACGAGCTACCTGTGTGGTTACTTCTACTGGTATGGAAACAGAGGTGGGACAGATTGCCGGCATGCTGATGAATGAGGAGGATTCCGAGACACCTCTGCAGAAGAAGATGGCGGAAATTTCCAAAGTTCTCTCCGTGATCTGTCTTGGTGTCTGCGTGGTGATGTTCTTTGTAGGGCTCTTTTACCACAGACCTATCCTGGAAATCTTTATGTCTGCCGTAGCCCTGGCTGTAGCAGCAATTCCTGAGGGCCTTGCGGCGGTTGTGACGATTGTGCTGGCCCTGGGTGTACAGCGGATGGTGAAGCGCAATGCGATCGTAAAAAAGCTTCCTGCTGTGGAGACCCTGGGCTGCGCCTCTGTGATCTGTTCTGATAAGACAGGTACTCTGACCCAGAACAAGATGACGGTAGTGGATGTGTGGACTCTGCGGGATGGAGAACGTCCCATGGCCCTTACCATTGGCGCATTGTGCAATGACACGGTGCTGACCTATGGGGAGGACAAAAGTCCTAAGACGGCAGGCGACCCAACAGAGACGGCTTTTGTGGATATTGCCTGCAAGGAAGGCATTGACAAAAATGAACTGGAGAAGACTATGCCCCGGGAGGCAGAGCTTCCCTTTGACTCTGAGAGAAAGATGATGAGCACCATCCATCCTCTTGCAGAGGGAGGATACCGGGTAATGGTCAAGGGAGCTCCGGATGTGCTGTTGGGCCGCTGTCTGGTTTCCAAAGAAGACGCTGACCGTGTTTTAACCCAGAATAGTGAGATGGCCGGACGGGCCCTCCGTGTTCTGGGAGTAGCTTATAAGGATATTCCTTCCATACCGGCGGAGCTTACCAGTGAGGGCCTGGAAAATGGCTTGACCTTTGTAGGCTTGATCGGCATGATCGACCCGCCGAGGCTGGAAGTAAAGCAGGCTGTAGCAGAGTGCTACAGTGCTGGAATCCGCCCGGTTATGATCACCGGTGACCACAAGCTGACTGCGGTAGCCATCGCAAAAGAGCTGGATATTTTCCGGGATGGAGATCTGGCCATGACCGGCGAGGAGCTGGATGCGATGAGCCAGGATGAGCTGAACCAGAAGGTGGACCGCTACTCCGTATTTGCCAGAGTATCCCCGGAACACAAGATGCGCATTGTGAAGGCATGGCAGTTCAAGGGCAAGGTAGTTGCCATGACCGGCGACGGCGTAAACGATGCTCCTGCCCTGAAGGTGGCAGACATCGGCTGCGCGATGGGTATTACAGGAACGGATGTAGCCAAGGGGGCTGCTGACATGATCCTGACGGATGACAACTTTTCCACGATTGTTCATGCGGTGGAACAGGGACGGGGCATTTATGCCAATATCAAGAAGTCGATCCAGTACCTGCTTTCCTGCAACATCGGAGAGATCATCACCATCTTTATTGCGACGGCTCTGAATTTCCATCAGATGCCTCTGATTCCGATCCAGCTTTTGTGGCTGAATCTGGTAACAGACTCTCTTCCCGCCCTGGCCCTGGGTATGGAGCCGGTAGAAGAGGGGATCATGCAGGAAAAGCCCAGAGACCCCAAGGACAGCATCTTTGCGCACGGATTTGCAGCAAGCATGGTATTTTATGGAGTGCTGGTAGGTGCCGTGACGCTGGGCGCCTATACTCTTGGAGAATACGTTCTTTCTGACCCGACTACCGCAGACGGAGTGGCCTGCACGATGTCCTTTGCAACCCTGGTATTCTGTGAGCTGACCCGTGCATTTGCCGTGAGAAGTGAACATCACTCCATCTTCAAAATCGGTATTTTCAGCAACTCTATGATGAACAAGGCTTTCGCTGCAGGACTGATCATGCAGCTGGCCGTTCTGTTGATCCCGCCTCTTCAGGGAATCTTCGGAGTTGTGAATCTGAATGCAGCAGAGTGGGCAGTTGTCATTATCCTGGCGCTGGTTCCGCTGATCGTCAGCGAGATCTTCAAGGCTGTGAAGAGAGCATAGGGCTCTGCCGGAGACTTGCTTAAAACTAAATGATAATGCATAGAGAAAAGTCCTGCCGGAAGAAGGAATCCGGCGGGACTTTTTGAGAATCCGGAGATTTCCTCCTCGCGGGATCAGAGTAAAATAAGGGAATGATCCTGCGCGGAGACTGGGGTGAGGGGAGACATTTTCGCATATAACAAAAAAGAGAATCCCTTGAAAATCAAGAAATTCTCTTCTTTTCTGCCGTAGACCGGAATCGAACCGGTACGGGTATCACTACCCACGGGATTTTAAGTCCCGG
>ERZ1643246.3210-NODE-3210-length-14417-cov-26.504804_pt1 | contig 14417 bp, 12 predicted proteins | sample MGYA00579265_ERZ1643246 | MGnify/ENA primary metagenome ERZ1643246 (study PRJEB29033, sample SAMEA4952261) | chicken gut metagenome | biome: Broiler Chicken; feature: Gastrointestinal Tract; material: Caecum | place: Ireland | collected 2018 | study: Broiler... | reverse complement strand
TTGTTACTGGTTTTGAAATAAAAGGCATAGATCCAGATGCCCTTAAATATTCCAAACTGTTTTTATCTTGTAAATCATCTATTTTTATATATTCTGCTTTACCTGTTTCTAAATTTGTTACAACTGCGTAGAAATCAACATCTGAATTTTTATATGTATCATAGTCTATTGGGTCAAGCTCATTTACTATTTTTTTAAAACAAAATTCTTCATTTATTATATTACCAGTTGTTATAAAAGAATAAAGTCCCATATAGTTTTTATTTCCAGCATATTTTTTGTTATATCTTAATACTCTTCCTATTTGTTTTGATTTATAATTCATACCAAATAATGCACCTGCTGATACTGCTACAATCTCATCTATTTTTATGTTATTTTTCATAAATATATCTAGTATTCCTGCTGTATATAGGCATCTCATTCCTCCACCTTCGAGTAATAGTCCTGTTTTCATAAAAATCACCTTTATTTATATGTTTATTTTTTTAGTTTTAATCCATCTTTAAAAGCTTCTCCAACTCTTTCTCCTATTTTATAATATCCATGAGTATATGGATCAAATGCTATTGCATCTACTGCTGATATATCTACTTTGTCATCTTTTATAACATTTTCATTTGCTGATACATTTAATATTTTTCCAATTACTCCACATCCATATTTATCATCTTGATATTCTATAAATTCACATTCCATACATATTGGAAATTCTTCTATAATTGGTGCATCAACAATTTCTGATTTTGTAGCTGTAAGACCTGTGTTTTCAAATTTGTTTGGAGTATTATTTCCAGAAACTACGCCAAAATAATCCGCTTCTACAACATGTTTTGCGTCAGCTATACTAACTGTAAAAGCTTTTCTTTCTTTCATATTTTTTACAGTTTTGTGAGATTCTGTTAGATTTAATATTATATGGTCTCTTTCTAACATTGTTCCCCATGCCGCATTCATTACATCTACACTTCCGTCTTCATTATATGTTGCTATCATCAATACAGGCATTGGAAAAATTGCCTCTGTAACTTTAATATTCTTTTTATTCATAATACATTCCTCCTTATTTAATTATTATGCAATTATAATATCACAAAAAATAAAAACTATCTATATTTGTAAGATATTTTCAGGGAAATTTTATTGATTATTGCATAATTATAATAATCGATGAAATTTCCCTAGATATTTTGTTCTTGTTTTATGTTATAATTTGCGGTTTGAATAAATTGCCTTCCAAAAATACTGTTGTAAATCATGATAATTGATAGATGTAAGAAAATATTAAGAAATTGTTAAGTTTTTGTTAAAACTCTTTTTATTATATTGGTATATACTTTTGATAAATTAAATTTCTTTAAATTTTGTTTTAATTTGTACAATTATTTATTTTTTACTTTATTTATTGGGAGGTTAAAAACTAATGAAAACAATAAAGACTAAAAAGAGAAAAAAATTAAATATTAAGAAAGTTATAATTTTTATAATATTCTTAATTTGCATTTTTTATTTAATAAAAGAATCTAATTTTAATTTATATAATAATATTGTAACTAGTAATATTAAATCAAACAATAATTCTGATTATGATATTGTAAAACAAGATAATAACTCAAACTATAATGGAGTTGGTCAAGAAAAAGTTAAAAATAAAGATGGATATTTTACTACTTTTACTACTGGCTCTCCATATAAAAAGACTTATAAAGAATATAAACAAAATGGTAATTCTTCTTGGAGTGCTAAATATTATTGGGGAGATACTATGGCTAAGAATGGTTGTGGAATTACAGTAATGTCTATTGTATTGAGTGGATATAATAAAAATTATACTCCAGAGGATTTACGTAAGAAATATTATCCTGTAATGGATTATGAAAATTTTTCTAGTGAACTTAAAAATACTTTTAAAATAGAAAATTCTGATTTTTATTATGATAGTGAACATTTATCAAATGATTATATTATAGAACATTTAAATACAAATAGACCTGTGATTGTTTGTGTTTGGAATAAGCCAAATGATAATCGTTGGACAACCGCTTCTCATTATATGGTTTTACTTGCTTCAGATGGGAATAATATGGTTTATGTGTCAAACCCAAATGGATTAGAAAATGATAGTAAAAGCTCTGGATGGTATGATATAAATGAAGTTACATCTTATCTTGCAAAGGCTATATTTATAGAAAGTTATGAATAGTTCGTTTCAGCTTAAAAACTTAAGTAGAGAAGCCAAAAAGAAGTTATAATACATTTTTTGAAATTTTTCGGTTCACTAAATACTTTAGTCCTTCAGAAGATAAAACAAATGAGTCTCTCACTACATCATTTGCGTTTCTTCATTTATTTTATATTATATTTTATCTTAAGAAGGACTACAATTATTTCAATCACACAAAAAATTCCAAAAAATTATATTATAACTTCTTTTGTGAGGTTTATTTTTGCCATGACAGGAATTATGTGTCTAATTCGCTATATTTGTTTGATAATTCTTCCCATTGTTCCATTTTTTTATTTATTTCATCTTCTATCTGTTTAATTTCTTCTTCTAATTCACTTAATTTTATATAATCTGTTGATATATTTTTATCTGTCATTTTTTCTTTTATTAAATCTATGTTGTTTTCCTTTTCTTCTATTTCTTTTTCGATTTTTTCTATTTTATTCTTTAGTTTGTTTTTCTCTTTATTTATTAAATATTGATTTTTATTTGTATTTTTATTTATAATATTTTCTTGGCTTTTATTTGCATTTTTACTTATATTGTTTAATTGATTATCTCCAATATCTATTTTTTTATATTTTTGAGACATTACAATATTTTCGTTTTTATATTTATTTTCACTTTTTAGATTTTCTTGTTTTTCTTGTGAATCTTCTTCATATTTTTTTCTTTCATATTCTTCATAGTTTCCATTAAAAAATGTTACTTTAATTTTTTCATATTTGATTTTTTCTTTTCTATTTTTATCATCTTGACTTATTTCATCTGCAACTTTTTCAAATTCCAAAATACAATCAGCTATTTTATTTACAAAATATCTATCATGAGAAACAAATATCAAAGTTCCTTTATATTCTTTTAAAATATTTTCAAGGCTTTCTTTCCCTATAATATCCATATGGTTTGTTGGCTCATCTAATAGTAAAAGGTTTGGACCTTTTTTAAATATTTTGCATAATTGTAATCTTGATTTTTCTCCACCTGAGAGTACTTTAATTTTTTTGAATACATCTTCTCCAGTAAATAGAAAAGTACCTAATAATGTTCTTATTTGTGTTGTTGTAAGTTCTGGAAAAGCTTCACTAATTTCATCAAATACTGTCTTTTCTTCATCTTTAAATTTCATTTGTTGGTCAAAATATCCTATTTTTACATTGTGTCCAAACTCAAGTTTGCCATTTTGCTTTGGAATAATATTATCTATTGTTTTTAATAATGTAGATTTACCAATTCCATTTTCACCAATTATTGCAAGTTTTTGCCCTCTATATAATGAAAAAGATATATTTGCTATTGGTTTATCATATCCTATTTGTAATTCTTTTGCTGTAACTACCATTTTTCCACTTTCTTGTTCTATATTAAAATTGCTATGAAAGTTTTTTAAGTCATATTTATTTGGCTCTTCTATAATTGTCATTTGCTCAATCTTTTTTAATTTAGATAATGCCATTTTTGCTTTTGTAGGTTTATATCTAAATCTATCTGCTATTGCTTGAAGCCTTTTTATCTCCGCTTGTTGATATTCATAATCTTTTAGTTGTTTTTCGTAATTAATTCTTTTTTGATTTTCAAATGATGTATAATTTCCTTTATATTCAGTAATTGTTCCATATTCTATCTCATAGACTTTGTCAACAATTCTATCTAAGAACATTCTATCATGTGATACTATAACTACTGCTTTTGGATAATTTTTTAGATATTTTTCTAGCCATTCTATTGCTGTTATATCTAAATGATTTGTTGGCTCATCTAATAACAATATGTCTGGTTTGCTTAATAATAATTTTAGAAATGCTATTTTTGTTCTTTGTCCTCCTGAAAATTCTTCTATTTTTTTACCTTCATCTTGTTTTGAAAATCCAAATTTTTTGATGGCTGTTTCATGTTCTTTTTTGTATGTATATCCTCCTTCAAATTCGTATCTATCTAAACTTTCAGTATAGTTTTTTATTAGTTCATCATTTGATTCTTCTTGTAATTTTGCTTCTAATTTTGATATTTTTTCTTCTAATTTAATTATTGGTTCATATACTTTTAATATTTCTTCTAACATTGTTTTTGATGTATCTTCAAATGCAATTTGTTTTAGATACCCTATTTGAGGAGAACCTTGTTTGTATATACCAAATTTTTCTTCGCCTATTCCCGCTTCTAGCATTTCATTATTTATAATTGCTTTTAAAAGCGAAGTTTTTCCTGCTCCATTTCTTCCTACTATTGCTATTTTTTCTTTTTCTTTTATTTCAAAATTTATTTCTTCTAATATTGTTTCTGCTCCATAGCTTATTGCTCCATTTACTATTCTGTAATTCATTTTTCTTCCCTCATTTATGTTGTTTTATCTTTTTTACATAAATATATTAGCATAGAAATACGGAAAAATCCATATAGGATAAAGATAAAAAGTAGATTTTCTTTTGGCTGGCGGTTTATTTTAGCCATGAATTGTAAATATTGTTTCCTATACAATAAAAAAATTTTATAAAAACTCTTACATTGACTTTTGAAATATGTTATAATAAATTTTGTGTAACGTGTAGCTTTAACAGGCGTAAGTCCAGTTCAAGTTGCACTTTTATTTTTTTGCGGAAGGAGGAAAATAAGATGCCAACAAATAAAAAAGAGAATATAATTTTTGGTGTATGTATTTGTGCTATTATGGTATTTTTTATGGGGCTTTTAAATATTTCTATACATTTAGGCGGATTTAATTTTAATTCTATTAAGACTAATTTAATTGCTTTCCCTGTAACTTTTATAATAGCTTTTATTTTAGAAAATTTAGTTATTGGTAAGATAAATCATAAATTATTAGAAAAATTTGTTGATAGAAACGATAGCAAAAATGCATATATTTTATTCAATTGTTTCTTTATTGTAACTTTAATGTCATTAGTTATGACAATTGTAGGTGGATTTTTGGGTGGAGATAATGCAAATACAATTTTTAGCGAATTTTTTATAAGATGGCCTAGAAATTTCTGTGCTGCATTTTTTCTAAATATTTTGGTCGCTGGACCTATTAGTAGAGCATTGTTAAATCAATTTCAAAAAAACAACTGTTAGACAAAAAGGGATTTAGGGACGGTCCTTGAAATCCCTTCTAGAAGGGATTTCAAGGACCGTCCCTAAATCCCTTCTGCTAATTCTTTCATTTGATTTATGTTTTCTTCATTCATTCTTGATTTTATTGTTATGATTGGTTCTATTATTTCTATGTTTTTCATTTCTTCTAATGTTTTTTTCATACATCTTCCTGCTGTTGGTGCCCATGAGCCGTTTTCTATTATTCCTACTTTTCTGTTTTGGTAGTTTCTTTCTTTTAGTCTGTCTAAAAATTGTTTCATTGGTGGGAATAGGTCTGCATTGTAGCTTGATGACGCTACTATTAGTTTTGAAAATCTAAATGCGTTTGCTACTGCTTCTGCCCAATCTTCTTTTGTTAAATCACATACTACTATTTTTTCGTCTTCTTTTCCATTTTTCTTGTTTTCTTCTTTTAATATTTCTGCCATTTTATTTACTGCTTTTAATGTATTTCCATATATTGAGCTACATGCTATAAATGTTCCTTCTTCTTCTGGTTCATATTTGCTCCATATGTCATATTTGTTTATATAATATTCTAGGTTTTCTTTTAATATTGGTCCATGAAGTGGGCATATCATTTTTATATCTAATCCTGCTGCTTTTTTTAGCAATGCTTGTACTTGCATTCCATATTTTCCTACTATTCCTATATAGTATCTTCTTGCTTCGTCTATCCAATTATCTTCTACATCTAATGCTCCGAATTTTCCGAATGCATCTGCTGAAAATAGTATTTTTTCTGTTTGTTCATATGTTACCATTACTTCTGGCCAATGTACCATTGGAGCCATAAAAAATTGTAGTTTGTGTTTTCCTATGTCTAATATATCTCCTTCCATTACTACAAATTTTCTTTTTTGTATGTCTGTTTTGAAAAAGTTTGATATCATGTTAAATGTTATTTGATTTCCTACTATTTTCATTTCTGGATATTTTTCTGCTAGTATTCCTATGTTATATGCATGGTCTGGCTCCATATGTGATACTATTAGGTAATCTGGCTTTTCTCCATCTAGTGCTTTTTCTAAGTTTTCTAGCCAAATGTCTGTTACTTTTTCATCTATTGTGTCTAGTATTACATTTTTTTCGTCTTTTATTATATATGAGTTGTAACTCATTCCATTTTTTAGTACATATTGCCCCTCAAATAGTTTTATATTTTTGTCACTTGCTCCTATGCAAGTTATATCGTTTGATATTTTCATATCTACCATTTTTATACCTCCTATTTTTATTCTTTACTTTTTTATATATATTATCACAATTAATTGGAAAAATAAACATTTTAATTCTATTTTTAGCAAAAATGCACATTCTCGAATCATGATAAATTTACATAAATTGACTTTTCTCTGGAAATTTGGTAAAATATACTTGATGCATTTTATACTATTTTTGACTTGTAAGTCAAAGAAAAAAGAAGGAGGAATATTTTCATGGCATCAGTACACACGAAAAAAAGCACCGAAAGAGTAATTCAGATGAAGCATAATTTTATGCGATTACATGATGAAGGTAAGACCATTCCAGAAATCGCAAAAATTTATAACCTCAATTTCTCAACTGTTTACAAATCTCTGCAAGAAATTGCAGATGAAAATGGAACAACTAGAGAAGAACTTTTGTCCCAAGTTCATGTTGGGACAAGTCGTAATTCAAAGAATTATTCAACACCAAAACCAAAAACACCTAATACAATCGATTTTAAAAAGCTGTCTGAATCTTTTGATTTTGTTTTGGCAGAATTAAATAATCTGATAACTGATATTGATTGTATTTCAAAGCCAATTGCAGAAGATAAGGAGGAATAATGATGAAACAGTTAACTGGAAAAATCATGGAGGAAAAATTAAAAATTGGCTGGACAACTACAGACTTTGCTCAATTTTTCGATGTAACAGAAGAGGAATTTCTAAATCGGCTTAATAAAGCTTTTACTGAAAGAGCATGTGCTGATATATTAAGAAGGCTTAAAAAGAATGATAAATTTCATAAGAAATCTTGTCTGGCAGTACTAAATCGCAAAAAGATAAAAAGCAATCCTCAGAATGATGTGAAATCATCAGATTTTCTGTCAGGTGAAGAAGATGAAAAACCGGAAACTTCTACTTATTTAGAAAATTTGGAAAAAAATGAACATGAGCTCTCCGATTTAATTATTGGTTTGGAGTCTGAACATAAGGCATTATTTCAGAAAAGAAATTGCCTGGCTAAAGATTTAATGCAAGAAAAACAAGTACTTCTTGACTTTGTAAATGAATTATCTAAGCATAAAGAAACAATTTTGAAAATTATTGCAGATTGTCAAGATTTAACTAGTAAAATGCATGAAAAGATGATTAATATTTCTACAAAAAGACAAGAACTTGAAAGCATTAGATCTGAAATTAAAGAACTTAAAAAAATCCAAATTTTCTTTTATGAAAATGGTGAAATCGAATTTTTGAACGGTGAATCTAAAATTCCTGATGAAGCTATTCAAGCTTCTGACAATCTATTTAATCAACTTGTTTCTAATCCTCTGCTTGAAAATGCAACTGTGAAAACAATAAAGCAGTTATCTTGCTTAATTTCTATAACACGGTATATGTCTCAACAGCAATTTGAATTTGACATAACATTTGAGGATTCGAAAATGGAAAAAATATTTGAAAATATTTCTTTAAATTAAAAACTTAATTTAAGTTTGGTAAAAGCTCGGGACTGTGATTTATCACGGTCCCGAGCAAATTTTTGTTGTTTTTAAATTGTTTGAGAGTCTTTTTAAAAATTACAGCATTATATGTTTCAATCGAATTTTTACCTATTATATCTTTTCAATTTAATAAGTTACCTCATTTACAGATTTATTAGTAGTCTATTATTATACTTAATCAATTTCAATAGCACCTGTATATAATCCATAATATGTTCCTTTTTTAGCAATCAATTCATTATGATTTCCTCTTTCAATAATTCTACCATGATCTAATACCATAATTAAATCTGAATTTCTTATTGTAGATAATCTATGTGCTATTACAAAAACAGTTCTTCCTTTCATAAGTTTATCCATACCTTCTTGAACTATTTTTTCTGTTCTTGTATCAATACTTGATGTTGCTTCATCTAGTATTAGTACTGGTGGGTTATTTAAGGCTGCTCTTGCTATTGATAATAATTGTCTTTGTCCTTGTGATAATCCTTCTCCATTTCCTGTAATTACTGTGTCATATCCTTGTGGTAAGTGTTTTATAAATTTGTCTGCATTTGATAGTTTTGCTGCCTCTTCTACCTCTTCATCTGTTGCATCTAGTTTTCCATAACGAATATTATCTCTTATTGTTCCTGTAAATAGACTAGTATCTTGTAAAACCATTCCTAGTGACCTTCTTAAGTCGTCCTTTTTGATTTTTTGGATGTTTATTCTATCATATCTTATTTTTCCTTCTTGAATATCATAGAAGCGGTTTATTAAGTTTGTAATTGTTGTTTTTCCTGCTCCTGTTGCTCCAACAAATGAAACTTTTTGACCTTCTTTTGCTGTTAATGTTATGTCATGCAATATTCTTTTATTTTCTTCATAACCAAATTGCACATTTTCAAATTCTACTTGACCACGAAGTCTTGTATATGTTATTCTTCCATCTTTATGAGGATGTTTCCAAGCCCATATTCCTGTTCTTTCTTTTGACTCTACTATTTTTCCATCTTCTATTTTTGCATTTACAAGTGTTACATATCCTTCATCTGTTTCTACTTCTTCATCTATTAACTCAAATATTCTATCTGCACCTGCTAGTGCCATAACAATTGAGTTCATTTGTTGTGATACTTGACCTAATGGATTTGTAAATGCTTTTACGAATTGTAAGAATGCTGCTATACTTCCTATTGTTAATATTCCATTTACTGAAAGCATTCCTCCTATTACTGCAACTAATACATATCCTAAGTTACCTATGTTCATAATACATGGCATTAAGATATTTGCATACATGTTTGCTTTTGTGTTACTTTCACATAATTCTTCATTTAGTTCGTCAAATTTCTTTTTTGATTCTTCTTCATAATTAAATACTTTTACAACTTTTTGTCCTTCCATCATTTCTTCAATATATCCATCTACTTTTCCAATGTCTTCTTGTTGTTTTACGAAGAATCTTGAACTATTTCCACCAAGATATTTTGCTACAAATATCATTACTATTACCATTGCCAGAACTACTAATGTTAAATATACATTTGTTGTAAACATTGATATTAAAACTGTTACCATTGAAACTATTGCTGAAAATACTTGTGGTATACTTTGGCTAAGCATTTGTCTTAGTGTGTCTACGTCGTTTGTATATATACTCATTATTTCCCCATGTGGTCTACTATCAAAATATCTTATTGGTAGTTTTTGCATATGATTAAATAATTCTTTACGTATTTTATTTAATGTTCCTTGTGATATGTTAATCATCAATCTGTTATATATGTACGTTGCTATAACTCCAACTAAGTATACAACTGCCATCATCATTATTACATTGAATAATGCTGTGTAGTCAGGATTTTGACTTCCAAGAAGTGGAGTTATAAAGTCATCTATTAGGTATTTTATAAATTCAATTCCAGCTACTCCAACTAATGAACTTATTATTATACTAACTAAAACAACTGCTAATTGTAATTTATATTCTGATGTTACATATTTTAATAGTCTTTTTATTGTTTTAAAATTTGATATTTTCTTTTTATTCCCCATCTTCTTCGTCATCTCCTTTCTTTTGAGATTCGTATACTTCTCTGTATATTTCATTTGTTTTTAATAGCTCTTCTGATGTTCCAATTCCATCAATTTTTCCTTCATTTAATACTATTATTTTATCTGCATCTTCTATTGATGATACTCTTTGTGCTATTATTATTTTTGTTGTGTTTGGTATTTCTTCTCTAAATGCTTTTCTTATCAATGCATCTGTTTTTGTGTCTACTGCACTTGTTGAGTCATCTAAGATTAGTATTTTTGGTTTCTTTAAGATTGCTCTTGCAATACATATTCTTTGTTTTTGTCCTCCTGATACGTTTGTTCCTCCTTGGTCTAGAACTGTGTCATATTTTGAAGGGAATTCTTGAATGAAACTATCTGCTTGTGCTAATTTACATACATCTTCTAGTTCTTCTAAGTCTGCATTTTTCTTTCCCCAACGTAGGTTTTCTGCTATTGTTCCTGAGAATAGTACATTTTTTTGTAATACCATTGCTACTGAATCTCTTAGAGCATGTATGTCATAATCTTTTACATTTACTCCTCCAACTGTGATTTCGCCTTTTGTAACATCATAAAGTCTTGGAATTAGTTGTACTAATGTTGATTTTGAACTTCCTGTTCCTCCTATTATTCCTATTGTTTCTCCTTCTTTTATATCTAGGTTAATATGTTCCAGTGCAAATTTATTTTCATCTTTTTCATCACTGTAACAGAAACTTACGTCTTTAAATGATATTGAACCATCTTTTACTTCTTTTATTTGTTTTTCTGGATTTTTAATTGTTGGCTTTTCATCTATTACTTCTACTATTCTTTCTGCTGATGATTGTGCTATTATTACCATTACAAATACCATTGATATCATCATTAGACTTGATAGTATTTGCCATGCATATGTGATTATGCTTGATAATTGTCCTGTTTGCATATCTCCACCAACTATTAGTTTTGCTCCTATCCATGATATGAATAATATACATGTATATATTGTAAGTTGCATTACAGGGCTGTTAAAGGCTACTATTTTTTCGGCTCTTTTGAAGTTTGTGTATACTTCATCATTTACTTCTTTGAATTTTTTCTCTTCTGTATCCTCACGTACATATGCTTTTACTACTCTTATTGCATTTAAGTTTTCTTGTACTACTCTATTTAATTTGTCATATTTTTTGAATACTTTTTCAAATATTGGATGTGCTTTTGTTGCTATGAAAAATAGTATTGCTCCTAATATTGGTATTGCTATTAAAAAGATTAAAGATAGTTTTGCACTTATTGATGATACCATTAGTAATGCGAAAATCATTAACATTGGTCCTCTTACTAGGATACGTATTATCATTTGAAATGCCATTTGTACATTTGTTACGTCTGTTGTCATTCTTGTTACTAAGCTTGATGTTGAAAATTTGTCTATGTTTTCAAATGAGTAATCTTGTATTTTATGGAACATTGCTTTTCTTAAGTTTTTTGCATATCCTGCTGATGCTTTTGCTGCAAATCTTCCTGATAACATTCCAAATGTTAGTGATAGTATTGCTGAAATTATTAGTAATATTCCCATTTCTAATATGTAATGAATATCATTGTTTTGAATTCCTATATCTATTATTCTTGCCATTAGAAGCGGAATTATAACTTCCATGACTACTTCTAGAATAACAAATATTGGTGTTGCTATTGCTGATTTTTTGTATTCTTTGACATAGCTTGCTAGTTTTTTTATCATTGTTTTTCCTCCTTCTTTTTGATTTTTGGTAAATCATTAAATTGTTATTTTTTATTTTTCTTGGTATTAAAATTTTTATTTTGGCTTTCATATTATATAAATTTATAATAGATGTTAAAAATTTTAAAACCTTGAAAAATTTTTAAAAATTTAATTTTATATTAGATATTTTTTATCTAATATATTATTCAAAATTATTATCATTGTGGGACAAATTAAAAGACATTTTTTTCATTATTGTAAAAAAAGTCTCTATTTCTTCTTTTGAAATTCCCTCAATTAGATTTTGCTCCACTTTGACAATTTCTCTTTTTAATTTTTCTCTTGCCTCTTCTGCTCTTGATGTTAATTTTAACTTCTTTAATCTTGCATCTTGAATGTTCTCTTCTCTTTTTATTAGTCCATTTTTTTCCATAAGCTGTATTATTCCTGTAACTGATGCTCTCCTCATATCAAAAGCAACTTCAATATCTTTAGCATACACATTCCTTTTTTGTGATTCGTCATAAATGTATAAAAGTATTGCACCTTGTTTGCCTGTTATATCATATTCTGATACAGATTTGTCCATTCTTCTTTTTATTTGTCTGGATAACATTTGTATGTATTTTCCGACATCTCCTTCTTCCTCCAAAATTTCACCTCTCCTTTTTGTTAGATACCTAACTATTTTAAAGCATGTTTTTTTATTTGTCAAGTGTTTTTTATTTACATCTTTGGACTTTTTTATTTTATATAAAAAAGTAAACACTAGATTTTGTTCTCTAGTGCTTTTATTTTAATTCTTTTTTTAATAATTCCAATGCCTTTTTTCTTGCACTTATTTGATTTTTTTCTTTACTTGTTAATTCTGCTAATGTTTTTCCATTTTCCAATTCAAAAATTTCATCAAAACTAAATCCATTTTCTCCTCTAGGTTCTTCTGCAACATATCCAGTTAATACTGCTTCAACAGAAATTGTTTTTGTTCCATCTGAAAATGCTATAGCTGATTTAAATTTTATATTTCTTTTCTCTTTTGGAACACCAATTAGTTTTTCAATTATTGCTAAGTTTCTTTCTCTATCTGTTCCTTTAAACCATCTTTTTGTTTTAACTCCTGGAAATCCATTCAAATATTCTATCTCTATTCCTGAATCATCAGCTATACATGCTTTTCCATTTAGTTGTTTTGCAACTGTTTTAGCCTTTTTTTCAGCATTTTGTTTAAATGTTTCTCCATCTTCTTCTACATCAAATGTGATTTTAAATTCACTTATTGGTATTATTTTATATTCTGTAAATATTTCTTGAGTTTCTTTTATTTTATTTTTGTTTTCTGATGCTAATATTAGTTCTTTCATTTTTTCTTCTTATTATTTAATTACTTGATTAAATAATATTCTCCTTGCACAATAGATTTAGGTTTTTAAAATGTTACCTATAAACCTTTAATATTCTAAATAAAACTAGTAAATAACTTACTAGTTTTATCCTTTAATTTTATTAGTCTTTTGATATTGTTTGTAAATCTTCTTTATTACTATTTTCTATTTTTTTTACTTTTTGGAATAGTTGTTTTATTTTTTCGCTATTACCCTTTATATCTCCTAAGAAATATGAAACTCCAAATCCTAAAATACAAATAATAATTGATATTACTGAATTTGCATTAAATCCTAATGTACAACTTCCATTTAGTACATTTGGAATAATTGATAAAAATAAACCAAATATTATTGAAAATGTTGCTGTATAAAATCTTTTGATTAGTTTATTTATTATAAACGAAATTACTAATGCTCCAATTACTAGTCCAAATCCTGCTGGTATTAAAATTGATAAATTAAAATCCGCAATTGAACTTACATATAATTCATATAATCCTAATGATGATAATATTACAGCACTATCTACACCAGGAACTATTGAAGAACCAGCAACTGCTACTCCTAGTAATACAGATTGGAATATGTTAGGGTTTGTTACTGCTGGGAATAGATTTTTATTGAAGAAAAATACACTTAAACCTATAATTGCAGCAACTACAATATATATGTAATATTTCTTTTTAAATCCTTCTTTTTTTACTTCCTTATAGAAAAGTGGTATTGTTCCTAGCACTAATCCTAAAAACGCAAATCTTGTATACATTTCATAATTTTCTAGTAAGAAATCCACTACTTTACTAAATAATATTACACCAACACCAAAACCTAATACTAATGGGAATAAAAATTTAACATTGTTTTTAAAATCTTTAAATAATGTTCCAATTGCATTTATAGCTTTTTGATAAAGACCTAAAATTACCAATAATACACTTCCACTTAATCCTGGTGCAATTCCACCAATTCCAACTATTATTCCTTTTAAAAAGTTAATCATAACTACCTCCATTTTTTACTTCTTTTCTTATTATATTCAAACTGGATATTATTTTATCATATATATTATTTTTTTACTATAGTAATTTACAAATTTTATTATTTTTTTGTTATAATTTACATACTTATTTATATAATAACTTCTTTTGGCTGGCGGTTTATTTTAGCCGTGAATTGTAACATAATACTTAGTAATTTAAAAAACTATTTTTAGGAAATATCATTCTTACTTCTGTTCCAATACCTTTTTCTGAG
>ERZ1643246.3208-NODE-3208-length-14419-cov-12.646338_pt1 | contig 14419 bp, 16 predicted proteins | sample MGYA00579265_ERZ1643246 | MGnify/ENA primary metagenome ERZ1643246 (study PRJEB29033, sample SAMEA4952261) | chicken gut metagenome | biome: Broiler Chicken; feature: Gastrointestinal Tract; material: Caecum | place: Ireland | collected 2018 | study: Broiler... | reverse complement strand
GCATATTGCCGCGCAGGTCTGCCGGGGGTTTTATTATACCACAGTCCCAAAAGGAAGGACAGCTTTCCGGGGCTTTTCACCGGAATTTGCATAAAACCGGAGACAACCCGGGCAAGATATGGTATACTAAAAGGAGACCGCCTGTTTTCAGAGAAAAAGAGGGACGCCGGTGTCCGGCGCCCCTCCCAGGCTGTCAGGTCAGCGGCAGCTGAAGGTGCTGCACTCCGTCTCGCTTTTGTTGGTGACGTTGCCGCAGCAGCAGTCCACGCAGACATTGGAGGCTTCGCAGCTGCCCTGGCGGTTATACTGGCACCGGCCGGCTTCACACCGGATGCTGGAAGAACTGCCGGCATGGCCGCCGGCCTGGTTCATAGGCGCCTGGCCCCGCTTCTCTTCATAGGAAGCGCAGCAGGTCTGGCTGCTGGTGTCGGCGTTGTTCCCGCTCACATGGATGCCGGGCAGGGCGCAGCGGCCCGCCTGATAGTGGGCGCAGGAGGTTACTTTACATTCCAAATGGGTCATTTGCACTCATCCTTTCTGACAAATCACAGACCAAAATACGAACAGGGCAGAGAGGGCGCTTCCCTCTCTGGCCTATCCTTCCCCGTTTGCCGTTCCCTTATACAGGCCCGCCTGTATGTTGTATCATAAAAACCTTCAGGAGGTATTGATTATGAATTTTAAAATCATCGGGACCGGGAGAGCCTGCCCCGCCTGCGTGAAAACCAACGACGACCTGACGGAGTTCCTGGATACCTCGGACGAGTGGATTCGCACCCGTACCGGCATTGAGGAGCGCCATGTGATGCAGGACGGCGAAAGCATCTCCCAGCTGGCTGTCCAGGCGGCGCGGGCTGCCCTGGAAAACGCAGAAACCGACCCTTCGGAGCTGGACTTTGTCATCTGCTCCACCATCCGGGGCGACTATATCACCCCCTCTATGGCCTGTATTGTGGCCCGGGATTTGGGGGTGCGCTGCATGGCCTTTGATTTGAACGCCGCCTGCTCCGGTTTTATTTATGCCCTGGACTGCGCCGCCGGCTACTTTGAGCGGGGCCGCGCCAAAAAGGGCCTGATTGTTTCCGCAGAAGCCATGTCCAAAATGGTGGACTGGCAGGACCGGGCCACCTGCGTTTTGTTCGGCGACGCCGCCGGCGCCGCCGTGCTGGAACTGGGCGACAATGTGCTGGCTTCCCAGCTGAGCTCCAACGGCAATGTGGACGCCCTGAACATTCCCCATGTCTACGGCAATTCCCCCTTCAGCCACGACGACGCCCAGCCCTCTTACCTCCACATGGACGGCCACGAGGTCTATAAGTTCGCTGTAAACGCCATGGCCACGGGCCTGGCGGAGACCATCCAGGCGGCAGGCTTGGAGCAGTCCCAGATTGACCATGTGCTGCCCCACCAGGCCAATATGCGCATTATCCAGTCGGCCATGAAGAAGCTCAGCATCCCCCACGACCGCTACCGCATCAACATCAACCGCTACGGCAATACCTCCTCTGCCTGCATCCCGGTGCTCCTGGACGAGCTGAACCAGGCCGGCAAATTGGAGCGGGGGCAGATTCTGGCATTGACGGCCTTTGGCGGCGGCCTGACCAACGGCGCTATGGTGCTGCGCTGGTAAAAGGGCCGGGTTCAGGCGGAATGTTTTTGGCAAATTCGAGTTTTTTCCTTGGAAAAACTTGAAAAAACCGCAAAAAAACAGTATGCTAATTAGATATGGAACCTATAATACTTTGAATGTCAAATGAAAACCGAGAAATTATTCGAAGGAGTGTTCTACCATTATGATTCGTACACCAATCTGCGACCTGCTGGGGATTGAATACCCCATTTTCCAGGGGGGCATGGCCTGGGTGGCCGATGCCAGCCTGGCTTCCGCTGTTTCCAACGGGGGCGGCTTAGGGCTTATTGCCGCCATGAATTCCAACGGCGAGCAGCTCCGGGAAGAAATCCGCAAGTGCCGTGAAATGACGGACAAGCCCTTTGGCGTGAATATCATGCTCATGAGCCCCTTTGTGGAGGAGACCGCCAAGGTTGTGATAGAGGAGAAGGTCCCCGTAATCACCACCGGCGCAGGCAACCCCAGCCGCTATATGGAAGCTTGGCTGGCAGCCGGCATTAAGGTCATCCCCGTGGTTCCCTCCACCGGCGTGGCCCGGATGGTGGAAAAGCACGGCGCAGCGGCAGTCATTGCCGAGGGCGGCGAGAGCGGCGGCCATATCGGCGAGCTGACCACCATGGCCCTGGTGCCCCAGGTGTGCGACGCAGTCTCCATTCCGGTGCTGGCAGCCGGCGGTATTGCCGACGGCCGGGGCATTGCGGCTTCCTTTATGCTGGGCGCAGTGGGCGTCCAGGTGGGCACCCGCTTCCTGGTAGCCAACGAGTGCACCATCAGCCAGGTGTATAAGGATAAGGTTCTCAAGGCCCGTGATACGGACACCATCGTCACCGGCAAGCGCCTGGGTCATCCCATGCGCTCCCTGAAGAACCCCTTCTCCAAGGAGTTCGCCAAGCTGGAATACGACACCTCCGTCACCGCCGAGGAGCTGGAGAAGATGGGCCTGGGCGCCCTGCGCCGGGCTGCCCGCGAGGGCGACGCCAAGGGCGGCACCTTCCTGGCAGGCCAGGTGGCTTCCATGGTGAAGAAGGAGCAGCCTGCCGCTGAAATCATCACCGAGATGTTTGCGGAAGCAGAAGAAATCCTGAAGGGGGCTGCGAAATGGGTAAGATAGCCTTTTTGTTCAGCGGCCAGGGGGCCCAGTATCCCGGTATGGGCAAGTCCCTCTATGAGAAGAACACCGCTGCGAAATATACATTTGAGCAGGCGGACGCCATCCGCCCCGGCACCTCCGCCCAGTGCTTTGCAGGCACCAAGGAGGAGCTGAGCCAGACCGTCAACACCCAGCCCTGCCTCTACTGCGTGGATTTGGCCGCAGCTGAGGCCCTGCGGGACGAGGGCATTGTCCCCGACGCCGTGGCGGGCTTCTCCCTGGGGGAGATTGCAGCCCTGACCTTTGCCGGGGTGTTCACCCGCCAGGACGGCTTTTCCTTTGTGTGCAAGCGTGGCCAGCACATGAGCGACGCCACCCAGAAAACCGGCGGCAGCATGGCCGCAGTGCTCAAGCTCACCAACGAGAAGGTCAACGAGCTGGCCGCTCCCTATGACAAAGTGTTCCCCGTGAACTACAACTGCCCCGGGCAGGTTTCCGTGGCCGGGGAAAAAGAGCAGCTGGACGCTTTCTGCGGGGACTGCAAGGCAGCCGGCGCCCGGGTAGTGCCCCTGGCTGTCAGCGGCGCGTTCCACTCTCCCTTTATGGATGAAGCCGCCGCCGCTTTGGCAGAGGAGCTCAAGAGCATCCCGGTGCAGAAGGCCGTGGTGCCTGTGTACTCCAATGCCAGCGCAGAGCTGTATCCCGATGATGCCCAGGGTATCCGGGCCGCCATTGCCACCCAGGTGAACCACCCGGTCCAGTGGCAGGCGATTTTGGAAAAACTCCACGCCGATGGCTTTGACACCTTTATTGAGTGCGGCGCAGGCAAGACCCTGGCCGGCCTGGTGAAGAAGACCCTCAAGGGCGTGAACATTTATAACGTAGAAGATGCTGACGGCCTGAAAGCCGTTGTGGACGCGCTGAAGGCCGAGGCTGCCGGCGCGGAGAATATCCAGTAAGGAAGGGGATTATCATCATGATGCTCGAAAATAAGGTGGCCGTCGTCACCGGCGGCGCTGCCGGTATCGGCCGCTCCATTGCCCTGACCATGGCAAAAGAGGGCGCCAATATCGCCATTCTGGACGTGTGCAAGCCCGAGACTGCCGAAGAGGCCTGCGCCCTCATCGGGGAGACCGGCGCTGCGGTGAAGTTCTATCACTGCGACGTTTCCAACTTTGAGCTGGTGGACAGCACCATCAAGCAGGTCATTGCCGATTTGGGCGGCGTGGACATCCTGGTCAACAACGCCGGCATCACCCGGGACGCCCTGCTGGTGTCCATGAAGGAGGCCGACTTTGACGCCGTCATCGCCATCAACCTCAAGGGCGTGTTCAACACCATCCACGCCTGCTATCACCACTTTATGCGCAAGCGCAGCGGCCGGATTATCAACATCTCTTCCGTCACCGGCCTTATGGGCAACCCGGGCCAGGCCAACTACACCGCCGCCAAGGCGGGCATTATCGGCCTGACCAAGACCACCGCCAAGGAGCTGGCTTCTCGCGGCGTTACCTGCAACGCCATCGCCCCCGGCTTTATCCAGACTGCCATGACCGACGTCCTCAGCGACAAGGCCAAGAAGGCTATGCTGGACGCCGTCCCCATGAAGCGCATGGGCCAGCCCGAGGACATCGCCAAGACCGCCCTGTATCTGGCCAGCGACCTGTCCTCCTATGTCACCGGTGAAGTCATCCGGGTAGACGGCGGCATGTGCATGTAATCCTTTCATTCAGAAGAAATCCCATTATTTCGGAAATATCGGAGGTATCTCAATGAGACGAGTTGTGATTACCGGAGTAGGCGCCGTTTCCCCTGTCGGCAATACTGCGGAAGAGACCTGGAGCAGCCTGATTGCAGGAAAAAGCGGCATCGGCCCTATTACCCACTTTGACACCAGCGACCCCGCCTGCAAGGTCAAGCTGGCTGCGGAAGTGAAGGATTTTGACCCCTCCCTGTATATGGAAAAGGGCGACATCCGCAAGTCCGACCTCTATTCCCAGTATGCCATGGCCGCCGCTGTGCAGGCCATGCAGGACAGCGGGCTGGAGGGGAACATTGATTCCCAGCGCCTGGGCGTGTATGTAGGCTCCGGCATTGGCGGCATGGACACCTTTGTGGACCAGTGCAACACCCTGGAGCAGAAGGGCATGAAGCGGATCTCCCCCTTCTTTATCCCCATGATGATTTCCAATATGGCGGCCGGCAACATCGCCATCCGCTTTAAGGCCAAGGGCCCCTCCATGTGCGTGACCACTGCCTGCGCCACCTCGGCCCACGCCATTGGTGAGGCATTCCACACCATCCGTTACGGCTATGCCGACGCCATGATCGCCGGCGGCGCAGAGGCTACCATCAACAAGCTGGCCGTAGCCGGCTTTACCAACTGTAAGGCCCTGACCACCGAAGAGGACCCCAACCGTGCTTCCATCCCCTTTGACAAGGAGCGCAGCGGTTTTGTGATGGGCGAGGGCGGTGCCATCCTGGTGCTGGAAGAGTATGAGCACGCCAAGGCCCGGGGCGCGAAAATCTATGCGGAAATCGTGGGCTATGGCAACACCAACGACGCTTACCACATGACCGCTCCCGAACCCAACGCAGAGGGTTCCGCCAAGAGCATTGAGCTGGCCGTGCAGGAAGCCGGGATGCCCGCAGACGCCGTGCTGTATATCAACGCCCACGGCACCAGCACCCCCCTCAACGACAAGACCGAGACCCTGGCTATCAAGAAGGCCCTGGGCGAGGAAGTGGCCCACAAGGCCATGGTCAGCTCCACCAAGAGCATGACCGGCCACATGCTGGGCGCTACCGGCGCTCTGGAAGCCATGGCCTGCGCTTATGCCCTGCGGGACGGCGTGGTGCCCCCCACCATCAACTATCGGGAGCCCGACCCGGAGTGCGATTTGGATTATGTTCCCAACGAGGCCCGGAAGGCCGATATTGAATATGCCATTACTACCAACCTGGGCTTTGGCGGCCACAACGCCTGCCTGGTGCTGAAAAAAATCTAAAGGAGGGCTTATCCCTATGAATTTGGAAGAAATTCGCACGCTGGCGGAGATTATGAGCCAAAACGGCCTGACCGCCATTGAGATTACCGAAGGGGAGACCAACATCCGCCTGGAAAAGGAACAGCCCCTGCCGGCTCCCGCTCCCATGTGCATCTCCGCCGCCCCCGCCGCTGTGCCGGCTGCTCCGGCCGCCGCTGCCGCTCCTGCGCAGGAAGCCGCCCCGGCCCCGGCCGCTCCCTCCGGCGACTTCAGCAACCTCCAGGAGGTCAAGTCCCCCATGGTGGGTGTGTTCTATGATTCCCCCTCCCCGGAGGCCGACCCCTATGTGAAGGTGGGCGACAAGGTCAAGAAGGGCGATGTGCTGTGCATCATTGAGGCCATGAAGCTCCTCAACGAAATCACGGCGGAATCCGATGGGGAGATCGTGGACATCTGCGCCCATAACGGCGACGTGGTGGAATACGGCCAGACCCTGTTTAAGATTTTTTAAGAGACGAGGAGGATGCTTTCATGAATCGAGAAGAGTTGAAAGGAATCCTGCCCCACCGGGAGCCCATGCTCCTGCTGGATGAGGCGGAGCGGGTAGGCGAAGAAGCGGTGGGAAAATACACCGTCAAGGGCGATGAGTATTTCCTCCAGGGCCACTTCCCCGGGATGCCGGTGATGCCCGGCGTCATCCAGCTGGAAATTATGGCCCAGACCTGCTGCGTCCTCATGCAGGACGAGGTCAAGGGGAAGAATACCTTCTATACCGGCATTGACAAGGCCCGGTTTAAGAATAAGGTGCTGCCCGGGGACACCCTGGAAATGCACTGCAGCTTGGTGAAGAGCCGCCCGCCCTTCTATTTTGCCAAGGGAAAGGGCTATGTCAACGGCAAGCTGGCCGTCAGCGCGGAGCTTTCCTTTGCGCTTCTGTAAAGGAGGGCAGCCCTGATGTTTTCCAAAATTCTGATTGCCAACCGGGGCGAAATCGCCGTGCGGATTATCCGCGCCTGCAAGGAGATGGGCATCTCCACAGTGGCGGTGTTTTCCGAGGCGGACCGGGAGGCCCTGCATGTGAGCATGGCGGACGAGAGCGTCTGCATCGGCCCGGCCCCTGTGCAGGAAAGCTATCTGAACATGACCGCCATTATTTCCGCGGCTGTGGCCACTCGGGCGGAGGCCATCCACCCCGGCTATGGCCTGCTTTCTGAAAACGCCCGGTTCGCCGAGCTGTGCCAGCAGTGCCATATCGCCTTTATCGGCCCCAGCCCGGAGGTTATCTCCAAAATGGGGGATAAGGACATTGCCCGCAAGACCATGATGGCTGCCGGCGTGCCGGTTATCCCCGGCTGCGACGTTATCGAGGACGTCCACGAGGCCCACAAGAAGGCCGACGAAATCGGCTACCCCCTGCTGGTGAAGGCCCGCAGCGGCGGCGGCGGCCGCGGCATCCGCAAGGTGGAGCGCAGCGAGGATTTCGAGAGCGCTTTCCTCACCGCTTCCAGCGAGGCGGAGAAGGCCTTCGGCGACGGCGGCGTGTATATGGAGAAGTTCCTCTATCCCGCCAAGCACATTGAGATGCAGCTCCTCTGCGACCAGCAGGGGAACGTGGTGGCCCTGGGCGAGCGGGAATGCTCGGTCCAGCGGAAAAACCAGAAGCTCATTGAGGAGAGCCCCGCCAACACCCTGACCCCGGAGAACCGGAAAAAGATGATTGACGTGGCGGTGCGTGCCGCCAAGGCCGCCCACTACACCAGCGTGGGCACCATTGAGTTCCTCATGGACAAGGACGGGAGCTTCTACTTTATGGAGATGAACACCCGCCTCCAGGTGGAGCACTCTGTCACCGAGATGGTGAGCAACATCGACATTGTCAAGTGGCAGATTCGCATTGCCGCCGGGGTGCCCCTCTCTTTCAAACAGGAGGATGTGCGCCTCACCGGCCACGCCATTGAGTGCCGCATTAACGCCGAGAACCCGGACAAGGATTTCCGTCCCAGCTGCGGCCGGATTACCCTGCTCCACGTCCCCGGCGGGCCCTTTGTGCGGTTTGACACCGCCCTGTATCAGGACTACATGATACCGCCCTTCTATGATTCCATGGTGGGCAAGCTCATTGTCTGCGCCCAGACCCGGGAGGAGGCCATCCGCAAGATGCAGGCCGCCCTGTGCGAACTGATCGTGGAGGGTGTGGAACATAACGCCGAGCTCCACATGGAGATTTTGAGCGACCCGGAATTTGCCGGCGGCGACTACTACACCAATTACATGGAAAAACGGGAGAAAGCCCGGGATAAGGAGGTCTCCTGATGCTTCCCAAGAATTTATTCAAAAAACCCATGAATACCTTGGAGAACGCTTATGAAAAGCTCACCAAAACTGCCGCGCCGGATGTGCCCAGCGAAATGTGCACCTCCTGCCCGGAGTGCCGCGCTATGCTGTTCTCCAGCGACCTCAGCGAAAACAACAACGTCTGCCCCAAGTGCGGCCACCATTTCCGCATTAACGCCCGGCAGCGCATCAGCATGATTGCCGATGAAGGCACCTTCCAGGAGCTCTATGGGGAACTGCGCTCCAAGAATGTCATCGGCTTCCCCAATTACGATAAAAAGCTCAAGCATGCCTATCTGGACAGCGCCGAGAGGGAAAGCGTGGTCTGCGGCACTGCCCAGGTGGGCGGCTGGCCCTGCTGCCTGTTTGTCATGGAGCCCTATTTCATGATGGGCAGCATGGGCACTGTGGCCGGGGAAAAGATTACCCGGATTTTTGAGTACGCCACTGTCCACCACCTGCCGGTGATTGGATTCACTGTTTCCGGCGGCGCCCGGATGCAGGAGGGCATCCTCTCCCTGATGCAGATGGCCAAGACCAGCGGCGCGGTGAAGCGCCACAGTGAAGCCGGCGGTTTGTATATCACCGTCCTCACAGACCCCACCACCGGCGGCGTTACCGCCAGCTTTGCCATGGATGCGGACATCACCCTGGCAGAGCCCAAGGCCCTCATTGGCTTTGCCGGCCCCCGGGTCATTGAGCAGACCATCCGGCAGAAGCTGCCGGCAGGCTTCCAGCGGGCGGAGTTCCAGCTGGAAAAGGGCTTTGTGGACGCTGTGGTCCCCAGAGGGGAACAGAAGGAATACCTGACCCGGCTGCTTTCCTTCCACGCCCCGGCGGGAGAGGCTGCCAAGAAGAAGGAGGCGTCTGCAAATGGCTGAAGCATATGAGCGCGTCATGGCGGCCCGTGCCAAAGGCCGGCCCACCACCATGCGGTTTATTGAAAATATCTTCACGGATTTCACCGAGCTCCACGGCGACCGCCGTTTTGGCGACGATAAAGCCATTGTAGCCGGAATTGCCCGGCTGGGCGAAATGCCGGTGACGGTCATCGGCATGGAGAAGGGCGCGGACACCAAGGAGAAGGTGTCCCGGAACTTCGGTTCCCCCCACCCGGAAGGCTACCGCAAGGCCCTGCGCCTGATGAAGCAGGCGGAGAAGTTCCACCGCCCGGTGGTGTGCTTTGTGGATACCTCCGGCGCTTACTGCGGCATCTCCGCCGAGGAGCGGGGCCAGGCCCAGGCCATTGCCGAGAACCTCATGGAGATGATGGCCCTGAAAACCCCGGTAATCTCCGTTCTCATTGGCGAAGGCGGCAGCGGCGGCGCTATCGGCCTGGCTGTGGCCGACGAGGTCTGGATGCTGGAAAACGCCTGGTATTCCGTGATTTCCCCAGAGGGCTGCGCCAGCATCCTCTGGAAAGACAGCGGCAAAATGAAGGAAGCCGCCGCCTGCCTGAAGCTGACGGCAGACGACCTGTATTCCTTCGGGGTCATTGAGCAGGTGATCTCCGAGCATGACGGCGATTTTGTCCCCGTGTATGAAGAGCTCAAGGAGAAGCTGGCCAAGGTGCTGGCAAAGAACAGCAGCCTGCCAATCGAAACCCTTTTGGACAATCGCTATAACCGGTTCCGCCGTATCGGCGCCCCGGGAGAAATCCCGACGCCCTGACGGAAACGAAAATCAGCCCTGGAGGGCGGGAGCAATCCCCCTCTCCGGGGCTTTTTTTGCAAAATTTTGATAACTGTACTATTGACATTCATACAGTTGTAGGGTAAGATATAACTGTAATACTACACATCATACAGTTGGAAAAGGGGTTCCACATCCCTTTGCCGGAAACACGGAAAAAGGGTCAATAGCCCAAAGAAAGGAGTGGCAGGATGGGGATTTTTACTTTGAATCCGGCGGGAAGGCAGCCCATTTATGAGCAGCTCTATCAGTCGGTGGTAAAGATGGCGGCTCTGGGCGTGCTGGCCGAAAATGAGCAGCTCCCCTCAGTGCGCAGCGTGGCCCAGGAGCTGGGCGTCAACGTGAACACCGTGCAGAAGGCCTATCAAATGCTGGAGCGGGACGGGGTCATCGTCTCCTATGCGGGGAAGGGCTCGTTTTTGGCTTCTGGGGAGCAGGCGCTGCACCGGCGGCAGGACACTGCAAAGACCTCCCTGCGGGAGGCGGCCCGGCAGGCTTCAGAGTGCGGCGTGCCGGAAGAGGAGATTCTGGACTGTGCCCGGGAAGGGGCAAGATTGGGCCGGGGAGGCCCGGAGAAAGGTGGCGGGAGCGTATGATCGCAGTACAACAGCTTGTCAAACGGTTTGGGGAGAAAGCCGCCCTGGACGGCATCAGCCTGCAGGTGGAGACCGGTTCGGTGTTCGGCCTGGTGGGCTCCAACGGGGCGGGGAAATCCACCCTGCTGCGGACGTTGGCCGGGGTCTACCGGCCCGACGGCGGGCAGATTCGGGTGGACGGGGTCTCCCCCTATGAAAACAGCGAAGTAAAGGGGCGAATCTTCTTTGTGCCGGATTACCCCTACTTCCTGCCCAAGGCTTCCTTGGAGGAAATGGCCCTTCTCTACCGGCGGACCTACCTCCGGTGGAACCAGGAGCGGTATGGGGAGCTGTGCCGTATCTTCGCCCTGGACGCCAAAGGCCGGCTCCACAACTTCTCCAAGGGAATGCAGCGGCAGGCAGCCTTGGTGCTGGCCCTTTCCTGCCAGCCGGACCTGCTCCTGCTGGACGAAATCTTCGACGGCCTGGACCCGGTGGTGCGCCAGCTTCTGAAAAAGCTCCTGGCCCAGGAGGTCAGCGACCGGGCCATGACCGTGGTTATCGCTTCCCACAACCTGCGGGAGCTGGAGGACGTCTGCGACCATGTGGGCTTCCTGCATCGGGGCGGCGTGCTCATGGAGCAGGAGCTGGACAGTTTGCGTTTGGGCATCCACAAAATCCAGGCGGTGTTCCGGAACCTGCCGGAGCGCAGCCAGCTTTCCGGCTTGGACATTGTCCGCTGGGAAGTCCGGGGCTCTTTGGTGAACATGGTGGTCCGTGGGGACGAAGAGGCGGTGCTGCAGGCGCTGCAGCCCTGGGAGCCGGTATTTGCGGAATCCCTTCCCCTGACCTTGGAGGAAGTATTTATCAGTGAAATGGAGGCGGCAGGCTATGACATCGACAACATCCTTTCGTAACTTTTTCCGGGAATGGGGCGCCATGTATACCTGGAACCTGCGCCAGAGTAAAGGCGTGTGCATCCTGTATCTGGGGCTCCTGGTGCTGTTGGGGCCGGTGCTCTGCCTGGTGGTAGGCGGCGTCAGCAGCTCCCCAGAATATGGAGCCAGAGTGGCCGTGATGAGCGAAATGCGGACAGTCAGCGGCTTTGTTACCCTGCCGGTGACCATGATTTTCGTGCTGGTATTCTCCTTGCAGCGGTTCGGCTATCTCCATGGCCGCCGCAGCGTGGATTTGTACCATTCCCTGCCGGTGCGCCGGATTCCCATGCTGCTGGGAGCGTGGAGCGCCGCCGTCACGGGGCTGGTGGTTCCCCTGTTCCTCAACGTCCTGCTGACGGGCTTCTCCGCATTGGCGGTGGGGGCCTGGAGCCTGGGGAATATCCTTCCCGGGTATCTGGCGGCATACGGGGCCCAGGCTTTTCTGGCAGTGGTGACCCTGACCTTCTGTATGCTCATGGCCGTGTGCAGCGGCTCCACCATGAATATGGTGGTCTCCATTGTGCTCACCAACCTGTTTTATCCGGTGGTGATTTTGCTGGGCACGATGCTGGGCTCCTGGATGATCCCCGGCTATATGGGCAACTATTCGCCGATTCTGGCCACAGCCCTGTCGCCGTTCCCGGCTATGCTGGTGGGGCAGTTCTACTCCATGGATATTTCCTTCCAGACCGCGCTGTTCGGCGGCGACGCCCCCATGGAAAACCAGGCGGTTTTCTGGGGCTGGTGGGCAGCGCTGCTGGTAGTCATGCTGGCAGCCTCCCTGTGGCTCTACACCCGCCGGAAGAGCGAGAGCGCTGAAAGCGATTTGGCTTTCCCGGTGCCCAAAGTCATGCTCCGGTTCCTGGCGTCCGCCGGTGTGGGCATGATTGCCGGGGTGCTGTTCCTGCTGATTACCCGGCAGCAGGAGTTCTTCTTCCTGGGCTTCTTCCTGTTCTCTCTGATGGCCCATCTGGTAACAGAGGCCCTGTATTCCCGGGGATTGCGGCGGGTTGTCCGCACCCTGCCGGCCTATGTGGTCATGGTGGTCTGCGCCTTGGGGCTGTATCTCAGCGCGGCGACGGGCTTTTTCGGCTATGACACCTGGGTTCCCGCTGCGGTAGACGCGGTTTCTGTGGATGATTCCTTCGGGGAATTCGACAGCTGGGACTTGAATGTAGATCCCCTTTCTCTTGAGAGCAGCAGCCGCAATATTCTGGCGTCCCGCGATGGCACTTACTTCCGGGAAGAAAGCAACATCCAGCTGGCCAAGGAATTTCAGCAGGCCTGCGCCCAGTGCCGCAAGGGGGATGGCTGGCTGTATCCCATTCTCCCTCCCGAGGGGAATACCGTGGTGTTCAGCTGGGATACGCCTTCCGGAACCGTGAACCGTTCCTTTACCCTGCCCTATGCACAGACCAGCCAGGTCATGGAGGCCAAGGAGATGCTGAAGGAACTGACGAACTCCCAGGAAAAGAAGGAGCAGACCCTGCCCTATCTTCTGGACTACCGGGGCGTGGGTTCCATTTCCATCGACACCTATGGTGTAGACGCCTTTGGTTCCGCAGATGTGGAGACCGCTGAAGGGGTTGGGTACGACGGCACGGTGGAAGTCCTGCTGGAGGACGGCCAGGCCAAAAAGCTCTTAGAGCTGCTTCAGGAAGCCATTGCAGAATATGACATTCCCACCGAAATGGAGTGGGATACCGGCTGGCAGGAGGAATCGGGCTTCTATCTGCATCTGGATGTTTCCGGCTTCTTCCGTTTGACGGAAGACAGCCCCTGGTATGCGTTGGCGGAGAATCATGTAGGCGAAATTGTGCGGCAGAGCTTTGAATATGCCGGTTCTACGGCAAGCTTGTATATTTCCCCGGAAATGACACAGGTCATCGACTATCTCCGGGAGCTGGCAAGCGCATCATAACCGGCGCGTTTTCAGAAAGGGGGGAAGCGGAATGAAAATCAGATTGCTGGCAGTTTTGGCAGTGCTGCTGCTGCTCACCGGCTGCGGGGCGCCCCCTTCGGCCCAGGCCGCCGACGCCCGGGGCCTTTGCCGGGAATCCGTGTGTTACCGTTCCGCTTCTCCAGAGGTCAAGGAAGCGATTTACCAGTATTTAGAGGAAAATGACAGCTTCCAAAAGCGGTATGGGGAGCAGTTCGCCGTGCGGTATCTGAAAAGCTCGGCCCAGCTCCTGCGGTTTTTGTGGTTAGAAAAAGGAGAGCTCCAATCCCTTGTGGAGATTGGCGGGGACCTATGGCGCCTCGATATGGAAAAGACCTTCTTTCAGGAGTGGACGGTGACCGGCTGCCGGCTCTGCCCCTGAATCTGTTGGGGAATCCCCTGGCTGAATGCACCCGAAAGGTGCCTTTGGCCAGGGGATTTTTCTGTGCATAGGGTATGGGGGCATGGAGCAGGGCAAAAAAATTTCCGGGAATTTTGATTTCCCTCTTGACAGCAGGGGAGGTATGCTGTATAGTTAGTTACAGAAGTAGTTAACCACTTAACAAAGGAGGGAAGGCCATGCAGCTCAACACACAAAGCGAAATCCCCATCTACCTGCAAATTGCCGCAGGCCTGGAGGACGGGATTTTCATCGGGGCCTATCCGGAAGAGACCCAGGTGCCCTCCACCACCGAGCTTTCCGTTGCCCTGCAAATCAATCCGGCCACGGTGCTCAAGGGCATCAACCGCCTGGTGGAGGAAGGCATCCTGTATAAGAAAAGGGGAGTGGGTATGTTTGTCAGTCAAGGCGCGCAGGAGAAAATCCGGGAGAAAAGGCAGGACGCCTTTTTTGAAAGTTACATCCGGCCTTTGGTCAGCGAGGCGAAAAAGCTGGGCCTGAGCCAGGAAAAGCTGGAAAAGTTATTGGAAAGGGGTTATGAAGAATGAATGCCATTGAATGCAGGGGGCTGACCATGGATTTTGGCGGCCTGAAGGCCCTAAACCAGGTGGACGTCCGGTTTGAGGAGGGGAAGATTTACGGCCTTTTGGGGCGCAACGGCGCAGGGAAAACCACCCTGCTCAACTGCATCACCAACCGCCTGTTCCCCACAGAAGGGGCGGTGACCCTGGACGGGGCGCCGGTGCTGGAAAACGAAAAGGCCCTGCGCAAGGTGTTTTACATGGGCCAGCAGGAGTATTACCCCGAGGAGATGACCGTGGAAAAGGTCTTTTA
>ERZ1643246.3206-NODE-3206-length-14425-cov-4.688309_pt1 | contig 14425 bp, 7 predicted proteins | sample MGYA00579265_ERZ1643246 | MGnify/ENA primary metagenome ERZ1643246 (study PRJEB29033, sample SAMEA4952261) | chicken gut metagenome | biome: Broiler Chicken; feature: Gastrointestinal Tract; material: Caecum | place: Ireland | collected 2018 | study: Broiler... | reverse complement strand
TTTTCCGCCTGTTTGCAAAGAACAAGCGCTTTCTGATGTGGTATGTAAAGATCTTCGGCATCCTGCCCTGCCTGCTGTTCGGCGTGCTCCCCCTCGCGGCGGGCGCGCTGATCGGCGGCGAGATCGCCGCCGTGCTGGGCATGCTCTCCACCATGGCGTGGGTCAGCGGCGGGTGCTATGTGCTCCTCTGGCTGGTCTCGATCTTCTGGGCGTTCCCCATCAAACGGAAGATCCGCGCGCTCAACAAACAGCTGGCGCAGCTTGGCTGACGCCGCAGCCCTGCTTTTTCAAGAAGAAAAAACACAGGCGCGCCTCCCGTGCGGGAGGCGCGTTTGTCTTTGTCGCGGAAGAAAACCGCGCCGAACCTTGCGCGCCCCGCAGCGACACGCGCCCCGCAGCGACATGCGCCCCGCAGCCGAACGGCTGCGGGGCGCGTGTCCTTTTTCCGTGTTTTCGGGCGGCGTCAATGCGGGTTCTGGTTCCGCTTGCGGTATTGGGTGGGCGAAACGTTGTAGGTCGCCTTAAAAATATGGTTGAAATGGCTCAGGTTCGTATATCCCAGGGCGGAGGCGATCGCGAGGATAGACATATCCGAATGGATCAGATAATTGCAGGCGCGCGCCATTTTTTCGTTTGTGATGTATTGGATGGGCGAACAGCCCATGTATTTGTTGAACTGCCTCGTAAAATAGGAATGGCTGTAATTCGTGGTGCGGATAAAATCGTCCAGCTGCCAGTTCGCGTTGTACGGCGAGTTGATCCGTTGCAGCAGCTCGTTCAGCCATTTCGGCTTTTTGCTGTCCGTGAATTTGTTCTGGTAGAGGATCTTTTCCAGGATAAAGAACAGGATCAGGCGGGAAACGAGGTCGTAGTTCGCCTCGTCCTCCTGGTACTGTTCCAGAAGGGACGTGTAGTTGAACAGCTGCTTGGTGTGTATCTCGTCCAGCAGAACGGGCACGCCGTGCCCTTCCAGCAGAGAGCCGTAAACGCCGGGCGCAAGGCAGTCGCAGACGGAGCGCATCAGCCTGTCGCGGATGAGAATGTTCAGGTGGCTCGCCGACGCCGTATTGTTCCGCAGGCTGTGTACGTCGTTCGGCCGTATCAGATAGGCGGAATTGACGTTGACGACGCCTGCCTGTTCGTTCAGGGTGTGTTTATACGCACCCGTGATCACAACAAAAAATTCCCAGTAATCGTGATTGTGCAGCAAAGGATAGCCCTGTATATGTAATGGAAAGTCATGTCGTGCTTGTATTGCGACGAATCTTTAAAAAACGTATTCATGCCGTTTCCCCCGCAACAAGTATACCCGCAAAGCGGAAAAATTGCAAGCCTTTTACAGGTATGGAAAAAATAGCACAAATACAGCCCCCCCCCTCGTTTTGAAAAAAAGTCAAAAAAGCACAAATTGAGGGCAAATATCGACAAGACAGAGGCAAGTCTGCGATGTACAATAAAAGGGAAGAATACAAAAATACCGCAAATCCGGGCAGCTGAGAGGGGCCGTATGGAAAAAGTGTTTTTAAAGAATTGGACATTGCAAAGTGAACGTTTCGGTACGTTCCCCGCGTCGGTCCCCGGCGACATCAGTGCGGACCTGCATGCCCACGGGGCGATCCCCGATCCGTTCTATGCGGACAACGTGTTGCACTGCCGCGGGCATCTGAAGCAGCCCTTCACCTATGCCTGCACCTTTGCGCTGGGGCGGGAAGCGCTTTCGCACGCGGCAGCCGTCCTCGTATTGGAGGGGGTCGACCTGTTTGCGGAGGTGTACCTCAACGGCGCGCTGCTCGGCAAAACGGAAAACATGTTCCTCGCCTACGAGTTCCCCTGTAAGGAGCTGCTGCGCGAGGGCGAAAACGAACTGCGCGTGCGCATGCTGCCCGTATACGATTTTCAGGACGCGAACAGCTCCGTCCGGGCGCTGTTCCACGGCAAGGGGATCGCGCTGCGCAAGGCGCGCTGCCATTTCGGGTGGGATTGGGCGCCCGATTTCCCCGGGTACGGGCTGTGGCGGCCCGTGTACCTCCGCTTTGAAGAGGAAACGGAGATACGGGACGTATACCCCGTCTGCACGCAGAGCGGCAAGGTGACGTTTATCACCGAATGGACGGGGCGCGCCTTTGAAGAAGGGGAGCCCTGCGGGCTGACCGTCGAGATCGAAATTTATGAGGGAGACGCCCTCGCCGCCCGTGCGGAAAAGGAGCTTTGCGCCCTGCGCGACGTGACGAACCTCTTTTTGGAGCGCCCGCGCCTGTGGCAGCCGAACGGCAGCGGCAGCGCCTTCCTGTACGGGTACACGGTGCGCATCCGCGAAGGAGCGCAGACGCTTGCGGAGCGCAGCGGGCGGTTCGGCATCCGCGCCGTACATCTCGCGGAGGAGCCGCTCGATCAGCGTAAGATCGGGTTCGCGCTCGTCGTAAACGGGCAGGCGCTGTTCGTGCGCGGTTCCAACTGGGTGCCCGCCTCCAACCTTTCGGGCAGCATCCCCGAAGATACATACCGTACGCTCATCGCCGCGGCGAAAGAGGCGGGGTACAACATGCTCCGCGTATGGGGCGGCGGCATTTACGAGCCCGACCTCTTTTACGACCTCTGCGACGAGGCGGGCATCATGGTCATGCAGGACTTCATGTTCTCCTGCTCCGACGTGCCCGAAGAGGACGCCGCCTTTCTTGAAAACGTAAAAAAGGAGGCGGCATACCAGCTGCGGCGGCTGCGGGGGCACCCCTGCGTCACCGTCTGGTGCGGCGGCAACGAACGCTGCGGCGGGCATACCTTTCTGTTCAAGGTGCTGCTGCGCGGGCTGGTCGGCGACGCCGTGCGCGACGCCGTCTATCTGTACAATTCGCCCTGTTCGTGGTCGTCCGTCGAATGGGACGCCGACACGGGCGATTACCACGGCAGCTGCTTCGAGCGCGCGCTCGTCGAAGGCGATTTCCTGCATTTCCGCCGCTACATAGAGGGGCACAGGCGGCAGTTCCTGTCCGAATGCACCATGCTCGGACCCTCCCGCCTGCGCAGCCTGAAAAAGTTCATTCCCGAAGAAAAGCTTTGGCCGCCCAACGGGCTGTACGATCTGCATTTCGTCAAAAACCCGTATTCGCCCATCAAGGACAAGAGTTTTGTCGACTTCGAATACTGCATGGGCGAAAGCCTGTTCGGCAAAATAACGGGGCTCAACGACTTCGTCAAAAAGGGGATGCTCGCACAGGCGGAACTGATGAAGGCGGAGGCGGAATACGCCCGCTCCAACCCGCGCTGCGCGGGGTTCATGAACTGGATGTTCAACGACAACTGGGGCTGCGGCACATGGGCGGTCATCGACTATTCTTTTGAAAAAAAGCCCGCCTATTACGCGCAGAAGCGCGCCTATGCGCCGCTCGTGTGCGCCTTCTGCGAAACGGAGGAGGGGGTGTTCGCCTATGTGCGGAACGATTCCCCGGAGAGGGCGGAGGGCACGTTCACCGTCCGTTTCGAACGGTACGGGGGCGGCGTGCTGTACGAGCGGAAAGAGGCACTTGCGCTCGGCGCAGGCGAAACGGCGCGGTTTTTTGCAGACGTTCCCGCCGAGGAATGCTTCGGCTACTGCCGCTTTGACGGCGGCACGGGCTGCGAAAACGTGTACCACCCGCACTTTCTTCCGCAAAAACAGTGGCAGACGGCGCTTTCCGTGCAGGTCGGCGCGGGCAGGCGGCATGCGGGCGGGTACCGCACCGCGGTCACGCTTACTGCGAACGCCTTTGCCAGGGCGGTGTTTTTAGACACGGCAAACAACGAGGGCGTCGTGTTCGGGGATAACTATTTCGACCTGCCCAAAGGGCATACGCGCACGGTAGAGGTGGATTCGCCCGCACCGCTTGCGCGGGAGGATCTGTGCATCCGTACGATCGCCGACAGTTGGGACGACTGAACGGCTTTTCATAAAAAACGATAAGGAGTGTAGTGTATGAAAAAATTCCTTTGCGTATCTTTGGCGCTGCTTCTTTCGCTCGGGCTCTTTGCGGGCTGCACGGGGCACAGGGCGGAGGACAGCGAGCAGGAGGACCCGACCAAGACCACGCTGCGCGTAGCGACGTACGAAGGCGGCGTCGGCGCCGAATGGCTGGAAAATGCCGCCGCCCGCTTTGAAGAGCGGTACGCGGATACCAAGTTTGAGCTGGACGACCCGAACAAGACGGGCGTGAACGTCATCATCACCGAAAACAGGCGGTACAACGGGGAGACGATGCTCGATTCGCTCCAAAGCGAAACGGCGGACGTGTTCTTTACCGAAACGGTGAACTATTACGACCATGTGAACCGCGGCAACTTTGCGGACATCACCGACATCGTGAAGGACGAAACGCTGGAAGAATTCGGCGAAGAGGGCACCATTCTCTCCAAAATGGACACGGCGTTTGCCGACTACCTTTCGGTAGACGGCAGGTACTACGGCGTGCCTTTCTATGAAGGCATTTACGGCATCATGTACAACAAGCAGGTGTTCCTGGACTACGGGCTGTACTATGTGCACAGCGGCACCCTCGAAGGGGACAAGGCGGATACGCTCACCTTCATCACGCCGAACAATACGCTGGGCGAGACCCTTTCCGCCGGTCCAAACGGAGAGCTCGGGGATTACGACGACGGCCTGCCCGCCACCTACGCTCAGTTTGAAGAGCTGGTGCGCCACATCCGCGAGGATACGTCCGTCATTCCCTTCTCGTACGGCGGCTCGGTGCGCGAATATCCCTCGCGCGCGATGATGACCTTTTGGGCGGATGCGGAAGGGTACGACCAGATGCGGCTGAACTTTACGCTTACGGGGAAGGCGACCGACCTTGTGGAATCGATCGGCGGCGACGGCACGGTGCAGACGTATAGCGACGATGTGTCGCCTGCGGATGCCTACAAACTGCGCAAGCAGGCGGGGCAGTATTACGCGCTCTCCTTCCTGAACGACATCGTGCTCGGCAATCCCGGCAACTACAGGACGAACGGCAATACCCACCTCGACGCGCAGAGCAATTTCATAAGGGGCATCCTCGACCCGAACGCATTCGACGTATACGCCATGCACTTTGACGGCAGCTGGTGGGAGAACGAGGCGTCCGATGCCTTCGCTACCCTCGAACAGCTCTACGGCGATGCGGCTTCGCGTTCGAAAATGCAGTTCGGCTTCATGCCCATCCCCAAGCCGACGGCGGACAAAGTGGGCAAGGGCGTGACCCTTTTAAGCCAGGCGAACTCGCTCGCGTTCATCCGCTCCACCACGGATAAGCTCGACCTTGCCAAACTGTTTTTGCAGTTCATGCACACCGACGCGGAGCTCTCCGCCTTTACCGCCACCACGTCGATGACGCGGCCCTTCACCTACGAGATCGGGAAGGAAGACAGGGCAAAGATGAGCGAATATGCCGAATCGCTGTACGCTATCCGTTCGGAAGCAAAGGTCGTACAGCCCTATTCCAAAACGGAATTGTTCATGAACAACCAGTCCTTCTTTGCGGTGGACGCGTGGAGCTGGGAGACGAACGTGGACGGCAGGCGCGCAAACAACCCGTTCATCGCCTTCCTTGACGGGTCCATCACCTCGGCGGCGGATTACTTCAACGGGCTGTATACCTATTACAGCACGAACTGGATCGTACGGTGATCGAAGGATCCCATGAAAAAAAGTTTTGCGGCGGCGCCCGGCAAGGGGAAACTGCGTGTAAACCGCGACCTGCTCTTTTATATCCTCTTGCTGGCGTTCCCGCTGGCGCAGTTTTGCATCTTCTATATCGGGGTCAACTTCAACAGCTTCCTGCTTGCGTTCCAGACCTACAACACGCAGACGTCCGCCTTTCAGTGGGACTTCGGCGCAAACTTTTCGCAGGTGTGGCGGGAACTGACCACCTCGAGCATGCTTTTGGATATGCTCAAAAACTCGCTCATCGCGTGGTTTTTTGCCACCCTGCTCGGCACGGTGGGGGCGGTGTTCTTCTCCTACTACATCTTCAAAAAATTCCCGTGTAAAAACGTGTTCCGCGTGATCCTGTTCCTTCCCTCCGTCCTGCCCGGCATCCTCCTTGTCATGCTGTTCCAGACCTTCGGCAACGAGGCGATCCCCGCGTATATCGAGGTGTTGTTCGGCACGGAGATCGACCCGCTGTTCATGAGCGCGGATACGCGGTTCATCATGGTCATCGTGTACAGCGTGTGGATCGGGTTCGGCACGCAGGTGCTCATCTATTCGGGGTCGATGGAACAGATCTCGCCCTCCGTCATGGAGGCGGCAAAGCTGGACGGGGCAAAGCCCCTGCGCGAGCTGTGGAGCGTGGTCATCCCCGAGGTCATGCCCGCGATCAATACCTTTCTTGTGACGGGCATCGCGCAGATCTTTGTCAACCAGGTCAACCTGTGGAGCTTTTTCGGGGAGAGCGCGCCGTACCAGGAAATGACGCTCGGCTATTACATGTTCTACCTCGTCAACCGCGAAACCGCGGGCACGAAGCTGTACTATTACGGCTATGCGAGCGCGCTGGGGCTCATCTGTACGTTCATCGCCATCCCGCTCACGTATGTCGTGCGGCACTTTTTGGGCAAGCTGGAGGATAAGTAAATGGCAAAGGCAAAACAGATCGGCAAAACAAACAACATTCTCAAATGGGTGCTGTTCGCGCTTCTTCTTATGTACTTTATCACGTTGGTTTTTCCGCTACTATGGGTCCTGATGACAAGTGTAAAAAGCGGCAGTGAATATATGTATGGTGAGAATTTTATTGGATTCCCCAAGGAGTTCACTTTAGGGAATTTTGTTACTGCTTGGATAAATGGTAATGTGGATGCTGAAATTGATGGGATAACCATGTCGGTTACTATCCCCGAACAGTTCCTCAATTCCGTTCTGTATGCGGGCGGGTGCATGCTCACGGCGACCTTCATTCCCTGCATTACGGCGTACGCGGTGGCGCGCTACAAGTACAGGTTCGGCAAGGTGGTGTACACCATCGTCATCGTCGCGATGATCCTGCCCATCGTCGGCTCCCTGCCCAGCGAGATCCAGATGACCCGCGCATTGGGGCTGTACGATACCTTCTGGGGGCTGTGGATCTTAAAGGCGAACTTTTTGGGCATTTACTTCCTCGTGTTCCATGCGCAGTTCAAAATGCTGCCGTACGACTACACCGAGGCGGCGAAGATCGACGGCGCGTCCAACCCGCGCATCATGTTTTCGGTCATCCTGCCCCTTGCCAAGGGCACCATCTTCACCGTTATGCTGCTCACCTTCGTGCAGTTCTGGAACGACTACCAGATCCCGATGATGTATATTCCCTCATACCCCGTTATTGCCTACGGCATGTATAGTTTTACACAAAAACCATATAGCGAAGTTCCTGTACAAGTTGCGTACATGCTCATCGTGGCGCTGCCCATCATCATTGTGTTCGTCGCCTTCCACAAGCGGCTGATGACCAACCTGACCGTGGGCGGCATCAAAGCATAAACAGAAAAATAAGGAGGAATCAAATGGTGAAACTTCGGGAACGGAGGCGCAGCGGCTTTATCGTTCTGCTGCTTTTGCTCTGTGCGGCGCTGTGCTTTACGTTTACCGCCGTCTTTGCGACGGAGGCGAGCGACCCCGCACCCGCCGCGGAGGAGATCTTCCTCGGGCAGGTCGTGGAAACGGAGCGCACGCTCTCCTACGGGGGCGAACAAAAGCAGGCGGAGGTGCGCATCACCGCGCCGGACGGCGGCGTGTTCACGGGAAAGCAGTTCACGGCGGACGCCGCGGGCAAATGGAGCGTCGTATACAGCGCCGATTTCAACGGGCATACCGTCACCGAACGGGAGGAATATCTCTGCGTACTGCGGCCCGTCGATATTTTGGAGGGGAATAGCGCGGCAACGGTCGCAAACGGCGCCTTTTCTCTGGATGAGAGCGCAAAGGGGCTTTCCGTCGAGTTCCGCAGCGGCGGCGCGGTGACCTTCACGCAGTTTGCCGACCTTTCGGGCAAGACGAAAGAGGATGCGCTGCTCTCCCTGCTCGTCGACCCTTCCGAACAGGGGAAAACGGACTTTACCATGCTCACCGTCACCCTGACGGACGTGCACGATCCTTCGAACGCGATCACCGTGACCATCGAGGACGCGGGCGAGATCAACTGCGACGGGCGCGCAAGTTTCGTGCGCGCCGCGGCAACAGGGCAGACGGCTGTCGGCATAAACGTGGACGATATCCGCAAGGGCACGGGCACCGAGATCCGCCACAGCTTCCGCGGCTGGCCGCAGAATGCGCCCCTCAACATCCTCAGTCTGTATTACGACGAAGCCGAAAACGCGCTCTATTCTTCCGTTGCATGGGACTACCGTTCGCCGAGCACGACGCTCGTCGCCGATTTTGACGACGCGGCGTTCTTCCCCGGTGCGGTCTGGGGCGGGTTCACCACGGGCGAAGTGGAGATCCGCGTCGCCGCGGGCGGCATGACTGCCGTGTCGGCAAAGGTGCTCTTTACCGAGGTCATGGGCTATGACCTTTCCGCCGAAAAATATGCGGATACGAGCGATCCCGTCATCACCGTCGACTATGGCGGCGAACGGACGGTGCCGAGCGGCTATGCAGGGGCGACCTATCCGCTGTTTGCCGCCTCCGCCAAGGACGCACAGGACGGCATGCTGCCCGTATCGGTGCAGGTCTATTACGAAAATTCACAGGGCGACCGTACGGACGCAACCGTTGCGGACGGCGCGTTCCGCATCGACTACATCGGCACCTATGTCATCCGCTACGAGGCGACGGACGCGGCGGGGAACACCGCCTTTGGAGAGGTGCGCGTGCTCGCCGTATCGCAAAAGACGCCGCTTTCGCTCACCGGGCCCGCCATCGCGGCGCAGATGCAGGTGTATGACCGCATCGAACTTCCTTCCGCGGCGGATGCGACGGCTGCGGGCGGCACGGGCGTGCTGCACGTCGTGCGCACCGTAAAGGACCCCGACGGGAACGAAGTCGAACTTGCGGGCAACTCCTTCCGCCCCGACATGCTCGGGCTGTATACCGTCACCTATACCGTGACCGACTATGTGGGCGACAGCACCGAAAAGACGGTCACGATCGATTCGCAGCCCGGCGAAAAGCCGATCTTTGTGGAGACGCCCATCCTGCCCGAAGTGCTCATCGCGGGCTTCACCTACGACCTGCCCGACGTTCCCGCCGTAGAGACGGTGAGCGGCGACATGACCGCCGCCGAAGTGCGGAAGTTTGTGAACGGCACGCAGGTCACGGGCGGCAGCTTCACGGCGGGAGGCTCGTCCGTGACGATCCGCTACGACGCGGTCGGGCAGACGGGCACAACGCCTTACGAGGTGACGATCCCCGTTGTAGAAGCAAACGGCGGCAGGAACCTTACGGCGTACTTCCACGGCACGTTTGCGGCGGCACAGGGCAGTTCGGGCGTGGAACTCACCTCCGCGGGCGAAGCGGCGGCGCTGTTCGCGAACAGCCTCGGGCGCAGCTCCTTCTCGCTGGAATTTTTCGCGGGCGAATACGCCGATACGCTCAAAAACTTCACGGTCACACTGCAGGATTCCGCCGACCCTTCCAACACCGTTTCGCTGCATATCAATTACGCGCCGGACGGCGCGGTCACGCTGGAAAACGGCGGCACGTCCGTTACACTGACGGCGCAGGGCGACAGGCACCGCTTCCTCTACACGAACGAAACGCGCGGCGTGGCGGACGAATACGGCAGCGGCGTGCTGACCATCGCCCAAAACGACCTCGGGCAGCCCTTCGGCGGGTTTGCCGGCAGGGTCTGGCTGCGCATCTCCGCCGAAGAGAGCGGCACGGTCACCATTGCGCGCATCAACAACCAGTCCTTCGGCAGCAGCGTGGCGGCGAGCGGCGACCGCATCCAGCCCATCGTCTGGTTTGAAAACGCGCTCTCCGTCAAACAGCTCCTCGGCACGACGATCGAAGTCGCCCCCGGCGAGGCGAGCGACGTGCTGAGCGACATCACGTCCTTCACTGTGACGGTGACCGACCCCGACGGGGATGTGCGCGTCAGCGGCGCCGCCGACAGGGCGTACGAGCTGACCTTCGACAAATACGGTCAGTGGAACGTGGTGTACACCGCGGTCGACTCGGCGGGCATGACCAGCTCGAGCCGCAAGATGTACCGCGTGAACGAAACGGAAGCGCCCGCTCTTTCGGTGAATACGGACAGCCTTTCGGGCAGTTATTCCGTGGGGGACGGCGTGGCGATCCCGTCGTATACCGTATCGGACAACAGCGGCGCGTATACGCTGGATATCTATCTGCTGCTGCCCGACAACCAGATGCGGCTTTTGGTGCACGACGTGAGCGGGAACAAAACGTCCTATTTGAGCCGTGAGGACGACACCTATGCTTCGTCTTTCAAAGTGGATGAAAACACCTTCCGCGCCGAAACGGCGGGCAGCTATACGCTGATCTTCTTTGCCTATGACGAGGCGTACAACTGCACGACCGTCAAGGCGGACTTCACGGCACGGTAAGCAGGGGGGAGGACAATATGAAAGCAAAAATCAGAAACGCAGCGAAATTCCTGGTGCTGGCGCTTATCGGTATCGCGATGGTGTTCTCCGTTGCGGCGTGCGAGGTCGACGTGCCCGATACGCCCGACGGCCCTGACCTTCCCGACGAAACGGGGTACTCCCTCGTCGAGGACGGGATCAGCAGCTATCAGATCGTCATTCCCGAAAACGCGCCTGCCGATATTTCCTATGCGGCGAAGGAGCTGAACGAATTCCTCGGCGCGGCGACGGGCGCATACCTGCCCGTCGTGACGGATGCGCAGGCGTCGGGCGAGGCGCTCATCAGCCTCGGCGAAACGTCCGTCGCGGAGCGGCTCGGCATCTCCGTTTCGGAAGAAGAGGACCTCGGCGCTTCGGGGTACAAGATCGAAACGAGCGGGCAGACGGTGTGCATTTTGTCCGCCCCGGGCGGCTCGGGCGAGGGCTGCATCTACGGCGTGTACGACTTTCTTGCGGACGCCGTCGGGTTCAAAGTGTACGCCGCGGACGAGATCGCGTACGAACAGAAGGCGACGGTGCCGCTGTACGACTACAATGAAACGGCAGACCCCTCCTTCGATATGCGCTCCATCGGGTACAGCATCCTGATGACCGACCAGAACTATCTGCGCCGCATGCGGCTGATGGACCATTATTCGGACGCGCGCTGGGCAGGGTTCGGGCATTCGCAGGTGAGCATATTCCTTCCTACGGGCACATACGGCGACCATACCGATTGGTACAGCACGACGAAAACGCAGCTGTGCTGGTCGGCGGGCGACGCAATGGAAACGCAGTTTGCAGAAAACGCGATCGCCCTTTTGGAAAGCAGTCCCGAAGTGGAATACCTCATGTTCGGGCAGGAGGATAACCAGGTCTATTGCAATTGTACAAAGTGCCAGACCAATCTTGAAAAATACGGCAGCTATTCGGGGCTGCAGCTCGTGTTCCTGAACCACGTCGTGGAAAAGGTCGAGGCATGGCGCACCGAACATGCGCCGGAGCGCGAAATCAAGTATGTGTTCTTCGCTTACCAAGGCACGATCGCGGCGCCGGTGCGCACCGAAAACGGGCAGGTCGTTCCGTATCATGACGATATAACGCCGAACGAACATTTATATGCATACTTTACCCCCATCAACGCCGACTATTCGCAGCCGCTGGAAAATACCGCCAACGAAAACGATTACACCGCGCTGCAAAACTGGTCGAAGATCATGCCCGGGCGCATCCTTGTGTACAGCTACGATATCAACTTTTACAATTACTTTGTGAATTTCAACAACTTCAACGCCTTCAAGGCGCACCTGCAGACCTATTACGACTACGGGGTCGACTACTTCTATTCGCAGGGCCCGCTGTGGTCGGTCGTGCCGAACTTTTCGGAAATGCGCATCTTCGTCGAGTCGCAGCTGATGTGGGATATTTCCCGCAGCTATGACGCGCTCGTCGACGAATTTTTGCAGGCGTACTACAAGGACGCGGCGGATGCGATGCGCGATTTGTACGATACGATCTGCATGCGCTATGCAACGTATACGGTCACCACGGGCGCGTCGATCGGCGGCATCTATTCGGCGATCGGCACCAGCGCCATCTGGACGGAGCCCGTCGTCAGCCGCATGGCAGACTGCATCGAACGGGCAATGGCTGCGATCGAGCCGCTGCGCACGACGGACAGCGCACTGTATACGACCCTCTCCAACCGCATCCAGCGCGAAAACCTGGACGTGCTGTATTTGCAGCTCACCCATTACGAGTCTTATTTTTCGGCGACGGAGCAGGCGCAGATGGTGGAGGATTTCTATTACTACGCGAATCTGTTCGGCATGAACGCCAACCGTGAAAACGGCTCGCTGGAAGGCCTGTTCGATTGAGAAAGGGGGAAGCATTTATGAAAAGAAAGTTGTTCATCCCGCTGCTCGTATGCCTGTTTGCGGCGCTGTTTGCCGCCGCCTTTACGGCGTGCGCCGAAGAGGAGCAGCCGCCCGAAGAGCCGGGGATCTCCTTCGCCACGCCCACGCTCACGCTGGAGGAGGAGCAGACCTATCAGCTCGTATTGCAGGGTGCGGAGGCAGCCGCCGCCGAATGGCGTTCGGACGATCTGACCGTCGCCTCGGTCAGCAGCGGCGGGCTTGTCACGGCGAACGCCGCGGGCAGCACGGTCATCCGCGCCACCGTCGGCGAGGACACGGCAATGTGCCAACTCACCGTCACGCCCTACCGCCCGCAGGCGGTGCTCAGCCTTTCGCTGAACAAAACGCAGCTTTCGCTGTATGAAACGGATACCTTCGCGCTCGTGTGCACCGCGCGGCTGGGCAGCGAGGAAGTTACGCCCGACTCCGTAACGTATGCAAGCTCGGCAGAGGGCGTCGCCACGGTCAGCGGCGGCACGGTCACGGCGGAAGGAGTGGGCACGGCGAAGATCACCGTCACGGCTGTGTACGGCGGGCAGACGGCAGAGAGCACGGTGTCCGTCACCGTCTCCGAAGCGCGCACGGTGCTCGTCGCCGACTTTGTCGACCGCGAAGTGCTTGCGGGCGAACCGCTTCCCCTCGCCATGACGGTCATGAAGGGCAAGGAGATCGTCGAAGACTTCGGCGGCGTCACCTTCACCCTCTCCGACGATACTGTCGGCGCCGTAGAGGACGGCGTGTTCACGGGCACGCAAAAGGGCAATACCGTCATCACCGCAAAATGCACCGTCGAGGGCGAAGAGCTTTCGCTTGAGATCCCCATGCGCGTGCGCGAGCAGTACACCGTCACCTTTATGAGCGAGGGACAGCAGGTCGCGCAGGTTCCCGTTTTGGACGGCGAAACGGCTGCGCTTCCCGCCGCCCCGACCCCGCCCGCGGACAGAACGTTCAGCCGCTGGGTATGGAACGGAGAGGAATTTACCGATTCCGTTGAAGTGCAGCAGGATGTGACGGCTGTCGCATCGTGGCAGGCGCCGACCTCTTTTGCGTTTGAAAGCGCGGTACGCGTGAATGTGCATACGTATTCGAGCCTCGGCGAATTTGCCACCGACGTTACGCTCTATAACGATACATGGCCGGACGGCAGCGCCGTTTTGCAGCCGCAGGGCGGTGAAACGGGACGCCCGAGCAAAGCGGATTGGTATGTCGAACTCCCCGCCTTTGATTTTTCTGCCTATAACGGCGTATATTTCACGTTCCGCTACAACCACGCCGGAAAGGTAAGCATAGAGGGGAAGGAAGCGATCGCTGCCACGGCGGCGGGATATGATTACCTGTTCGGCGTATTGCGGCAGGACGGGCAGTGGGTGCTCACGATGGAAGGCAGAACGCTCATGTCCCTGTCGGACGCGATCGCAACGGGCGAGGAAGGCCTGCGGTTCGAATTTGTTTTGAATACGGAAACGGACAACTACGCGCAGCTTACGTTCAGTGCGATGTTCCGTTATGAAGTCGATTACATGGCGGAGGCGGAAGCGGCTCTTGCGGCGATCCCCGAAGTGGGTTCGCTGACGGCGGAAAACTGCGCGCAGTATGTAGACGAGCTGGAAACGTACCTTGCCGCGGCGGAATTGTTCACCGAATACGAGCAGACCGCCAACCCCGTTCCGGAAAAGATCACCCGCCTGCAGGAACTCCTTGCGCAACCGGGCGTGCCCGCTGCGCTGAACGAATATACGGCGGAAGGCGTATTGACCGATAATCCGGAACTGAACGGCCTTGTTTGGGGCGAGGTAGGGCATCAGGCGTGGATCAACGGCGACGTGTACGCCTTTGCTGTGAACGGGAATACGATCACGCGGATCATCGGTACGCAGGCATCCCATCTGATCGAAAACGGCGGGCGTTTCGATACCGATACGGCAAGTTCCGAGCACAGGGTGTTTTTACCGAAGATGGATTTTACCGTTTTCACAAAAGTTACGATCGCCGTA
>ERZ1643246.3205-NODE-3205-length-14429-cov-5.099555_pt1 | contig 14429 bp, 9 predicted proteins | sample MGYA00579265_ERZ1643246 | MGnify/ENA primary metagenome ERZ1643246 (study PRJEB29033, sample SAMEA4952261) | chicken gut metagenome | biome: Broiler Chicken; feature: Gastrointestinal Tract; material: Caecum | place: Ireland | collected 2018 | study: Broiler... | reverse complement strand
ATTATCATCGATTCTTAAGTTCGGAGCCATCTGGCTGTCAATTACATTTACCAGTTTCGTAATAATTGTATCAATGTCATATCTGGATTTTACTGCTTCCTGGAATAATCTCGGGAAGTTGTTGATCTGGCTCCATGCTCCTCTGTCGGAGAATACGGAGATCGTATCTCTCACGATCTGCAGGTCTTCCGGTGAAGAGAAGTAGTTGTATACATTACCCGGAACTACAGCATCCAGCGGGATTGCATTTCCGTCTCCCGGGATCGGGCTCGGAAGGTCTACCCACTCGCCGTTGATCAGCTGCTGCTCTCCAAGGGCAAGCACGGTCTTTCCGTTAACTTCTGTTGTCGGCTGGTCACCAAGGTGCTCATAAATGTCGATCCAGTCTGCCCTCTTGTCCTCATCTAATCCCAGATCTTCACTGAACTGGATCAGGTGTTCCAGTGTATTCTTCAGGGCAGCAAGCTCTACTGCCGGGTTCTTTGCCCATGAGCCTTCATTGTAGCCGGCATAGAGTACATACTCATAACCGTCTTCATTGTTATCGCTGTCTTCTTTCTCCAGCCATGCCTCATAGAATGCGACTGCCTGTTTGAAGTAATTATATACTTCATAATTATTGGCTGTCAGGAATTCCTCATCCTTTGTATAGTCATAATACTGTGTCATGACATAGGAATTGTAAGCTGCATCCAGCGCCTCATTCAGGTATACATTATCCGTCGTCATACCCCACGGTGCGATACCTACCGGGAATAAGATCGCTCCCTCGATACCATTAACCGGATCGATGTCGCCCTTCTCAATCTTCTGATTTACGAAATCAGCATTGATTCTCTTTAATTCTTCAGTGGAAGTTGCACGTCTCTGGCCTTCCTCCACGTAGCTTAAGAGTGCATCCACTGCTGTCAGCGCGATGTCAGGACGGTTGCTTGAATATGTTCCGTAGAATGTAGCGATAAAGTTGTAGTTCATATGATAATCAGAACTCCAGCTTGCATTGTCAGTTGTATGCCAGATTCCGTACAGTCCCGGAGCAAGTTCTCCATCCTTGGAAGCGCTTCCCAGCAGATACTGAGCGCCGTAATAATATTCCTGGACCTTATTCAGCTTCTCATCGTCTGTTCCGAAATCAATATAAGAAGTGCTCCAGAAATCTTTCCACCACTCTTTGCGGACATCATTTAAGTCAGACACTGCATCCTCGTCCTTCACTTCTGCCAGAAGCTCCTGAGCTTCTGATACAGGCTCAGCCGCGCCTTCCCACAGGCTTCCGTCATTGTGGTATGTACGTCCGCCGCCACCGACTGAAGTTACGATATAGACAGTCTCACCTGCCTTTAATGTGAACTTCAGGCTGCCTTCTCCGTTCTCATTGTCAGAGGATGCAGCTACATCATCCGCGCCGATGATCTTTGTGGACAATGCTGCCTGTGAAACATGGGAATCCTCGTCATCCGGGGCTTTGTTCTCTGTGCTGCGGGTAACGGTAACGCTTGTATCATCATTCTGCGCTGTGATCGGCTTCTTGTTCTTCTCATTGTCAGATGCCCATGTATCTACCTGGAACAGCGCGTCTTCGTCCCCTTTTGATGTCAGCTCTGTCACCATGATATTCTTGTCAGATGACAGCCATGTATTCATGGTTGTAGGAACGCCGACCAGTTCCTGCTGTGTCTGGATCTCTGCGTTTAAGATATCCTGTTTCTCATTAAATACTGTCTCCGGATCTTTGGGCTCTGTGTACAGTTCCAGCTCGTAGAGGCGGACTGCGTCATTGCCCTGATTCTCCGGCTTTGTAACATGGATTCTCACATAGCGTGTGTGGATCGCTTCTTCCAGATTTCGGTCTGTGATGGCTGCTGTATTGCCCTCAACGACATCTGCATCGATCCAGTCCGCGTCATTTGCCGGGTCCGGAGACTCGCTTGTGGTATACTGCAGTGAGAAATCCTTTGTATTATAGTTGGCTCCCTCGCCGCCTGCCTGTGCATGTTTCAGTACCCAGCGGGAGATATCCTTCTCCTCGCCCAGGTCGATCATTGCCCAGTAAACAGCGGATCCGTCTGCATTCTCAGCCGGTGTGGAGCACCATTTTGTTGATCCGTCTCCGTCCACGAGCATCTCGCCCGGTGAATGATACGGAGTTCCCGGATTATCAATGTATCCGCTCACCTCGATCGGCTTGTTCAGAGCCAGGTTCTCAGATTCTTCTTCCGGAGGAACTTCTGACGGATCTTTCGGCTCTGCATAAAGCTCCAGCTGTCCGATCCTTGCACGTGGATTTACCTGAGAATCAGTGGTCTGTCCCTGTGTTCCCTCTGTGACATAGAGACGTACGAATTTCGCTGTCACAGGAGTGTCCAGATTATAATCACACACGTCTTCTGTATTATCCGTCACGCTGTGTACAGTTGTCCAGGTGCCGTCTTCTCCGGTGTCGCTCACCTGAAGTTCGAAAGCCTTTGTATTATTCTCACGGCCTTCCGGTCTTACCGCGCCATCATTTTTCACCACATATCTTGCGATTGTGATCGCATCTTCAAATTCAAGCTGCAGCCAGAAATCCTGCACGCCTGCCACTCCGCCTTCTTCCGGATCCTGCGGGCGCTTTGAGACCCATCCATAGCCGTTGGAGCTCTCCTGCATGTCTCCGTTCACCGCTTTATCCGGTGTGAAGTCATCGTGGTAACTGCTTGCCGTGACATTTTTATATGTCGGAGCAAGGTTGGTTCCTGTCTCTGGCTCTTCAGCCGCTGTCTGCTCTCCGATCGTAATACCTCCGATCAGGATCGGCGGGCAGGGATCAGAATAATTTCCGGTTCCATATGTCCAGAAATCACTCTTTGACACATAAAATGTCTTGGAAAATTCATCCCCCGCAGATGTGATTCCCACATCTCCGTTGCCAAGAAGCGCCGTGTTAGGCATTCTGTTTGAGACTGCTCCCGAATAAGTCGTGTCTGTCCACTCGCCGTAGTACCGTCCGACCACATCCTGGATCTGTTCCCATTCTGCGTCAGACTGATCTGCCGCCTGCACATCCGCTGCCGAAACAGCTGTCAGGCCGCCAAGCGACATGCAGACTGCCATCATAGACGCTGTCAGCTTCTTTGCCACTTTTCGTTTTTTCATTTCTCATCCTCCGTTTCTATATAAGATCGATATTATAGTAAAACAATTCCGCCATTTAAAGGGGGAATTGTTTTGCTTCTTGGAGGAATATTTTTGTTTTTTATTCACTGCCCGTTCATGGGAGCGGTATGCGCGTGCAGATATAACCAATTCAGAATATAGTAACCAGGCTTGAAAAGGAGGAGACATAGAACCGCGTTGCCGATACAGTGAGGAATATCGTATGGGATTCCCGTGATCCAGTAGCTGAAAGCTGCCGCAGGCCCGCCGATGAAAAAATATGGCAGTGCGCAGAGTGCGCCAAAGCAAAGACCGAAGAATCCGTTTACAATACTCCAGAAAAGAGGGCTGCGCTGCTTTTTAAACAGCAGCACAACCACAGCCAATATACTCCAGATATAAAGATAATTGATCCACCAGAGTCCGAACCCATAGAAAATTCCCTCCAACAGCACGAATGTGTAAATCATAATAAATACTTTCCTGCCAAAGGTCAGGGTATACAGCAAAATAAGAAGGCTCACGATTTCTACATTAGGAAGGAATGCTAAAAACACCTGTCCCATAAAGAGTATGCCTGTCAGCATGCCCATCAGTATCAGTTCATAGGTTTTGCTTTTTGACATTAATATCCCTCTTTTAAAGTAATTTCGAACTGGTCATTATCATGGATCGGCGTCTGGTCGGCAGATGTATTCACAGTTTCTCCGCCCTTAGTGATACACCACCACTGCTGGCGCGACTCATCGGCAGTTTCACCATCCGCTTCTGTTATGAACAGTCCGTAATCGCCGTTGTCACCAGTTACCAGGTTCTCTTCTGTGAGGACCTCTCCGAGATATTCCGCATCTGTTTGATAGTTGAATGTTTTTTCTGTTTTATCCCCGTGTATGACTGTGACGGAAATCTTCTTTTCTCCCCCGGAAGTCTGTGGAGCAAACTGCCGGTATAACAGAAATGCCGCCGCGCAGAGGACAATCAGCACGGCCAGTCCGATGATCAGATGTCTTTTTTTCATAATAATCTCCATTCTGCCGCAGGGCAGGCGGCGTAAAGTCTGGTTTTGAATATAGGCTGCCCGGTTATATAGTGAATTGTACGTTCCGATACGAAAATTGTCAATAAAGCCCGGTCTTAAAGGCATAACAAATGTAATAATTACAGAAAATCCAAAAAAATTACTACAGTTTATTCATCAAAAAAGCTGCCGCATCCATGCCCCGGCCATGAATACAGCAGCTTATTTTCTCTTTCTGAATCTATTTTATTTCATCACCTGTATATTAGTGAGATATTCGTTCTGTTTCATCGTTTTTTCCACACAGAGAGGGAGATTTCTAGAAGAATTCCCCACATGGATCCTATATGTACCTTCTTCCACGGTCCATTTGTGCAGCGCGGGATTATAATAGGTGAACAGATCTTCCGTGAACGGGATCGTCACTTCCACGCCAGAGTGTGCCGGAACGAATACTTTCCTGAATGCCCGAAGCTCGTGAAGCGGATGGCTGTTCCAGGAATCCCACGGATATTCCACATACACTTGCGCCACCTCTTCGCCGTCTGTATCGCTCACATTTTCGATTATAAAGGTAAGCTCGTTATCTTTCAGCACAAGATCCCGGAACCGGAATTCGGAATAGGACAGACCGAATCCGAACTCATAATCCGGTTCAATATGATTCGTGTCAAAATGCCGGTATCCCACCATCATCCGCTCCTCATACACGACCGTGTGCTCGTTGCCCGGATAATTCTCAAGGCTCTTAACATCCTTTAAATGCTTCGGGAATGTTTCCGGAAGCTTCCCGGACGGGTTGCACTTCCCGCACAGAGTCTCTGCGACAGCTCTACCCATCCCCTGCCCGGAAAGCCATGTGACCAGGATCGCCTTCGCGCAGAATTCCCATTTCCATGTGGCGATGGCGTCTGCCGTATTCAGTACCACGATCACCCTGTCATTGATCCTTCTTGCCGCCCGGATGGCATATTCCAGATTCGGCGGGATCTCGATCGTATTGCGGTCAATGGACTCGCTGTGGCAGGCAAAATTCTGGTTCACGAACACAATGACAGCGTCCGCGTCATATCCTCTGCTCACGATCTCATTTTCCATGGGACCGATCTCATTGTGATAAGCATCTGTCTTGTCCAATCCCATAAATTCAATGGTGACGCCTTCTCCCAGCTCTTTTCTCAGCTCTTCCAGCGGGATATCCACCTGAGTCGGGTTCGCCACTCTGGAGCTGCCGTCCCCGCCGATGTACGGGTGCTCTGCCCCGTCCCCGATGACAAGGATCTTCTTGATCTTCGTCTTATCAAGCGGAAGGGCATTGTTTTCATTTTTCAGCAGAACGAAGGATTTGGCCGCTGCCTCGACTGCCAGGTCATGGTGCTTCTGGAAATCGCATTCCTTTTCTTCATATACGCTCTTCGTCCTGTCATAGTACCGGAAGATCCTTGTCAGCGCCTCATCAATGACCTCGTCGTCAATAATGCCCTGTTCATAGGCTTCCTTGAGCTGCCCGTAGGCTTCCTCCTGATATGGCATGCACATTTCAATGGACGCGAGAAGGGAGTATGCCCTGTTCTTGACAGCGCCCCAGTCAGAGATCACGATCCCGTCAAATCCCCATTCATCTCTTAAGATCTCCTGCAGCAGCTGTTTATGCTCGGACGCGTACACTCCGTTCAGCCGGTTGTAGGAACACATGATGGACCATGGTCTTGACTCCTTCTCCACGATCTCAAACGACCTTAAATAAATCTCTCTGAGCGTCCTCTCGTCGATTTCGCTGGATACATACTGGCGGCCGTTCTCCTGATTATTCGCCGCGAAATGCTTGGGGCATGCCCCGACGCCTCTCTCCTGCACGCCCTTTACATAGGCTGCCCCCATCTTTCCCGTCAGATAAGGATCCTCTGAGAAATACTCAAAGTTCCTTCCGCACAGTGGATGCCGCTTGATGTTCATCGCAGGTCCCATGATCCCGTTGATCCCGTAAGCGCTGAACTCTTCGCCAAGAGCGTTTCCGACTCTGCGGACCAGGTCCTCGTCCCATGTCGCTCCCAGGGAACATCCTGTAGGGAATGCCGTGGACGGAACTTCTTCTCCTTTCACCGCGCTTGGGAAGGACGAGCGGATCTTCTGTTCCATAATGTCCTGACGGCTGTTGTCCTTTTCCTTCATGCGCAGCCCGAACGGACCGTCATGATAACGCATCCTCTCGATCGGAAAGCGCTCCAGCTTATATCCTGAATTCATATCGGACGCTGTGAGATAGTTGAATTTCTCCTCCAGAGTCATTTCACTGATAATTTTCTGATAATCCATGTGGTTATCCCTCCTGCTATCATATATTCATGGTTATTTTTTCATATATTTTCCGGTCTCATCGTAGAGAGCTTCCAGGCTGGGCAGCTGCCAGTCCAGAGTCGAGCCGTTCCCCATGGTCAGCATGAAGCGTCCCTCCGGGCGGCTGAACGTATCGATCAGATCCCGCACTTCCTGCCGTACTTCCTCTGTGGTCCCAAATGGGATGGTCTGCTGTACGTCAAATCCCACGAGCAGGCAGATCCGGTCTCCATACTTCTCTGCAATCTCTTTGTAATCCATGGTATATTTCTGGATCGGATGGATCACGTCCAGACCGATCTCGATAAAGTCTTCCATGTAAAGCTCCACATTGCCGCAGGTGTGCAGCCAGAAGTGCATGCCCAGGCTGTGCGCCTTGTCAATCAGCTGCTTATAATACGGCTTGAAAAACTCCCGGAAGATCTCCAGCGAGAAGAACGGGCTTGTCTGCGTCCCGATATCATCTGTCACAAACACAGCGTCCGCGCCCGCCTCTTCTTTCACGCGCTCAATGATCCGCATGTAATAATCTGCAAGCTTCTGGAACAGGCGGTGCACTTCCTCCGGGTACTCATAGAAATCAGTCAGGGAATTCTCCATTCCCCGCAGGGACCACATCCGCTCAAAGAAGCAGAAAATCCATCTTGCCACAATATATTTTTCCTTCCGGACCGGTTTCGGCGGGATCAGCCCCGGGTATTCGGTCGTAGGGAAAGAAGCATAAACCGCCTCCATGTCTTCCCACTCTTCTGCCACACAGTTCTCATCGATCCCGACTCCGTCCTTCTCTGTCACTCCTTCGGGAGCCCACTTGTAATCCGGCGCGTCCTCCGGCGCCTGGAAGCTCTCCGGCAGGACCAGATCTATAAAATCCACATCCTTGATCTGGGCATCCATAAAGTTCTCAAATGCTTCCCGTCTCTCCTCGTATATCCACGGGTAGATCCACATGTCATACAGCATGGGGATCCTCTCTAACTGTCCTCTTCCTTCGATCACCTGTCTGATCTCATCTTTCAGAAATTCTCGCATATCGTTCACCTCTCTGATCTAACAGCTTGACACATCAAAGCTCTTTTCGATATAATAATACTGCAATATATAAAGAAATAATATCACTATACTGACAAATTATATAATTATTCTGCCATATAAAGGGAATATTTCAGGAATGCTTAGAGAAATGACTCAATCCGGCGCGGACAGGCGCCAAAATTCCTGAAAAGAGAAGGGGGATAATCATGGATCTGTCAAATCCACGGGTGGACAGCCAGTTAAAAGAGCAGATTATTTTTCAAAACGATCAATTGCACTACGGTATTTATGCCGAGAAAGCCGAGCCTCAGTTCTACGGGGATATTCTCTGGCACTGGCACGATGAGTTCGAATTCGGAGTCGTGACGAGAGGCTCGCTGATCTATAAGACGAACCAGCATGAATATGTGCTGAACGAGGGCGACGCCGTCTTTATCAACTCCGGTGTGCTCCATTATCTGCACCTGCTCGTTCCCGCTCCTGAGGCCCGGATCTATACTCAGTTCTTTGATCGGTCTTTTCTCGCCGGGAGCGCTGAAAGCATTTTTGACATGAAATACGTCACCCCTGTGATCGAACAGAAACAGCTGGACCTGATCCCCTTCTACCATAACCGCAAGAATGACCGGTATTTCCTCAGCCAGCTCGCAGATGCCGCACGAATCGCGCAGGAAGGAAAAGCCTTTTATGAGTTCCGGCTGCGGAATCTCTTTTCCTCCCTCTGGGAAACCATTTACTCCCGGGCCACAGAGCTGGAAGCGGTGGACATGACCGAGAGCATGCATGATATCGAACGGGTCAAAATCATGCTCACCTTTATACGAGAGCACTATCACGAAAAATTGACCGTGCCGCAGATCGCAGACTGCATCCCAGTCAGTGAAAGGGAATGTTACCGGCTCTTTCAGAATAATCTCGGGATGACCCCCACAGAATTCCTCATCTCCCTGCGCCTGAAAAAAGCACGTGACCTGCTGATCACCACACGGAAAAGTGTGGTGGAGATCGCACTGGAATCCGGATTCGGCAACAGCAGTTATTTCGGAAAGGTATTCCGGCAGGAATTCCATATGTCGCCCGGGGATTACCGGAGGCAGAACGCCAATGAATGGGAGGGATGATCTTAATGCATATTTTATATCAAATACAGGAAATCGCTTTGCAAAGCAGTCTGTTTGAAACAGGTTATGTCGAAATCAGTCATTTGAGATATTATCCGGAAGTCCGTGCCGCCTGTGAAAAAAATGTCTGCCGCGCTTACGGTACTACATGGGCCTGTCCTCCGGCAGTCGGTTCGCTGGATGAGTGCAGGGAACGGGTAGCGCAATATGACAAAATGCTATTGTTTTCTAAAAAATATCAATTAGAGGATTCTTTTGATTTTGAAGGAATGACAGCCGGAATGCACGATTTTAAAAAGAGTGCTGACCGGTTTGCCGAAAATCTCAAAGAGATCTTATCCGATTACATGCTGTTTTCCAATGAAGGCTGCAAAAGGTGCTCAGAATGTACGTATCCAAATGCTCCGTGCCGGTTTCCGCAATCTTTGCATCCTTCTTTAGAAAGTTATGGTTTTATCGTCAGTGAACTCGCCGGCAAAGCAGGTGTCCGCTATAACAACGGTCCGAATACCGTAACCTATTTCGGGGCGCTGTTATTCAATCCAAAGGAAGCTTCTATGGAATAAAAAGAAATGTCTTCCTTATATGAAATTTAAAGGAGCGGAGTCATATACAATGGCAGATATACAATCCCCTTTTGTTCTTTCAGATCACCCGTATGCAGGACATAAGGGATATAAGTCTGCTCTTGATATTTATTTATAAATTTTCGGCTTCACATTATAACACGTTTTCAAGATTTTTATGCGTATAATTTAGCGCATTTTCAAGATTTTTATCATTCAGCTACTAAAAATATTGTGTTAAAAAATATCAGACACATTAAAAATCTGGAGACATGCAAAATTGAATTTATACATGCCTCCAGATTCTATTTTTCTCCAGATGCTTCAGCAATCTCTGCAGCCACACGTGCAGGAATCACCGGCTCTGCTATCTTTTATCCTAAGGTTTTACAACACCGCTCTGTCCTCGCATCTGACCTCTATTCTCACAGGCTTTTCACCTGTCAGACTGCAGCTTCTGGCATCCGGCTGATGCATCCCGGCATAGACCGCATATTCCCCCGGCTCAAGCATGCGTTTCCCATTCTCATCATACAGGGCAAATGCTGTGTCCGGCAGCTCGATCACAACTTCCTTTTCTTCTCCCGGCTGAAGGAAGATCTTCTTCAATCCTTTGAGCTGTGCGTTCGGAGTCCCTTCCCGCATGGCTTTCACATACACCTGCACGGTCTGCCCGCCTGCCATTTTACCGGTATTCTGAATGCAGGTTTTCACCACAACCTTACCGCCCGGCACAATCCGGTCTGTATCTATTCCGGTTTCTCCCTGACGGAACGATGTATAAGACAATCCGTATCCGAACGGGTACAATGCCTCGTTCTGCATATACCGATAGGTCCGGTTCTTCATAGAATAATCTGTGAAATCCGGCAGTTCCTCTTCTGTTCGATAGAATGTGACGGGAAGCTTCCCTTCCGGGCTGTATTCGCCGAAGATCAGATCCGCCACTGCCCGGCCGCCCTGAGCGCCCGGATACCAAGCCTGGATGATGGCGGGAATGTGTTCGGATTCCCACTCCAGCCCCATAGCTGATCCTGTCATGGAGACTAGGATAACCGGCTTGCCGCTCTCATACGCTGTCCGGAGGACTTCTGACTGAAAACCGGGATATTTCAGATCGGGCTTGTCCCCTCCTGCGTACTGGTTGCTGACATCCCCTTCTTCTCCTTCCAGGCTCGCGTCAAGTCCCAGCACGATAACCACAACATCGCTGGCTTCACAGACTGCCTTTACTTCTGAGATACGGTCATTTTCCATTGCCAGATCACTGATCCTGTCCAGATACAGATGGCATCCCTGGGAATAAAAGACTCTGACCTCATCGCCCACATAGTCCTCGATCCCTTCCAGGACTGTCACATAGCGTGATGATGTTCCCTCATAATTTCCGACCAGGGCTGCCCTGGAATCCGCGTTCGGCCCGATGACACCGATGGACTTCAGTTTCTTCTTGTCCAGCGGAAGCAGACCGCCTTCGTTCTTCAGAAGCACCAGGGATTTCTCCGCTGTCATCCTGTTAAACGCCCTGCTCTCCGCTGTATCTGTCTCCTCATAGCTAATGGTGTCAAAGGGCACGGTGCCCTCTTCTTCCAGGAGCCCCAGCTTAAGCCGTGTCTCCATCAGCCTGGTCACAGCCTGATCCAGAATCTCTTCCTCCACATCGCCGCCGCGCACTGCATTCCTCAGATAAGGGAAGGTACACCCGCAGTTCAGGTCGCATCCGTTTTCCAGCGCCATTGCCGCTGATTTCTCCGGCGACTTCGTGACCTTGTGATTTTCATGAAAGTCCTGGATCGCCCAGCAGTCGCTCACCACATGTCCTTCAAATCCCCACTCGCCCCTGAGGATCTCTTTCAGAAGGGTTCTGCTCCCACAGCACGGCTCGCCGTTCACACGGTTATATGCTCCCATGACCGCTTCCACATGCCCCTCCTCCACGCAGGCGCGAAATGCCGGAAGATAGGTCTCATACAAATCCTGCTTTGACACCTTTGCATCAAATGTATGCCGCTGCCCTTCCGGTCCGGAATGCACGGCAAAGTGCTTCGCACAGGCGGCTGCCTTCATATAGCCGCCTTCTTCCCTCTGCATTCCCTGCACGAAACGGACGCCCAGCCGGGAAGACAGGAACGGATCTTCCCCATATGTCTCATGTCCTCTTCCCCATCGTGGATCACGGAAGATATTCACATTCGGAGACCAGAAGGTCAGCCCTTTGAAGATATCCCTGTCCCCCGCTTTTTTCTGCATGTTGTACTTTGCCCGCGCCTCAGTCGCGATGATTTCAGCCACTTCTTCTATCATTTCCTCGTCAAATGAAGCCGCCAGCCCGATGGCCTGCGGAAACACGGTCGCTGTCCCCGCTCGCGCCACCCCATGCAGCGCTTCATTCCACCAGTTATAAGCCGGTATTCCCAGCCGCTCAATTTCCTCCGCATTGTAGACAGTCTGGCTGACTTTCTCTTCTAATGTCATCTGTTCGGTCAGCTTCTCTGCCCGCTCTCTGAATTTTCCCATATCCGGTAACTCCTCTCATGATCATGTTTCACTGATATAAAACACATTTTCCAAATATATCACAATAGAATCATACCGCAATATCCTCAAAATGAATATCAATATACTGCAAAATCTTATAATTATTCTGCCAGAACATGCTCGGCTTCCCGGCACTTTCCGGCGCAGACGCCATAATTTTTTAATAAGACTCTGCCAGCCGCATGGCGATCTGTTCCCACTCAAACAGGCACTGTGGATTTCCTTGCATGGTGCTGACATCTTTCAATACCAGTTCAAAGGAACATTGATTCTTCCTGCACGCCTTTATGATCTCTGAAAGCTCTGCTTCCACTGCTTCTCTGTTCAATCTGCCAAGCGCCAGCTGAGACGGATTCGGCTTGCAGGAGATCACATACCTCCCGCCGATGGCTTCTGCAGCTACATTGATATCCGCCCAGGGCGTAATCGATATTTTGCGCAGGTTGGGGATCTGCTCCAGAATATCGATCTTGCGGTCCAGAGGCTCGCAGCATCCGTAGTACACATATCCGAAGGGTTCCATTGCCTTCTTCATGTACTGGATATCGAATTCATCGTGCATTGCCGGGGAGACGGACGCAAAAATCTGTGCAAGGCCTCTTCCCCAGGCTTTTTTCAGGTTTACACCTGTGTAGTCTGACGCTGCCTTATCTTCAAATGTCACAGACGCGGACGCGGAATGGCAGTACAGATTCTCTGTGTCAATTAAGTTCAGCTTCACATACTGGTCCACTGTATTCATGAAAATTTCTGTCAGCTTTTCCGCCAGTTCATGCATAAACTCCGGTTCTTCCATCAGATTGATCAGAAGGTCATTCACTCCCATCAGTGTCGCGACCGTGTCCCAAGTCTTGCAGCCCAGTCCGTATCCTGTCGGCTCGCCCACGATCTTCACCGGCAGAATGTCGCCGATGGCTTCCCCGATCTTACTCCACTGCCGGACTGTTTCCTTTTCGTCGTATGTAATGACCGGGTTGTGCAGCATCTCCAGACCTTTCTCACGGAAAACATTGTGATAACTGTGCGAAACGATGGCGCTCTGCTCCTCGCCGAGCTTTTCCTCCTGCACTTGCACTCCGATCCCCGTCGAATGGATGATCTTGGGCACCCTGATATACTCCGGCACAGCATAATCCGCCGGCATATGTTTCAGCTTATACAGGTCCTGCCTGAGCATATTCTCTATCGCCCTGAGATCTTCGTCCTCGCAGCGCAGGATCAATTCCTCTTCTTCTGCCAGCTCCCACCATGGGATTTCATTGATCAGCACAATAGGGCGGATCATATTCAGGTCATTGACCGCACGGTGTAACCTGATCTTTTCTCTGTTTCTCTCGGTGAAAGCGAACTCCGCATACTCTCCTGCTAGTTTTCTCAATATTTCTCTGTCATCCATGTTCTCACCCCTCGGCTTTTCCAGGGATTGATCCCCTCTGATTGCATTTTCAACTAATTTGTATTATAATATTGAATTGCACAGCTATATAGTATAAAATTGTTATAGTTTTTGTATAATATTGCTTTTCGCAAAAGGAACCAAAGGAGCCAGCCAATGTTTCCATATATCAATTATGTAATGCCATTTATCAGCCCCTATGCCGAGAAGGCTCTTATGATCAGCGACGCGATGGGCTGTATCGTTGACCAGGATTTCATCATTGACAGAGACTATTTTGACAATCATCTGATCATGTACACACTCTCCGGCTGTCTGATCGTAGAACAATATGGCATGCAGTATCTGATCCCGGCCGGACAGGGGATCCTGATGGATCTGCGCCATGCGCATAAATATTATTTCAGCAAAACAGAGCATACAGAGATCCTGTGGATGCACTTCAGGGGCACTCCCTGTCAGACAATGCTCAATACACTGGGCGAAGAGCATCCCCTTCCTTTTTTCTTTCAAGGAAATGATTTTCACTCCGGTTTTAAGGCCCTGCAGACTGCTGTCAAGGAATCCCCTGTTCCGGATGAATTTGAGATATCTTCCATAATCTGCTCCATTGTCAGCGGCATCTGCAGCCAGATCCACGCCCGGACCGAGGAGAGCACCAGCTTCGCTGCTGTTGTATCCCGCTATATCCTCATGCATATTGATGAGAAGTTTGACCTGGATACATTTTCCTGGCATATGAATATGAGCAAATATCATTTCTGCCGCAGATTCAAAGAAGAGTTCTCCTGTACGCCGCTGGAATACGTACAGCAGCAGAAGATCAATAAAGCCAAACGCATCCTCACATTTACCACTCTGCCGATGTCTGAGATCGCATACAGCCTGGCATTCTGCGACCAGAGCCATTTCTGCCGGGTCTTTACAAAAATAACCGGGATCTCGCCCAGTAAATTTCGGAAAACATATTCGAAAATGTAAATGTAACAGGTGTTTCGCCAATAAAAGACAGATCTGATCAAGGGAGCGCAATGCTTTCCAGTCAGATCTGTCTTTTTATTATTTCTTATTCCTTAATTCTTCATTTCTATCTTGTCTGTTTCTTTCTTACAGAAACCACTGCCACAACACCGGCTGCCGCTGCCAGTGCCAGCATTGCAAATGGCATTGCCGTGTCCCCAGTCTTTGCAGCTTTCGTTTTGGAATTTCCAGCATTGCTGTTGCCGCTATTTCCATTGTTTCCGCTGTTGTCTCCGTTACCCGGTGTCTGGCTGTCACCGTTT
>ERZ1643246.3203-NODE-3203-length-14435-cov-5.576982_pt1 | contig 14435 bp, 7 predicted proteins | sample MGYA00579265_ERZ1643246 | MGnify/ENA primary metagenome ERZ1643246 (study PRJEB29033, sample SAMEA4952261) | chicken gut metagenome | biome: Broiler Chicken; feature: Gastrointestinal Tract; material: Caecum | place: Ireland | collected 2018 | study: Broiler... | reverse complement strand
TATGAAGTCATAATAATCAACAACAACCCCGAAACTGTTTCCACCGACTTCGATACGGCGGACAGGCTGTACTTCGAATCGCTCACGCCCGAGGATGTTCAGAGCGTCATAGACGTGGAAAAGCCCTACGGCGTTGTCATAACTTTCGGCGGGCAGACGGCAATAAAGCTGTGCAGCTACCTCGACAAGAAGGGCATACGCATACTCGGCACTCCCGCCGACAGCGTCGATCTTGCCGAGGACAGGGAGAGGTTCGACGAGCTTCTGGAACAGTTCTCCATAGCCCGCCCCAAGGGTCTCACGGTAATGACCAAACAGGAGGCCATCTCTGCCGCCGAGCAGCTCGGCTATCCCGTGCTTCTGCGCCCTTCCTATGTAATAGGCGGCCAGAACATGACCATAGCCTTTACGCAGAACGACATCGAAAGGTACATGGACGTCATCCTCGCGCAGAAAATCGAAAACCCCGTGCTGTGCGATAAGTACCTCATGGGCACAGAGCTCGAAGTGGACGCCATCTCCGACGGTACCGACGTGCTCATCCCCGGCATAATGCAGCACATAGAGCGCGCGGGCGTGCACAGCGGCGACTCGATAGCCGTATATCCGCCATACAATCTGAGCGACACGATGCTCAAAAAGGTGGTGGACATATCGGTAGAGCTGGCGCTCTCGTTAAAGACAAAGGGCCTTATAAACATACAGTACCTGATCTACCACAACGAGCTGTATGTCATAGAGGTAAATCCCAGGGCGTCGCGCACGATACCTTACATCTCCAAGGTGACGGGAGTGCCCATGGTTGAGCTTGCCACCAAGATACTCGTCGGCGCAAAGTTAAAGCGTCTCGGCTACGGCACGGGACTGTATCCCAATTCGCCGTATGTCGCGGTAAAGGTGCCTGTGTTCTCGTTCGAAAAGCTCAACGACGTCAACTCGCAGCTCGGTCCCGAGATGAAGTCCACAGGCGAGGTGCTCGGCATCGGCAAGACGATAGAGGAGGCGCTGTTCAAGGGGCTTGTCTCGGCGGGATTCAATATGAAGCACCCCACAAAGCAGCATCCTTCCGGCATCTACTTTACCGTAAACGACCAGGATAAGTACGAGATCGTAAACATCGTAAAGAAGTTTGCCGATCTCGGGCTTACGTTCTACGCCACAAAGGGCACGGCAAACGTCATACGCAGCCTGGGCATAGACTGCACCGAGGTGGCAAGGCTCTCGACCAACGACGATATATTCAAGCTGATGGACGAGGGTAAGATAGATTACGTAGTGTACACCGGCAAGACGGACATGGAGTCGATAACCAACTATATCTCGCTCCATCATCACGCCATTCTTCTGGGCATAACGGTGCTCACCTCGCTCGATACCACCAATGCGCTTGCTGACTGCATAGCGGGCAGGTATACGCAGTTCAACACCGAGCTTGTGGATATAAACCACCTGCGCAGGGAAAAGCTCAAGCTCAGCTTCTGCAAGATGCACAGCTGCGGCAACGACTACATTTTCTTCAACAATTTCGACAATAAGATCACCTGCCCCGAGTCGCTTGCCATAAATTTCTCCGACAGGCACTACGGGATAGGTTCCGACGGCATCGTCATGATCGAGAGATCAGGCGTCGCCGACTGTAAAATGCGTGTGTTCAACCGAGACGGAAGCGACGGCGGCATGGCGGCAAACCCGCTGCGCTGTGTGGCAAAGTATGTGTTCGACAAGCGCATAGTAAACTCCGAAAATATAAGCGCAGAGGTCTGCGGGACGGTAAAACATCTTAAAGTCGTCTCGTTCAACGGAGTGGCAAGCTCCGTTTCGGTAGAGCTCGGCAGGGCTGAATTCGATCCTGCGCTCGTGCCTGTAAAATCCGGAAGGGAAATTGTGTGCGAAAAACTTGACTTCGGAGGAAAGGAATACAGCGTGACCGCCGTGAATGTAGGCAACTCGCACTGCGTGATCTTCTGCGACAAGGTGGACGACGTTGACATGGATGCGCTCGGCCAGGCAGTGCTCGCCTCCGGACTGTTCCCGGACCTTGCCTATCTCGACTGTGCCAGGATAGTCAACGATCTGACGCTTAAACTGCGCGTGTGGAACAAGGTCAACGGCGAGACGATGGCGAGCGGCACTTCGGCCGCGGCTGCCGTGGCTTCGGCGATAAAGATCGGCAAGTGCGCGCGCGGCAAGGTGATAACCGTAAAGCTGCGCGGCGGCGACCTGTTCGTTAAGATGGACGAAGACGGCGATATCGTGCTCGACGGCAGCGTAAAGCAGTCCTACGAAGGTGTGATCGAAATATAATGATATACTTTGACAATGCGGCGACGACCAGGCCCGAAAGGGCGGTGGCGGAGCTTGCCGCACATTACCTCGATGAGCAATTTTATAATCCTTCCGCGTTATACGCGGAAGGATATAATTTGCACCGCGAGCTCGAAGAGGCGCGCAGGGAACTTGTATCCTTTGTCTCCGACCCCGACGAGTTTGCGATAGTTATGACCTCATGCGGTACGGAGGCAGACAATCAGGCGATATTCTGTGGCGGCAGGCGCGGAAACATAGTCACGACCATGGGAGAGCACGCTGCCGTGTATGCCGCCGCGCAGGAGGCAGGCAGGCGTGGAACCGAGGCTAGGTTTGCCCCGCTCAATCCCGACGGCAGCGCAGATGCGGACGCACTTTTGGAGCTGGTCGACGATAAAACTTCGCTCGTGTCCGTCATCCATGTCAACAACGAGACGGGCGCAATAAACGACATAAACGCCATAGCCGAAAGGGTAAAGGCCAAAAATCCGCGCGCCCTCTTTCATTCCGACGGCGTGCAGGCGTTCGGCAAGTTGCCGTTCAGGCTTGGCAGGAATATAGACATGTATTCTGTCAGCGCGCACAAGATAGGCGGATTAAAGGGTACGGGTGCGCTCATAAAGCGGAAAAAACTCGTGCTGCAGCCCTATATCTGGGGCGGCGGCCAGGAGGGCGGGCTGCGCAGCGGCACGGAGAACGTGTTGGGCATAGCGGCTTTCCGCGCGGCGGCGCGTACGCGTTACCTCGGCGGCGGCATAGAAAAGAATTATTCCGTCGTGCGCAATGTTCAGTCGCGCTTGTGGGAGCTTTTGGATAAGCAGCTGTTCGAGCGCATATCTCCCGAGTACGGCTCGCCGTACATCCTCACCGTTGCTGCAAGAGGTGTGCGCGGGGAAACCATCCTGCACATGTGCGACGACAGGGGGCTTATCATCGGCACCGGTTCGGCGTGCTCGTCAAACGCGGCAAAAAAGTACTCGCGCGTCATGCAGGCGTGCGGGTTGGGGCGCGAACTAATAGGCGGCGTTCTGCGGTTAAGCTTCAATATACACAACACCGCAGACGAGGCCGAGCGCGCCGCCGAAATACTCAACGACGTCGTCAGGACGGACAGGGAACTTACAAAGTAATATGGAAAAGGTAATCATAATCCGCTATGCGGAGATACATCTCAAGGGCAAGAACCGCGGCTATTTCGAACGTATGTTTGTTGCCAATATGGAAAAATCGCTGAGGGGCATACGGCATGAGATCAGGCGGCGCAGCGGCAGATATCTCGTTGAAAATTTCGAAGACGGGCAGACGGAGAACATAGTAAAAAAGTTATCCAAAGTGTTCGGCGTGCACTCGCTGAGCGTCGGGTTCAAGGTGCCCTCCGATATGGACGAAATCTTCCTGGCTGCACAGCTGGTGTGCGACGGCAGTGGCTCGTTCAAGGTTGAAACCCACCGCGCCGACAAGAAGTTTTACCTGACTTCGCCGCAGATAAGCGCAGAGATAGGTGGCAGACTGCTCGGTAAAAATAAACGGCTCTCAGTAAACGTTCACGAGCCTGACTTTGTGATAAATGTCGACGTGCGTGAGGACGGCACGGCGCTTGTTTTCAACAAGTTTATAAGATGTGCGGACGGTATGCCTGTAGGCACTGCAGGCCGCGGATTATTGTTGCTTTCGGGCGGCATAGACAGCCCCGTTGCGGGTCACATGATAGCCAAGCGCGGCATGAAAATAGACTGCCTGCATTTTCACAGCTATCCTTACACAAACATGCAGGCGCGCCAGAAGGTGATGGATCTTGCAAAAGTGCTCTCTGAATACAACTGCGGCATAAAGGTCAGCGTCATCTCGGTAAAGCACATTCAGGAGGAGATCCACAAAAACTGCAACGGCGCATACATGGTGACGCTTTTGCGCCGCTTTATGATGAGGCTTGCCGAAAGGCTTGCGCTTAAAGACGGCGACCAGTGCATAATAACGGGCGAAAGCCTGGGGCAGGTAGCCAGCCAGACGATAGAGGGGATGACCTCGTCCAACAGCGTAATAGAAAGACTGCCCATTCTGCGCCCGCTGTGCGGTTTCGACAAGAATGAGATAATAGAGCGCAGTCGTAATATAGGCGCCTACGACATTTCCATACGCCCGTACGAGGACTGCTGCACGGTATTTTTGCCCGATTATCCAATTATAAAGCCTAAACTTGAAGACGTCCTCGCTGAGGAAGCAAAGCTCGACGTGCGATCGCTTCTGGACGAGGCGTTTTCCACTCTGGAAGTTTCCGAGTTCTGAGCGGCGTAAACCGACAAAATGTTTCACGGAATTTTAATTTTTTTAATGTGGCGCATAAATATTTTATCGGCAGATAAAAATGTTTCACGTTAAACTTAAACGGCGGGCAATTCAAATTGCCCGCCGTTTTTTATGCTCTCAATCGTTGATCCAGTCAGAACCGGTTATGCCGTGGCTGTCCTGCGGTGATTTTCCGCCCGAGAGGCAGACCGGCGGCAAATCGATCTCTTTGCCGAAATATTTTTGTCTGCCGTCGAAGTAATAGGGGGTAACTGAATATATGGCTTCCTTGCCGTTAAAGCCGTCTTCTATCTTTTCTTTCCACGGGCCGTCATAGATCACCGATTCAATGTCGCCTATTTTTCTTTTTATGGTATATGCATAGTACTTTGTGTGATATAATTTAATAAAAATACTGCCATTTTCGGCATAAATCTGCGGTTTTTTTATTGTCGGGTTTGAAAAGTATGTTGAACGTTCCTTCGGTTCGCTGCCGCGCAGCGTTCGTATCTTCAATGTGGAAAGCTCGGGTGCGACGGCGTCTGCGAGCACGATCTTGTTATTCTTTGAATACTCTTCGCCGTCTATTTTTACCTCTGTGGTGCCGCTCTCGGTGTCGAGGGCGCAGGGCGTATTGTGTCTGTAAAGCTCTTCGAATATTGAATTTACCGCCTCGCAGCATCTTCCGCTCGTCACGTTCAGCCGTTCGTTGTCTGCGCTGCCCAGCCACACGGCCGCGCAGTCGGCGGAGGTGTAGGCTATGCAGTAGGAGTCCGTATTGCCCTCGGCATTTCCGCATGTGCCCGTCTTTGCGGCTATATCGCAGTCGTTCCGCTTAAGCCGTTTTGCCGTGCCGTCGGTCACTGCCGTTTTCAGCATGCCGTTCATCAGCGACGCCGTTCCCTGCGAAAATACTGCTACCCTGCTCTGCGGAGCGCGGTAGATCGCGTTTCCGTCCTTTGCCGTAACTTCTTTTATGAATTTTGTGGCCGAATAGGCGCCGCCTCCTGCGAATACCCTGTATTTTTCGCACAGCTGCGCAAGGGTAAGTCCGTGGCTCATGCCGCCGAGGGCGAGAGCGAGATTTTTGTCGTCTTCCTCAAGGGTGATCCCGAGTCTCTGTGCGTATTTTTCGGCTTTGGCTAGGGTGAGTGCGTTCAGTGTCTTTACGGCGGGGATGTTATAACTCTTTGCAAGCGCCTCGGCCGCACTGATGTAACCGTGATACCTGCCGTCGTGGTTGGAGGGCGAATAGCCGCCGAAGTCGACCCTTTCGTCGGCGATCCTGGTTGCGGGGCAGATGAGTTTTTCCTCTATGGCGGGAGCATAAACGAGCAGCGGTTTTATGGTCGAGCCGGGCTGGCGTTTTGCGCCTGCTATGTCGCTGCGGTAGGCCTTTACGCCGCCGTCCTGCGAGGTGACTATCGCCGCGCAGTCGCAGCCCTCTTCTATACTGTCGATCACGTTTTGCAGATCTCTGTCGAGGTAGGTGATTACTTTTCCGCCGTCCAGCAGGCCGTAATAATCCAGTCCGAGCTTTTCAAGTTCGGAAAATACGGCGGAAATGTAATCGGCAAGGTCGTCCGCACCCGTCTGAGGGGCGGTAACTATTTCCTCTCTAAGCGCGCTTTCGTACTCCTTTTCGTCTATGAATGAACACTCGAGCATGGCTTTAAGTACGGTATTGCGCCGCTTTGCACACTTTTCCGCGTCGTTGTACGGCGAGTAGTTGTTTGGCGACGCGATAAGTCCGGCGAGCGCTGCAGACTGAGAAAGAGTGAGATTTTCAGCCGGTACGCCGAAGTAGAACCGCGCCGCGCTGTCCAGCCCGTAGCAGTTATGCCCGAAGTAGATGGTGTTGAGATACATTTCCAGTATTTCGTCTTTTGAATACATGCGCTCGAGTTTCTTTGTAAGTTTTATTTCCGTCAGCTTGCGCTTTATCGTCTTATCGCCCGTGAGGTGAGTGTTCTTTATCAGCTGCTGGCTTATGGTGGAGGCGCCCTGACTGAACGAATGCGTGGCGATGTTGGTGAACAGTGCCTTTATCATGCGCTTGTAGTTCAGCCCTCTGTGGCTGTAAAAATTTCTGTCCTCGGAGGCTATGAAGGCGTTGACCGTGTACGGCCTGAGCTGCTCTGTGCTCACGCTGCTGCGCTTTGCCTCCAGAGAGGCGTCGGCGATCTCTTCGCCGTTGCAGTCGCAAACGGTTATGGTGCGCGAATAGTCCGTAAGTCTGCTTTCGTCGAGCTTTGCGTCCTTTGTTATAAAGGCAAACACGGCGTAGCCTACGGCAACGGCTATCGCGGTGAGTGCGGCAAGCGTCAGTAATATGCCTAGTAACTTTTTCATCTCAATTTAGTATGCATAAATTGAGCATTTTGTTGCGATTTTATTTGAAAAATTTTTTCTTAGATTATATAATTGAATGTATAATGAGCAACGCTGAAAGACATTATCACATCGTTACATACGGCTGCCAGATGAACGTGCACGATTCCGAGAGGATCGCGGGCATGCTGTCCGAACTCGGCTACACGCAGATCGACGACATCGGCCTGGCCGACATAGTAGTTTTTAACACCTGCTGCATAAGAGAGAATGCCGAAAATCATGCCTACGGCAATATCGGCATGCTTAAAAAGCTCAAGGCTGCCCGCCGCGACATGATAATTGCCGTGGGCGGCTGCATGCCGCAGCAGATAGGCAAGGCGGACGTGCTGCACAAAAAGTTCCCCTATGTCGACATCATTTTCGGCACGCACAACCTGGGCAAGCTGAAAGATTATATCGAACTCAAACAGGGCAGGAAGAAGGCCGTCATAGAAATACAGGAGAGCGAAGGAGCGGTGACCGAGGACGACAGACCGCTGCGCACCAGCTATCCCAATGCGTGGATAAACATAATGTACGGCTGCAATAACTTCTGCAGCTACTGCATCGTGCCGTACGTGCGCGGCAGAGAGCGCAGCAGACGCTCGGAAAACGTCATCGCGGAGGCGCGTTCGCTCGTGGGCGAGGGGTATAAGGAGCTCACCCTGCTCGGGCAGAACGTCAATTCGTTCGCGTCCGGCGGCGGAGACGTGACTTTCCCCGAACTGCTGCGGGCGATAGCTGCGATAGACGGGAAATTCCGCCTGCGCTTCATGACGAGCCACCCCAAGGACTTTTCCGAGGAGCTGGCGCGCGCCATAGCCGACGAACCGAAGATATGCAACTGCATCCATCTGCCCGTGCAGAGCGGTTCGGACAGGATACTTAAGGCAATGAACAGGAAATACACCTCCGCAGACTATCTGCGGAAGATAGATATCCTCAGAAAGTACGTGCCCGACTGCGCGGTCACGACCGACCTCATAGTGGGATTCCCGGGCGAAACCGACGAAGATTTCAGAGACACGCTCGCGCTTGTTAAAAAGGTCGGCTTTTCCTCGGCATTCACGTTCGTGTACTCTAAAAGGGAGGGTACGGCAGCTGCGAAGATGCCGGGTCAGATACCCGAAGAGGTGTCAAAGGCAAGGATCATGGAGCTGGTGGAACTGGTAAATTCGCTCACGCGCGAACACAGCGCGAAGTACGTGGGCAGGACGTGCGAGATCCTGTGCGAGGGATACGACGAAAAGCGCGGGCTGTACCTCGGCAGGGACGAGTACGGCAGGATGGGATATTTCAAAGGGGACGATTCGCTCATCGGCAGCTTTGTCAACATCAGGGTCAATGAAGCGAACGGCGTTTCGCTGATGGGCGAAACGGTAAAGTGAGATCCGTTTACGGGGTAATTCAGAATTTATGGCACTTTCACCTATGATGAGCCACTACCTTTCCGTGAAGGAAAAGTATAAGGACTGTATAGTATTTTACCGCCTCGGCGACTTTTACGAAATGTTCTTCGAGGACGCCGAAAAGGCGTCGAAACTTTTAGACCTCACGCTCACGGGCAGGGACTGCGGGCTGGAAAAGCGCGCGCCGATGTGCGGCGTGCCCTACCACGCTGCAGACAATTACATAGCAAAGCTCGTTGAGCTCGGCGAAAAGGTGGCCATCTGCGAACAGCTTGAAGATCCCGCCTCGGCAAAGGGAATCGTCGCGCGCGACGTGATAAGGGTGGTAACTGCGGGCACCGTGACCGACGAAAAGCACCTCGACGAAAAGTCTGCAAGCTATGTGTGCAGCGCCTGCCTGTGCGAAGGCACGGCCGCGCTGGCGTGGGCCGACATTACTACAGGCGAGTTCTGCGCCGCGGAATACGAGGGTGACGGTGCTGCCGCCCAGGCCGTCGCGCAGATGATAAAGCTCTCGGTAAAAGAGGTAATAAGCGACGATAATTTCATAATGGAGACGCGCTCAATGCCCGAAGTTTCGCGCGGGGTGCTGCCGAAGTTTTCCTCCTATCCCGCATGGGCGTACGGCTATTCCGCGGCGGAGCGCGCGCTGTGCGGACAGTTCGGCGCAAAGTCGCTTGCCGCGTTTTCGGTGAGCGGGCACAAAGCTGCCATAAGCGCCGCAGGCGCGCTGCTGGAATATCTTAAAGAGACGCAGAAGCACGCGCTTAAAAATATAGACGGCATAAGGTACATCGCCCCCGACAGCTTTATGCGGCTGGATACTACCGCCATACGCAACCTCGAGCTTGTAAAGACGCTTGCCGAAGGCAAGAAGTACGGTTCGCTGCTGTGGCTGCTCGACAAGACCCGCACGAGCATGGGTGCAAGGCTGCTCAGCAGCTGGATACTCTCCCCGCTTGCAGAGCCGCAGCAAATAAATTACCGCCTCGACGGCGTAGACGAATTCTTCGGCGCGCCCGTCGTGATGCTCTCCGTCTCCGAACTGCTTGCGGAGGTGAAGGATATAGAGCGGCTTGCGGGCAAGATCTCGAACGATAACATAATGCCGCGCGACTGCCTTGCGCTTGCGCGCTCGCTCTCCGTTATACCCAATCTTAAATTCCAGCTGGCCGGCTTTATCTCGCAGGCGGTAAAGGACATCTCAGACGGGCTTGTGGATCTCAGCGACGTGGGCGAGTTGATAGACAGTGCAATAGAGCAGGAAAAGACGCCGGCAAACTTAAAGGACGGCGGCTATATAAGGAGCGGATTCAATGCAAAGCTCGACGAGCTGCGCGACATAAAGGATCACGGCAAGGACATCATACTCAAGATCGAGGCGCGCGAACGGGACGCTACGGGAATACGCACGCTTCGCATAGGCTATAACCGGGTGTTCGGCTACTACATCGAGGTATCCAAGTCATTCAAAGACAAGGTGCCCATGTCATACCAGCGCAGGCAGACGCTTGCAAATTCCGAGAGGTACACCACCGACGAGCTCAAGGAGATCGAGGAAAAGATCCTGTCGAGCGAGGACGGCGCGCTCAGGCTGGAGGCGGAGCTGTACGAGCAGATAAAGGCAGTGCTTGCCTCAAACATAAACAATTTCAAAAAGTTGTCTGCGGCAGTGGCGCGGCTGGACGTGCTCATATCGTTTGCGCAGGTCGCCAAGAGCAACAAATACGTGCGCCCCGTCATCGTCCCGCAGGAGAGCCCGCTCGTGATACGCGAGGGCAGGCATCCCGTGGTCGAGATGATATCCAAGGAACGGTTCGTGGCAAACGACACGCTGCTCGACGAGGGCGAAAACAGGACGATGATAATAACCGGGCCGAACATGGCGGGCAAGAGCACCTACATGCGTCAGACGGCGCTCATCACGCTGATGGCCCACATAGGCAGCTTCGTGCCTGCAAAGTCCGCCGAGATCCCGATCGTTGACAGGATATTCACCAGGGTAGGCGCCAGCGATAACCTGATATTCGATCAGAGCACGTTCATGGTGGAGATGATAGAGGTGGCGTCCATTCTGCAGAACGCCACAAAGAACAGTCTGCTCATTCTTGACGAGGTCGGCCGCGGCACGAGTACTTACGACGGACTCAGCATTGCCTGGGCAGTGATCGAAAATCTCACGCAGAAGGTGGGGGCAAAGACGATGTTTGCCACGCACTACCATGAGCTCACCGAACTGGAAAACAGGATGGAAGGCGTCAAGAATTACAAGATCGCAGTAAAGGAAATAAACGGCAGTGTCGTCTTTCTGCGCAAGATAATGCGCGGCGGCGCCAACCGCAGCTTCGGCATAGAGGTGGCGGCGCTTGCCGGCGTGCCGGCAGACGTCACCGACAGGGCCAAGCAGATACTAAAAATGGTCGAGCGGCGCGAGGGTGCGGCGGTCAGAAACGTCGAAGACGAGGAGGAGAGGCAGCCTTCGGAGGTGGAGCGCATCCTGCGCGAGACGGACATGAACTCCATATCGCCCATGCAGGCGTTCATGCTGCTCTCTGACCTGGTGGAAAAAGTCAAGTAAGGTGATAAGCATGGCCAAGATAAATATACTTACCAAAGATATTTATAACAGAATAGCCGCAGGAGAGGTGGTCGACAGGCCCTATTCCGCGCTTAAAGAGCTGGTGGAAAATTCGCTCGACGCAGGCGCCACGGAAATTACCATATACGTGGAAAAGGGCGGCAAGCAGCTCATAAGGGTGTGCGACAACGGCTGCGGGATAGAACCTGACGATATGCGCACCGCTTTCATTCCGCACGCGACCAGCAAGGTCTCTTGCGTGGAGGACCTCGACAGGATAACGACGCTTGGCTTCCGCGGCGAGGCGCTTGCGAGCATCGCATCCATTTCCCGCACGGAGATCGTTTCCCGCACCGATGGCAACGAGGCTTGCAAGGTGGTCTGCGAGGCGGGCTATACGGGCAAGGTCGTGCCCGCCGCTCTCGACAGGGGCACTGAGGTCAGCGTATACAATCTTTTTTACAATACGCCCGTGCGTGCCAAATTCTTAAAGACGGACAAGGCTGAAGAGAGCGACATACACAGCTTTGTCAACCGCTTCGTGCTCGGCAACCCGAAAGTCAGGTTCAAGTACTATGCCGACGGCAAACTCAGGCTCGAATCCTTCGGTAACGGGCTCGAGGAGGCTATAGTTCAGGTCTATGGTGCAAAGACGATACCAGAGTGTTTCAGGATAGACGCCGAAAAGAACGGCATGCGCATACACGGCTTTATAGGCAATCAGAACTTTTTCCGCTCGAGCAAGAGCGGGCAGAGCCTGTTCCTCAACGGCAGGTACATCGTGAACAATACGATAGCGTCGGCAATAAACAATGCCTATGCCAGCTATCTCATGAAGCGGCAGTATCCGTTCTACGTGCTGTTCGTAGACGTTCCGATAGATATGGTGGACGTTAACGTGCATCCCAACAAGGCTGACGTTCGTTTTGTCGATCCCAGGGAGGTGTACGGCGCTGTCTATTCGGTGGTTTCCGGCGTTCTTGACGGCACGGCCAAGGCCGCCGACTTTGTGGTCGATTATGCGCGCGTGCCGGAAGTGAAGTCGTATAAGCCGCAGCAGACGACGGTGAAAGAATTTGTGGCTCCTTCAGCTTCGGAGGACGGAGCTGAAGCCGCCGTATCCCGTCGTGAAGGTCAGACGGATGCTCCCGTGCAGTCAAGCGTTCGCGGCGGAGAGGGTGCCGCCGCGAACGCGACGTCATCCAAGCCGCCGCTCATAAAGGATGACCGCCGCCCCGAAGATTACGAACCTTTCATCCTCGCTTCGAGCAGGGTGCCCGTAAAGGAAAAATATAACCCTCCCAAGTATGCCGACAGGGAGAGGGACTATCCTCTCTATGCATATTATTCCACGGATATAAAGTCTGAGCATGAACTCGGCGTGGGAGTCCCCCGCTACGAAGAGCCCGGCCCGGGCGAGTTCCCGTTCAGACAGATAGAGCGGCCCGATCATTCCGACGAAAAGTTCAGGTGCAGCGAGTATACCTATAAGGGCGACATGTTCAACACTTATCTTATATTCGAGCGCGAGGACGATGTCTACATTATCGATCAGCACGCCGCGCACGAGCGAGTGATCTATGAGCGCCTGAAAAAACAGATGGCCGACAGGCGTGTTCCCCGCCAGGGAATGCTCATTCCGTACCTGTTCAGGCTTTCTCCGGAAGAATACTCTTTCATGAGCCAGAATCTGGAAGCGGTGCGTTCAATGGGCTTCGATATCGAGCCGTTCGGCGTGGATGCGTTCCGAGTGTGCGAAGTTCCCGTGGATCTGTATGACATGAACTTTGAAGAGTTCTTTGCCGAGTTGTTTTCCGACCTCGACGGACTGAAAGCCATAAAGGTCGAGGATATCCTGAAAGACAAGATAGCCATGACTGCGTGCAAACATGCGGTCAAGGGCGGTAAAAAACTTACCCCGCGCGAGGCATACGAACTGCTTAAAGATATGAACTGCGATATGGGGCTGAAGTGCCCGCACGGCCGCCCGGCAGTCGTTAAGCTCACAAAAAAGCAGATCGAAAAGATGTTCAAAAGGATAGTATAATGGCGCAGGTGCTTGTAATTTGCGGGGCGACTGCCACCGGCAAGACGGCGCTTGCGGCAAAGTGTGCGAAGCAGCTCGGCAGTGCCGTGATCTCGGCCGATTCACAGCTCGTATACAGGGGTCTTGACATCGGTACGGCAAAGCCCTCTGAAGGCGAGATGCTCGGTGTGGAGCACTACATGATAGATGTTGCCTCGCCTTGCGACGAATACAGCGTGTCGGACTACCGCAACGCGGCGCTTCCGATAGTCGAAAATTTTGTTAAGGCCGGCAAAGTTCCGGTGATCTGCGGCGGGACTGGCTTTTATATCAATTCGCTGCTGTTTGATTGCAGTTACGGGAACGTCGCCGCCGACAGGACATTGCGCGAAAAATACGAACGCCTTGCCGAAGAGAGGGGCAGAGAGTATGTCTACGGACTGCTCAAAGCTGCTGACCCTGCTTCTGCGGAGAAGCTGCACCCGAACGATCTGAAAAGGGTGGTGCGGGCGCTTGAGATCTGCGAGTCCGGCGGCGTAAAAAAATCAGACATAAACGACAGTTTCAGGTCGCGGTTCGAATATCTTGCCGTCTGCACGGACTATGACCGCGAAAAACTCTACGACCGCATAAACGCGCGCGTGGACATGATGTTCGAGGCCGGATTGCTTGAAGAGGTCGAAGGGCTGCTTGCCCGCGGCATAGACGAAAACTTCCGCTGCATGCAGGCGATAGGCTATAAAGAAGTAGTCTTTTGCCTTAAAAATGGGCTTTCGCAGAGTACTATGCGTGACATGATAAAACAAAATACGCGCAGATACGCCAAGCGGCAGATTACATTTTTCAAAAAGCTGCCGGGACTTATACGGCTTTCGCCCGAAGAGGCGACGGCTGAAAAAATAATCGGGATGCTGTGATTACTGATATGACGGACAAGATCGGATATATAAAAGAATGTGAAAAAAAGCTTAAAGGACTGTTCGCCGAGATAGACGAGACGGCCTTTTTCAATCAGTCAAAGGTGTGCGAGGCGTTTGCCCATAACCGCATTGCCGAAAGGCACTTTGCGGGCACCACGGGCTACGGCTACGGCGACGAGGGACGCGACAGTCTCGGCGCGGTGTTCGCCGAGGCGTTCGGGGCTGAGGCCGGCATAGTCTCTCCGCACATGCTTTCGGGCACCCACGCGCTTACCGTCGCCCTGTTTGGTTTGCTCAGGCCTGGCGACACGCTGCTGTGCATAAGCGGCATGCCGTACGACACCATCCGCGGCGTTATCTACGGCGATGGCAACGGTTCTCTTAAAGATTTCGGCATAAAGTTTGCCTGCACCGACCTCGACGGCGGGGGCAAGTTCGACAGGGACGCGATTGCGCGTAAGCTCGGCGGCGCGACGGTAGTGTATATACAGCGCTCGCGCGGGTACGAGCTTCGCGACGCCTTTTCGATAGATGAA
>ERZ1643246.3202-NODE-3202-length-14436-cov-8.199430_pt1 | contig 14436 bp, 14 predicted proteins | sample MGYA00579265_ERZ1643246 | MGnify/ENA primary metagenome ERZ1643246 (study PRJEB29033, sample SAMEA4952261) | chicken gut metagenome | biome: Broiler Chicken; feature: Gastrointestinal Tract; material: Caecum | place: Ireland | collected 2018 | study: Broiler... | reverse complement strand
CCCGTGTTACCGCCGTGAAAGGGCGATGTCTTAACCGCTTGACCACGGGGCCATACACAGTCACTGCCGAACAGTGACCGCTGATTATATTACCATACATAAAAAACAATTGCAAGCACTTTTTTGTTTTTGCCCTTTTCGCCTTTTCGCCCTCTTTTATATAGGCTTTAATAAATCCCATAAAGATCTTTCATCTTTACGGATTTTCGACACCCTGTTATATTCATGCAATGCATTAATTAAAGTATGCATATCCGAAAAATACTTATGGACAAAATCGTAACTTTTAACATTTTTATATTTTAGTTTATTTTTGCAATATACACTGGGCTTTTCACCTGAATTTTTGAATTCTTTATATTTTCCTTCGTTACAAATAATAAGCATTTCAATTTCCGGAGCGGTAACAACATTAACAACATCAACCTTTTGTTTATAAACTTTGCTCAATTTAAAATTCTCGCTCCTGGAATCCAAAATCCGATAAACAGTAATCTTTTCAGAAAAAGATTTTTTCAAATACCTTCTTTCAAAATCTCTCGCGCTGCGGCATCTAAGCAATTCTTCTTCCAGTAAATCCTCTCTTTCAAAAATCAGTCTATGGTCGTCCAACAGCAGATCCAATATTGCTCTCTCGGCTCCGCCCTCACAGATACACGCTGTATATTTTTCCATCCCAAGCCTCCTATCTTATCGATATAAGAGCCTTTTTCAAAGCAATATACGATTCATATGCGGGCACAGTTCCTTTTAGAAAATCACTGTCATATATTTCACTTTTTTTTATGTCATTTCTCTTTAAAATATTAGACAGATTATCCGCTGTAATCCCCTCTCTGTTTCTGACAATATAAATACTGTCATTCCTTTCGAATTCATCCAGCAATTCGGAATAGTGAGTAGAAAAAATAAGGGTTGCGCCTTTTTTATTAATTTTTTTATCCATAAAAAAACGTATTAACGTCGCTACAATTTCTTTATTAAAATGGTTTTCCAGTTCATCGACGAGCAAATATCCGCCTTCTATAAAGGCAAACACTGCTCCCATAAATATGCTGAGCCCCTTTATCGTTCCTGAAGAAAGGTACTTGTTCAACTCTAATAGACTGCTCAGACTAATTTCGTTCTTTCCATAAAATTTCAGTTTAATATCAACCTTTTTTTCATTTGGCCGGCAAACCAGATATTCAATACTCGGATCCAAAAAAGTCAAAAGTTCTTTTGGATATCTTCCTAAAACGTTCAGCATATTATGATCTGTAAATTCTGACATATCATATAAGGAAAAATTTGCATCTTGCTTTTTATTTAACGCAACTATAATACTGACATCTTCCATTAGATACTCTTCATTATTATTTCTCTCCGTCTTCAGATCGGAATCTCTGAAATTATAAAGGCTTTTTTTTGTTTTTATACGATGAACCGCCTTAGACCACAGCGTTTCATCCAAAATGACAAATTTTGTGCTTCCATCAGTCATGTTTTCTTTTTTTCCTATATTTGTCTTTAATTTATACACAATACCTTCATGATAAAAATATACCGAAAAAGTTACTTTCTGACTGCTATCAATATCATCAATAATTTCATTTGATGATATATTATTTACCGGCTTATTATTGAGTAATTCTATAACAAAAGAAATCGCTTTCAATATTGTCGTTTTCCCAGATGCATTAATACCGATAAAAGAGATTGCTGGATTCGTATAAATATTAGAAAAAATATTAGACAGCTGTTCTCTGTCGTCATCAGCCACTCTCTGTTGCGCAACAAAATCGATATTTAAATCATACTGAAAATGTGGCAGACCTTTAATTGATATTTTTAATATTTTCATGACGTCCTCCAATTTTATTATCGTTTATCTCGTATTTATTTTTTATTATATAACCGCATTTTTGGTATTTCAACTATTATTCCCGTTATATCCGTAATTATTTCAAAGCCAGAAAACATTCCCACAAAATCTCCACAAAATTCTTCTGTCTTGTACCGTAAAAGTATATGTTCTCAGATTCTCCGCCTCCGGTCCATCATCCTGCAGAATACCACCGCCGCCCCCGTGCTCACCATCGTCGCCAGGATCCCCGCTCCGATGATCGCAGCCGGATCCGGGCTCCCATACTGGCTCCGGTAAGCGATCACGTTCATGGGAATAAGCTGGAGCGAGGAGATATTGATGATAAGGAAGGTACACATCTCATTGCCCGCCACTCCCTTTTTCCTCACCGGGCCCGGCGCCCTGCCTGCCCTTCTGTCATCCTCCAGCCTGCCCAGCTCTTCCATAGCCCTGAGCCCTGCCGGAGTCGCCGCCCACCCGAGCCCGAGAAAATTGGCGATGAAATTGGTCGTAATATGCTCTTCTGCCTTATGCCCTTCCGGCATACCAGGGAAAAGGAACCGCACGAGCGGTCTCATCTTCCGCGACGCCATCCGTATGATCCCCGCTTTTGAGGCGATCTCCATTATCCCGGTCCAGAATGCCATCACCCCGATCATGGTAATGCACAGAGTCACTGCCTCTTTTGACGAATCCAGCGCTGCATTGGTGATATCCTGCATCCTCCCGTTAAACGCCCCGAACACGATCCCCACAAGGATCATCCCTGCCCACAGATAATTCAGCATCTAATAACCTCCGCCCATCTCCCACATATAGTCTTCCACGATCCCAAACGGCGCAGGCCCGACTTCCAGCACTGCTTCGTGGAATTCTTTCTGTGAGAACTCCTCCCCCTTTTCTTCCGCCCAGTCCTTTTTCAGTTCCAGGAATTCCACATATCCGATGTAGTATTTCAGATAATTCGCAGGCGAACCGATGATCAGCTCGTAGATCTCTTCCACAGTATCCGCGTCCGTGATCCCGTAATTCGAAAAGAATGCGATCGTATCCATGCGGCTCCATCCGTCATAATGGATCCCTATATCCGCGAGCGCGTACAGCCCGAGGATGACAGAGCTGTTCTTCTGGAGGATGACCGCCTGCTCCTTTGACAGCGGCGTCAGGTAATAGCTCCCCATCTCCGCGTAAGTCGCCCATCCCTCCACATAGCCGCCGAAATCCATCAGGCTGCGGATGGGATCCGGATCCGTGCTCTCGTAGAAGACCGTCTGGTACAGGTGCCCCGGGTAGCCCTCATGCGCCAGTGTCGTAAAGAGTGTCAGGTCATTCCCCATATGCCCCTGATTGATATAGATCACATTTTCTCCGGTGTTGTCGATCGCAGGGATCATATAGAAAGCCGGGCTTAGATGCTCTTCCATCTCCTCGGGCACATATTTGACTTCCAGTTCCGTCTCAGGAGCCTCCGGGAACGTCCTGCTGATCCCCTGCTTCAGATGCGACAGGATCAGTTCCGCGCTCTCCTGCCCGATGGATGCTGCGGCTTCCTCTGCCTCGCCATAGCTGATGCCAAGCACCTGCTCCATCGCTTCCAGGTCATCCGAGATCTGCCTTCTCGTCAGATCCTTCATTTCATCCACAGAGCGCTCAGACCCTGTGGACTGCTCTGCAAGCAGCTCATAATATTCTTTCCCCTGCGGCAGGAAGACAAGCCCCTTTTCATTCTTTCCGCTGCCCTTCAGATCTTCCACTGCTGCGGTCAGCTTTTCATACGCCGGAAATACATAGTCCTGTATCACCAAAGCATTATCCTGTATATATTCACTTTTTTCTTCTTTTGTCAACTCTTTTATTTCTTCTATCCTGTCAGAAAATGTCGAATACAGATAATTTCCATCTCCCATATCAAGGAATGCGCGGCACTGCCCGATCACTGTATCCGCCGCATAATCCGCCATAAAAAGGCCGGCTTCTGATTTTTCATTCTCAAAACGGATCAGGCTGTCAAAATACTCCCCCGTAGTCTTCATGAGCGCCAGATAGTCATCCACATCCCGGCGGTCATAGAACTGATACTCCGACAGGACTACCGGAAGCTGTGTCTGCACGCCGCTGACCAGCCCCAGAGGCTCCTCATACAAAAGATACTCCGCGCTCTTATCCATATTTTTTAGCCGGTAATTCAGCACATCATATGTAAGCCTGTTCTGCGTATCCAGATCATCATAAGAAAACCCGAGGAGCGACCGGCGCATATTTTCCGATGCCGCCTTCACCGCTTCCTCTTCAGCATCAAAACTGCCAAACGTTACAGGCGGGTCCTCGATCCCATACTCCTCCGGATCTTTCAGTGTATAGTGCAGGTTTACCGTATCAGACGCTGCTTCCCGGCAGAACAGTTCCCGTGTATATTCGCGGAATCTTGCATTCTCCCCGTCCGCCCCCACGCGCGCCCTGCAGCCGCATACCGCAAGGCCGGCGGCAAGGCTCAGCGCACCGAAGATCCGGAGAGCAGACTTTTTTCGGTACGGATTAGTGGATTTTATGTAGTGAGACCTCAAAGACAGCATAAAAGCTCCTGAAATTCCTTTACTCCATCCTATGAAACCGCTCCTGCTGATATTCATAAGCCGCCCCACCCGCGCGTCTCTTCCCTGCCCTCCCCTCCTTAAGACAGGAGCTTTCATCCATCCGGCAGATATTTTTCGCCGCCCCGGCATATACTCTGGATAGATCATCTTTGCCGCGGAGGTGCGCCCCTTGCAGATCCTTCTCTATATTTCAGATTTTATCGTCCCCTTCATCGTACTGGGTATCGTAACCTACGGTCTCCTGGTCGGTGTCAATGTATACGAAACATTCATCAAAGGAGCGAAGAGCGGCTTTCTCACCGTGATCCGGCTGATGCCTACGCTGATCGGGCTGATGGCTGCTGTGGGGATCCTGCGCGCCTCCGGTTTCCTGGACTTCCTTTCCTCTGTAGTCGGACAGTTTTCCTCCTACATCGGATTCCCCGGAGAGCTCGTCCCTCTCACAGTCGTAAAGATGTTTTCCTCCTCCGCTGCCACCGGGCTGCTCCTGGATGTGTTCAAAGAGTTCGGGACAGACTCGCGCCTGGGGCTGATCGCCTCCATCTCCATGTGCTGCACTGAGACCATTTTTTACACAATGAGCGTCTACTTCATGACCGCCGGGGTAAAACGCTCCCGCTACACACTGGCAGGCGCGCTCCTCGCCACTTTTGCCGGGCTTGCCGCCAGCGTCTTCCTCGCCGGCGCAATGTCTTTGGGATTGTGAGAGGGCAGTGTTTGTGCTAAAATAAAAAAGGAGTCAGACAGCGCTGACTCCGGCAATTCGACACATGGAGGTGTTTTTATGGCAAGCGTGACATTAGAGCACTTGACAAAGACCTATCCAAACGGTTTCGTATCCGTAGACGATGTCAGCCTTTCCATAGAGGACGGTGAATTCGTTGTTTTCCACGGTCCGAGCGGCTGCGGGAAATCCACGATCCTGCGCATGATCGGCGGTCTCGAAGATATCACATCCGGACGGATCTATCTCGGAAGAGACCTGCTCAACGATATCCTGCCCCGTGACCGGCATCTGGCAATGGCATTTCAGAACTATACTTTATACAAGCATTTTAACGTATATGACAATATCGCCCTGGGACTGCGGCTGCGCAATCTCCCCCGTACGGTGATCGACAGCCGCGTCAGAGAAGCGGCAAGATTCTTCGGGATCACGGATGTCCTTGACCAGAAGATCCGGCTTCTCTCCGCTTCGGACAGGCAGAGAGTCGCGCTGGCGCGGGCTGTTGTATTCCACCCGAAGGTCCTTCTCGTGGATGAAGATTTTGCCCACCAGGATCCGGAGCTGCGCGTGGAGATGCTCGGGGATATCCTCGAGATCAACGAAGAACTCGGCATCACCGTCCTGTATGTGACCAACAAGCAGGAAGAAGCCGCAGGGCTGAAGAAAAAAACTGTTTTCATGAAAGACGGAAAAATAACAGACATCAGATCTTCCTGATGTCTGTTTCTTTTTCCGCTCCTCCCCGCCTCAACCGCGGTTAAGGTAATTATAGATCTCTCTTTTCTGTACTCCCCGGTCTTTCGCGGTCCGTTTCATCGCTTCTTTTTTATCGATCCCCTGCGAGAGGTAATGCTCCATATGTTCCTCGATGCTCATCTCCATCCACCTCTGCCGCTCTTCTTCCTCTGCCTCCCGGCGGGTAAGCCCCTGTACCACGATCACACACTCCCCTTTGGGCGGGGTTTCCTCATAATGCGCGGCCGCCGCCGGAAGCGTAGACCGGTATACCGTCTCATGGCGCTTTGTCAGCTCTCTGCACACACTGACCCAGCGCTCTCCCAGCCGTTCCGCCAGCAGCTTCAGCGTCTTCACAAGGCGGTGCGGCGCCTCATAGAGGACGATCGTCCTCTGTTCCTTCTCCAGCGCATCCAGCACTGCCTCCCTCTCCTTCTTATCCGACGGTAGAAACGCCTCAAAGGCAAACCGCCTCGTAGGAAGCCCGGATATCGTAAGCGCCGTAATGCACGCAGCCGCACCCGGGACCGCTGTCACTGTGATCCCTGCTTCGTTGCACATCCTCACAAGCTCTTCCCCCGGGTCAGAGATCCCCGGCGTCCCGGCGTCCGTGATCAGAGCGATATCCTTCCCTTCCAGCAGCTTTTCCACCAGCTTTCTGCCCTTATCGTATTTATTGTATTCGTGATAGCTGGTCATGGGCGTCCGGATGTCAAAATGATTCAGAAGCTTCACACTGTTGCGCGTATCTTCCGCGGCGATCAGGTCAGCCTCCTTCAAAACGCGCACCGCCCGGAACGTCATGTCCTCCAGGTTTCCTATGGGCGTTGCGCACAGATATAACGTCCCTGCCATTTTTCCTCTCCTCCCGCTCACTCTGCAGCCCGGTTCCCGGACCGATCCCGCGGACTGTCATATATGATGATGGGCGGCTCCACCGTCACTCTCGGCTTCCCGCTCCTCACGCCCTCTATGAGCACCATAGAAGGCTCTTTATCAATATACGGATAGACAAACTGTATCCGCTTTGGCTCGATCTTATATTGGTTCATCTTGATCATGATCTCTGTCAGGCGGAAAGGCCTGTGGATCATATAAAACCGTCCCTTATCCTGGAGAAGGCGCATGCTCTCCCGCAGGATATCATCCAGGGTGCAGAGCACCTCATGCCGCGCGACCGCCCTGGCGTCATCCGGGCAGCGCAGCCCGTGGTTCGCCAGCATATAAGGCGGGTTCGTGGTGATCACATCAAAAAAGGCCGGCTTAAATATCTCCGCCGCCTCTTTGATATCCCCTGTCACGATCTCGATCCGCTCCTCCAGATTGTTGTAACGCACGCTCCTGCGTGCCATATCCGCTGTATCTGCCTGTATCTCGAGCCCGGTGAATCTTTTTCCCTTTGTCTTCGCGGACAGCAGGAGCGGGATAATCCCATTCCCCGTCCCCAGGTCAAGCACCGTCTCCCCCGGCTTCACTCTGGCGAAATCCGAGAGAAAGACCGCGTCCACGCCGAAGCAGAACTTCTTCGGATCCTGGATCAGCTCCAGCCCGTTAAGCTGAAGGTCGTCCAGGCGCTCCCCCTCTTTCACCAGCGATCTCCGCGTATCATTTGTCATTTAACTTTGACGCTCCTTCTCCCTTTTCCAGCGCAGCCAGCTTCTTCATCTCTTCCCTGGAGACCTTCTGCTTCTTCCTGCGCGGCCTGAATTTCAGGTCATCCGCCTGATATTCGCGTATCTCTTTCTCATCATTCTCCAGATTGACCACGACTTTCACCTGCCTGCGCAGCACGCTCAGGGAATGCACCACCCCTGTCAGCCCGTCCTTTGTCGTAACCGTATCGCCCACGGACGGGAGCTGGCTGTTGAGCACCTCGTAAGTCTCCTCTTCATTCGTAAGGCAGCACATCAGCCTCCCGCATACGCCCGAGATCTTTGTCGGGTTCAGGGAAAGATTCTGCTCTTTCGCCATCTTGATCGATACCGCCGAAAATTCCGTCAGGTATGTGCTGCAGCACAGCGGACGGCCGCAGATGCCGATCCCGCCCCGGATCTTCGTCTCATCCCTGACCCCGATCTGCCTGAGCTCGATCCTGGTGCGGAACACTGCCGCCAGATCCTTCACCAGCTCGCGGAAATCGATCCTTCCGTCCGCAGTGAAATAAAACAGGATCTTATTTCCGTCAAACGTGTATTCCACATCGATCAGCTTCATCTCCAGCTTGTGCTTGCGAATCTTTTCCAGGCAGATCTTAAATGCCTCTTTTTCCTTTTGCTTATTCTTTTCGACCGTCTTCCTGTCCTGGTCGTTCGCAGGACGGATCACGGACTTTAAGGGCTGTACGACCTCTTCGTCCTCCACTTCCCTGGGACCGCTCACGACCCGCCCGAATTCTACGCCTCGGGCAGTCTCCACGATCACATTGTCGCCCTGCTTTATATCAAATTTCCCCGGAGCGAAGAAATAGATCTTCCCCGCTGTCCGGAACCTCACTCCGATCACTTTCGTCATTTTGTCAGTTCTCCTTTATTGTCAGTAAGAGCAGTTCCATCGTCAGCTCGAAATTGACATTCGCCTTCATCCTGGACTTTGCTTTCTCGATCCCGTCCAGTATATTCTCAATGCCCTCATAAGAACTCCTGCTCGCCCGCTCCCTGATATATCTCATCTGGTCGGAAAATACGACACGGTCCACACTTTTTGTCGCCTTATAGATCAGCACATCCCTGTACCAGATCGCGATGATATCCAGGTAATCATTGATCTCCAGCTTGTATGTCATGCACCGCTTCACCGCTTCCATCAGATCCGGCACGGTCATATCGTCGATATTCCGGAGCAGGTGGACCGCCTCTTCTTTGATCTCATTGAAATACTCCGAATTCGCGAGCATGATCGCCTTTCCCATATTTCCCTGCGCAAAGGCAACGCACACATCCGCTTTGTAGTCCGGGATCTCCATATGCTCCATGAGATACTTCTTCACAAGCTGATCCTTGATATTCCTCAGCTTCATCATCACGCACCTGGACCTGATCGTAGGCAGGAGCGTATCCGCATTCTCCGTAAGGAGCATGATCACCGCGTACTGCGGCGGCTCCTCGATCGTCTTGAGGAGCGCGTTCTGGGCCTGTACGCTCATCAGGTCCGCGTCCGCGATGATGTAGATCTTATACTTACTGCTGTAAGGACGGATCACGATATCGTCATTTACCTGCACGCGGATATCATCCACACTGATCGTATTCGGCTTCTCGTGGGTAACCCGGATAATATCCGGCTGGTTGCCGCTGAGAGCCTGTCTGCACGACTGGCACTTCCCGCATGCATCTCCGTCTTCGTCCCTGTTCTGGCACTGAAGGCTCATGGCGAACAGATTGGCGAGCAGTTTCTTCCCTGATCCCCTCTCGCCATTCAGGATGTATGCGTGGGAGACCGCATCCGCAGTCACTGCATTCTGGATATATCTTATAATATTTTTGTGTCCGACAACGTCTTTAAAACTACTCATATCTATCACCTGCCATACATGAATTTTCCCCGGGGAATCCCCGGATCATCTGCCTGTATACACCTTATTGTACTACATTTTCCGGGCAAAAGGGTGGACTTTTTTAGTATAGCACATTCTTCCTCAAAGTCATACCCTTTCCGGACTTCGGATATAATCTTCTATTTCCGCCAGGCAGGTCCCCAGGTCCCGGTTCTCGAACCGCCTTGTGATCCCTGCTTTTTTCAGGTTTTCCTCCGAAAAATCTTCCTCGTCTGCCAGGAATCGCCTGCACAGCTCCGAATACTTTGGTTCTGCCTGTCTGCGTTCACGCTCCACTGCCCTCGCCAGGCGCAGCCCGTCCTCCACCTCGATATACACCGGGAGCAGCTTCTCCTCCCCGAAATATTCTCTGAGCGCCCGGTAAGATACCAGCGTCCCGATCACGAGATAGTCATGCGCATCCAGGTCGATCTGTCCGTCATCCGCTGTGAAATACGTCCACACCCCACACCTGGTATTATAGGAGCGCACTTCGATCACCTGCTCATCCTCCTGCATCTCGCGCAGCCGCTCATCATCCACAAAGAAATACTCCACGCCGTCGCGCTCCCCCTCCCGGATCGGACGGGTCGTGTAAGGCACGATCGTCCGGAACCCCGGATGCCTCTCCATCAGCTTTTTATAGACTGTATCCTTTCCGGAAGAACTCTTCCCCATCACATAATAAATCTTACCCATCTGCCAGCACCTCGATCATTCCACTCTTTTTTGTCCCCTCGATATGAAGCCCGGAATCCATATACCTTCTCAGCCGCTCCGCCGTTTCCGCTGAGACCCTCTCTCCCGGCACGATCAGCGGGATCCCCGGAGGATAGATATAGGCATATTCCAATGCCACTCTCCCCCCGCATTCCTCAATGGGGATACACTCTCTGTTTTCCAGGGCAGCGGCCTGTCCCGGCGTATAGGCCTGTTCATTTTCCATAGCTTCACTATACCAGGCTTCTCCCTCTGACATTGCAGTACAGTCCCCGTAAGAATGGTTATCGCGTCCCGCATTCGAATAATTTCTTGCATTCTTGCTATGTTTTGCAAGTTTCCCATCAATCTCATTCAGAGCGGACACCAGCCGTCCCAGTCCTTCCTTTGTGTCAGCCGGAGATGTCATGGCAATGATGTAAGAAGCCGCTGCCATTTCCATCTGCAGGAAATATTTTTCATTTAATAAGTCATATAAACATTTTCCAGTAAACTTTTTATTTTCTTTAAAGCATCCTGCTGTAGAGACTACGATCTTAGATCTGTCATACCGCTCTGTCTCTGTCAGCTTTAGCCTGTCAAGCCCTTTCAGCCGTTCCCTTGTCTCCTCCAGAAGCGCTGCATACTGCCCAAAGACTTCTCCCGCTCTTTCTTCCAGCATGCGGATACACTCGTCGATCCCTGCCATCAGTACATAAGAAGGGCTGCTGGACTGGAGCATATGCAGATACATGCGGACCCGCTCTCTGTCCGCCCGGATCCCGTTCATATGGAGAAGCGCTGTCTGCGTCAGCGCAGGCAGTGTCTTGTGCAGGCTGTGGATGACGATATCCGCACCCAGCACATTTCCATTTTCAGGGAACATGGGATGGACGCCGAAATGCGCGCCATGGGCTTCATCCAGGATCAGGATACCCCCTCTCCTGTGGACAGTGTCTGCGATCCCCTTTATATCTGATACTACCCCATCGTATGTAGGCGAGGTGATGACTGTCACCCTGATATCCGGATTTTCATCGAGCAGGCGTCCCACCTCCCCGGGTGTCACTTCATCATTCAATTCTGTCCCATCCAGCATCCTGGGATATAGATATACCGGCTCCAGTTCATTCATCAGTGCCGCATTATATACCGATTTATGGCAGTTGCGCGCCATGAGGATCCTCTCTCCCCGCCTTGTGCTCCCGAGCACCGCGCTCAGGAGCCCCACAGTGCTCCCGTTGATCAGATAATGTGTCTCCTCCGCGCGGTACACGGACGCCGCCCGCTCCTGCGCTTCCTTCAATATCCCCCCGGCATGGTGCAGGTCGTCAAACCCTTCGATCTCCGTAATGTCAATACCATAGGGCAGGTCCGCCCCGGTCAGCCGGGCGCTGCGCTTATGTCCCGGCATATGGAAGCCGTAAAAATCCGATGCCGAATAATCCTTCAGTTTTTTATATAAAAATTCCATTTCTCCGCTCCATATTTCTGGTCTTTCCCCATTTTAACATACGTTCCTGCGCCTGACCATTATCGTTCTTTTAGAATTATTAACGTGCTTTTTATAGAATCAACACATATTGTACACAAATCCCGGTTATATTATAGGCAAATAAAGCAGAGATGCTTTTTCACATATATTTCCTCTTTTCTCAGCCGGTGATCTCATCCCGGCTTTTTTTGATGCAGCAGCTCTTCCCGGCCGCCCGCAGTCTATCCTGCTGTTTCTGTCAGCTCTGTGTGCGCCTGGTCCAGAATGTAAACAAGGTTATCGAGCAGATCCAGTCTCCCATAAGCATCGCTCAATATAACGAGCACATATGGATGCTCACCTTTCATCACGATCCCCGCATCATTCTGCACATTGTAATAAGAACCCCTTCCCTCACCGATCCATCCTCCCTTTGAATAGACCGTATACTGTCCTCCCAATGTCTCAGATATGGCAGAGGACAGTGTATCCGTATATATATTTATAATGCCAGCCAGGCTTCCCCCTGACACAACACGGTCATACATATGGCACCAGAGCTTCGCAAAATCTCTCGCCTTTACTGAAGTATACCATTCCCCGGATATGACAAAATCCTCACATCCGATCCCTGCTGCCCAGTCATTAAACTCTGTATAACCATATGTTGTGATCAGCTCCCCATAAGCATCATTGCTTGACCATGTGATCGTATTTTGGATCGTTCCGTATAAAAAATCCATTGTCTGCGGATAGTCCTCAACAAGCCATGCGACATACGGTCCCTTGATCGCACTGGCGCTGTAATACATCTCGTCCGCATGATAACTGATCCCGCCCCCGCTGTTCAGATCATACAGCATAAAACCAGCCGTATATCCCTCAGCAGCAAACGCATCCAACGCAGCACGTATTTCTCCCTCCAAGGCATCTACATCCTGCTGATCTCCCTCTGTCAGCCCGTCCCATGTGACCGTCAGGTCCGAGCTGTCCGCTGTCATGATATTCTCAAAAGGGATCTCCGCCTCTTCCGGGATCTCTTCGTCCTCTCCCGCAGCAGCCGTCTCCTCTGCCGCATACAGGCTGTCAGCCGCCCCGGATACGCGCTCTGATATCCCTGCCTCTCCTTCAGCCATACTGCCGGTCCCCCTGCTGCCGTCCCCGCTGTATACGAAAAACGCAGCGGCCGCCGTAAGCGCTAAAACAAGAAGAAGCGGCACATCTGCCTTCCCGCAGGGCAGCCCCGGCTTCTTCTTTTCGTCTGGCTCCAGATACTTCATTTTCTTTTCCCTTTCATCGTGTCTGCGGCAGATACTCATACCCGTCACTTATCTTTTCAATCCTTCCCGGATATTAATTCTAACACAAATTTTCACCTTCGGACAATACTCAGACATAGAACCTTAACATTTGCCCTCATAAGCAGTCTTAGCACGCAGTGCGGAACTGGAGTGCGTCAGCACGACGAGTGCGCATGCAGGGCGGCGGTTAGGTGTGAACTGTAACTGTCACATAAAGAAGCCGGAGCGACGCCGCTCCGGCATATCCTGTGGCCCTTTTTCCAGGGTTCCCCTCTTTAACTGATGTTTTCCGGTCACTCACTTTTCCGGATGTTCTTCAAACAATTTTGCAATATTTTCTTTAAACGGCGCCCGTATCACTCCATGCTCTGTCACGATCCCTGTGATCAGTTCATGAGGCGTCACGTCAAATGCAGGGTTATAACACTTCACCTCCGGGAGAGTTGACGGCTCCCTGTAATACTTGCTCTTGATCTCTTCCGGATCCCTCAGCTCGATCGTGATGTCATCGCCGGTCGGACAATGAATATCGATCGTAGATGTCGGTCCCAGCACATAAAACGGAATGTGATAATACTGCGCCAGCACCGCGACCACACTGGTCCCGATCTTATTCGCCGCATCTCCGTTCGCCGCGATCCTGTCACATCCTACCAGGCATGCATTGACCCAGCCATTTTTCATCACAAGCCCTGCCATATTGTCACAGATCAGTGTTACATCCACACCAGCCTTCTGGAGCTCATACGCTGTCAGCCTTGCCCCCTGGAGAAGGGGTCTCGTCTCATCCGCGAACACATGGAACTCCATCCCTCTTTCTTTCCCGAGGAGCAGAGGACCGAGTGCGGTCCCATATTTCGATGTGGCAAGCGGGCCCGCGTTACAGTGGGTAAGGATCCCATCGCCATCTTTCAGGAGCGACAGGCCGTGTTCAGAGATCGCCCTGCACATCTCCACGTCTTCCGCCTGGATCTTCCGGCTCTCAGCCAGAAGCAGATCCTTGATCTCCGCCACCGTTTTCTCTCTGTTGTTTAATACTACCCTCTCCATCCGGTTCAACGCCCAGCTCAGGTTCACTGCTGTCGGCCGTGATGAATCCAGATAATCCTTTTTCTCTTTAAACTCTTTATAGAAAGTATCAAAATCCTCTGTGTCGATCTGCCTCGCCAGTACATAGATCCCATATCCCGCGCAGATGCCGATTGCCGGAGCGCCTCTTACTTTCAGCCTGAATATCGCTTCATAGATATCTTCCGCATTGTCAAGTTCCAGATATTCTTCTACATTCGGAAGTTTCTCCTGATCCAGGATGATCACTTTTGTTCCATCATCACTCAGCTTTACATTTTCTGCCTTCTTTGTTAACTCTGTCAACCGCTTCACAACCTTTCTCTTTACAGTCAGCATGCTTCCGTATACCAGCATATAAAAAGCCGGAGCTCTGCACAAATACAGCGTTTCCGGCTATTTTACCTACTGAGCGTGCGGGGATTCGAACCCCGGACAACTTGATTAAAAGTCAAGTGCT
>ERZ1643246.3195-NODE-3195-length-14461-cov-3.493058_pt1 | contig 14461 bp, 8 predicted proteins | sample MGYA00579265_ERZ1643246 | MGnify/ENA primary metagenome ERZ1643246 (study PRJEB29033, sample SAMEA4952261) | chicken gut metagenome | biome: Broiler Chicken; feature: Gastrointestinal Tract; material: Caecum | place: Ireland | collected 2018 | study: Broiler... | reverse complement strand
GAATCGCTTCACCGCATAAATATTTTTCAGATAAAACCGTATGGAATCCACTGCTCCGGAAATTTGGGCCAGTCTGCCCAAAATTTCCTGACGCTGATTATCGTATGCCTGCATCTTCATTTCCAATTGAGCATCACCCTTTCACGCCGCCTGTTAATCCACCGACGATATATTTGCTTAACAATACATACAAGATGAATGTAGGCAAAAATACAATGATTACTGAAGCAAACAGCCCACTCCAGTCACCGCTGTACTGCATTCCGTTGATCATGGAAAACAGCCCTAAAGCTACCGGACGCAGCTTTTCAGAATTAACAAACATCAGGGACAGGAAATATTCATTCCAGATATTGATAAAATTGAAGATAGTAACAGTCACTAATCCCCCCTGTGCCATCGGGAATACAATTTTCCAGAATGTACGAATCGGATGGCAGCCATCAATTGCAGCTGCTTCTTCATATGATCTGGAAATATTTTCAAAATATGCCATCAGGAATATGGTAGTGTACGGAATTTTAGTTGATACAAACAGCACAATCAAAACTATACGGTTTGTCATTTCTTCCCGCAGAAGTCCTGCACGGGCTACAATCATATACAGGGGAATGATTACCATAATTACTGGAACGCCTGTAGTTGCCGCCAGAGCAGTTTTGATAATTTTGGAACCGAAAAAATCAAATCGCTGCAGTACATAGGAATACGGAGCACAGATTACAATTAACAGTACACAGGATACCACTGCATAAATTAAAGAATTCAGGAAAAAAATCGATACATTTGACGAAACCCATGCTCTGGAATAATTTTCGAAATGCACACCACTACTGAATTCAAATATTGTTCCTTTAAAAATATCGGCAGGAGTAGAAAGACTGGCGGCAATTACCCAAATCAAAATCACAGCAGTAAAGCCTACCCAGGTAACAAGTATCAGATATCCCGGAACAAGAGCAAGCTCCTTTTTAAGGCTGAATCTTTCTCCCGTTTTCAATTCTTTCTTCTTTTTCTTCAGCACAGCGGACCTCCTTAAAATTCCAGATCATCATTCTTAATCATGCGGTTTACCAGGGTAAATACCAATACGATAAACAGACAAAGCATTACACCAATGGCAGCCGCAGTACCAGCATCCCTCACTACGTCTCCGGTATTTTCCGCTCCAAACAGTTTGTCATACATATAAATCATCGGCACAATAGTAGAAGTATCTGCTGTAATCGGAGAAAATAGTTTGGACCAGATGAAAAATCCGGATACACTGATTGACCACATAATAATGTTTGTACGCAGTATTCCTCTGAGCAGCGGAAGGGTGATATAAAAGAACTGTCCTACTTTGCCTGCTCCGTCAATACTGGCAGCTTCATAATAATCATTTCCAATTCTTTCAATACCGCTGATCCAGATCAGCATAAAATGTCCAATCATTCCAAAGCAGTATGAAATCAGCAGCGCCCAAAATTTATGATCTGAATCCAGCCATTGAATATTGGCCAAAAAGTCCAGATGAAGTGCTTTAAACAGATTTGTCAGAAATCCATAGGAAGAATTAAATACATATTGAATCCACATGGTCGCCATGGCGACGGCGCTGATAACATTGGGGAGGTAGATTGCCGCCTGAAAAAAGCCGCGTCCACGTACTCCGCTTTTTAGAATCACCGCCAGCAGCAATGAAACTCCCAATGTAATAATGCCCCCAATTAAGAATATTTTGAACAGATTTACCCATGATGTACGATACAATGGAGTCTGCAGCAGACTAATATAATTTCCAATTCCATTAAAGGACCATTTATCCATTGAATCTGTAATCTCCTGAATGGAGAAAAAGCTCATGATCACAGTGCGGATAATCGGGTAAATGAATGTTGCAGCAAAAATTAACGTTGCGGGCACCGAAAATGCAATAATCATGCTTCGATTTCTTTTCATGCTCGATCCCTTTCTTTGATAAATGGCGGACAGCCAAAGAGCTGTCCGTCATATTTTGTTAATATATCATCCCTTAGATGCAGCCAGCATATTATCTACAAATTCCTCTGCCGTGCATGTACCGGCGTACAATTTTAACAGATTCTCCTTCAATGCCGGAGTAATATCCGGATTGTTTTCCAAACCGCCTGAAGTTGCAAAAATCTCTGTACAGTTATCCATATATGGTTTTGCATCCATAAGCTGTTCCGGCCAGGACGTATTATTTACATCAGCCGGGATTGCAAGACTTTCTTGTGATAATTTTGCATCCCATTCCCCTCTGGTCAGCATTTCAATAAGTGCAAATGCCGCTTCCGGATTTTCACATTTATTGGTAATGGCAAAACTCTGATTACCGATTACCATTGCTTCCAGGCCATTGATGCCATCTTCAAGTTCAGGGTAGCCGAAAAATCCCCATTTAAAATCCGGTCCGGTAATATTCTTGGTTTCATTAACCACGTAAGTACCTACACAGTACATTGCCACTGTTCCGGTTGCCAGCTCGGTATTCTGCCCGGTAGGCCATACGTTGGATCCTACCTGAGATGAAAAATACCCTTTGGAAGCCATATCTTCAAAAGCCTGCGCCGTTTCCAGAACCTCAGGGCGATCCCATGTTCCCTCATTTACAACCTTCTTTACCTCCTCATCACCGATCAACCGTGCCAGATGCATACCAAACGCCTGCATGGCATATGCGTCATCGGTAGTAAGAGGTGTAATACCTGCATCTTTCAGTTTCTGACATGTATCCAGGAACTTTTCCCAGGTATCCGGCGCTTCAGTAATACCGGCCTGTTCAAACAGACTTTTATTATACATATATCCATTAGCTTTCATCTGATAAGGAATTTCATATAACTTACCGTCATCATAATAGCTGCGGCTAAGCTCCATCAGAACCGGATTGGTATCCTTCTCATAATCAGCCGCTGCCGTCAGATCCTCCAGACACAGAATACGGTCTCCATAATTGCTCTTATTCTGAGCGCCATCAAACATATCCACCTGCTGATCAGCATCCAGTGCAGGGATCAGTCCTTCTTTAATCCCCTTTCTTCCCTTAAACTGCAGATCCACAGTAGCGCCGGTCTGCTCTTCAAATGCTTTAACTGCCTCTGCAATCACAACTCCCTGTGGTTCGGTAGCTTCCCAATTGGACCAGTATACCAGCTTAACTCCCTCAAAGTTCTGAGCATCAGCCGTATCCGCCGCGGCAGTTGTTTCTGCATCCGTTTCCGCTGATGCCTGCCCGGCCGCACTCTCCACCGCTGCAGCCTCCTCTGTTGCTCCTGTGGCGGCTGTTTCTGTGGATGTTGAACTGCCGCACCCTGCCAGAAGATTTGAGATCAAAATACCACAGGTAATAAGACCTCCCAGTTTTTTCAGTGATTTCCTCATAGTTTTACCTCCATGCAATTATATTATCTGAGCGCTCAAAAAAGCTCAAATTGCTCTGTAAAATGATATCGATGGGACAATCGATTCGCAGCGGCGGCTCGATATTTTTAACCATACGATCTACTAAAATATTAAGTCCGGTATACCCCTTCATATATGCTGCCTGGTTAATTACCGCCTTGAGCTGTCCCGTCTTCAGTAAATGTGTCGTAATGTCATTCAAATCCGTTCCTATCACGGATACCTTCTCTTCCATTCCCGCCTTCTGTACTGCCTGCACCATAGGACTGTTTTCATGAGCAGTCAAAGCATAGCAGGCTACTGTATCAGGATTTTCCATTAATGCGCGATATATTGCTTCACAAACAACCTCATCCCGATTATTAAAATAACCTTCCACAATATGGACTTTTAAATTCGGCTTTTTTTCATTCAGGTAATAAATAAAGCTTTCCACTTTGTTGGCATGAATTTTAGAATCCGGTCTTCCTCGTGATACTAAAACACTCCCCGTTTCCGGCGTAATCAGACTTAAAAATTCTGCCGCAACATGTCCCAGGCTTTTTTCATTACAGGGAATACAGTACAGGCCTTCCGGTTCCGCAAGTTCATCATCAATCACTACAGTCATTACACCCTGTGTTACCAGCCGCTGAAACTGCATAAGCACATTTCTTCTCCGTGTATAGGAAAAAGTAACAACTCCAGTATATCTTGTCCCTGCATCAGCAATCTTCTTCAACAATTCATACTGATGTTCTTCATCCATGCAGACCATTTCTTCGACTTCTACATTTAGTCCCTTTACTTCCTTTGCACTGGCATTAAGCCCTTTCCATATGTAATCAAAATATAACCCATTATCCTGGGGCAGCACAGCTGCCACCCGGCAGGTCTTTCTTTTGAGAGAGGCTGCTGCATAATTGAATTCATACCCCATCTCTTTCGCAGTCTGAACAATCTGGCTGCGCAGCTTCTCACTGACTCCTTCTTTTCCTGCCAATGCACGATGCACAGATACGGAAGAAACATGAAGTCTTTCAGAAATATCTTTAATTGTAATCGGGCCACTGCTCTTCAAATTATCTTTTCCCATATAGTTGTACATTTTAGTTGTGGTCAATATCCTTTAATTAATCAGAAAATTCCGGAAGTATACTGAAACATGCTATTAAGGATATCGTTTTCTTTATTGTTTACGTTATCGTTTACGTTCTTTATTATAATTGTCATCTTGCATATTGTCTATGTCGCTTTTGTCACAAATTTACAGCAAAATTTTTAGCATAATATCTAATTTATTTTTTATTCCGTTTATTTTATTGTTAATATTTGGCCTATTTTAGATTCTATTATACTTTTTCTTCAATTCAGGAGTCTTCTGCCAGATAAAAAAGCAGACCGATGCTCCTTTTCAACTCCGGTGCAACGGTCTGCCTCAAAACGATCATATTTATCTCAATACAAACTGACTGAAGGAACCTTCCTTCTATACACTTCTTTTTCTATTCCTCCCTCTTCCTCCGGATCAGGGTCCCGTTCTTCCCAAGCACCCCGTTTTCATATTTTCTGGAGAAAAGCACCTCGCCCTCTTCCTTCACCGAAACAGCTTCCTCTCCGCAGTTTAAGAGAATCTCCAGCTTCCGATTCTGCGAATCCAGTTTGATGTACTCCACCAGGCGTTTCTGCGGGTATTCGCCGGGAAAATGGAAATACAGGCTCCGGCAGGCTTCTTCACTCTTACGCATCTCGATCAGGCTGCGCATTGCCAGGATTTTCTCCTGATTTTCAGAGGAGGAAAGCTCGTGCCAGGGCATGGGACGGCGGCAGTCCGGATCATGTCCGCCTTCCATGGCGATTTCGGTTCCATAGTAGATGCAGGCGCTGCCAGGCATGGTAAACAATATCGCAAGCTGCTGGTAAAATATGTCCGGATCATGGAAACGGTTCATCAGCCGTTCCGTGTCGTGGGAATCCAGAAGGTTGAACATCACGTTGTTGTTCTGCTGCATGTACATGGTGTAGCAGCGGTTGACCATATATTCAAATTCCGCCTTGTCCATGCTCTTATCCAGGAAAAAGTCATGGATGCCGCTCAGAAGCGGATAGTTCATCACGGAATCATACTCATCGCCCATCAGCCACTGGCTGGCATCATGCCAGATCTCTCCGAGCAGGTACAGATCAGGCTTAAGCGCTCTCAGCCGCTCGCGCATCTTCTTCAGGAAGCGGTGGGAGACCTCATTTCCAACATCATAACGGATTCCGTCGATGTCAAATTCCCGGATCCAGTCCTCACAGACGCCGCAGAAATAGTCGATCACCTCATCGTTATTGGTGTTCAGTTTGGGCATCCAGTCTGCGAAGGCAAAGGAATAAAACCTGGCGTCCCTGGTATCCGCTCTTTTTTCCAGATTGTCCCAGTCCTGAATCATGAACCAGTCGGCGTATGCGGATTTTTCCTTCTTTTCCAGCACGTCCAGCCAGGGAGCGAAACGGCGGCCGCAATGGTTGAACACCGCGTCAACCATGATGCGGATGCCATGTTCATGCGCCTTTTTCACCAGTCTGGCAAAATCCTCGTTGGTTCCAAACTGGGGATCGATGCGGGTATAGTCCTTCGTATCGTATTTGTGGGTGGAATCCGCTTCCATGATGGGATTCAGGTAAATGCCCGTAATGCCCAGCTCCTTCAGGTAAGGAAGCTTCTCCTCAATTCCCTTCAGATTTCCTCCGAAACGCTCCTGATTGGTGACCGGTCCCGCATGCCAGGGCACGATGTCCGGCGTGTTTTCCTCCGGCGTCCCGTTGCAGAAATAGTACCAGACCTCGTCCTTCGTATGCAGCTCAAAATAGTATTTGCAGCGCTTATACGCCGGACGCAGGGTCGTGGTCCACCAGAGCTGGTTGCGGAGCCGTTTCTTGAAAACGATTTCCTCCCGTTTTCCCGTCCATTTCTCTCCCCCGCCCATGATGCCCGCTTCATAAGGGTCTCCGTGATGCAGGAAAACCCGTTCCACATCATAGCCTGCTTTCAGGTTTACGATCAGCTCGTCCTCGTTCAGGGGATAGCTCATCTGTTCCGATGTTCTGTGATATACTCCTGTAAATTCCATTCTTACCTCCATGCTGAAGCGCTTTGCGCTGAAGCACGCGCGCCGAATCTCTGATTCGGCGCAGTTCCAGGAGTGAAAAATGCGCCGTCAGGCACATTTTTCACTCTCATCTGTTCGTCAGCAGCTTCCGATAACGGGAAAGCATCTTTTCCGCCCCGTCAAAATCCGGCATACGCCATTCCCAGTTGGGAGAGCCCACCGTTCCCGGAGTATTGATATGTCCTTTTTTCCCAAGTCCCAGAATATCCGCCATGGGCACGATGGCGATATCTGCCCGTCCTGTGAGGGCATAGGTCAGAAGCCTGTCGTGTACGCTGCCCGTTTTGATGCCGTTTTTCTTCAGGAAAGCACGTACCTTTCTTTTGGCCGCGCAGCTTAAGTCCCCATACCACTCCATCAGAGGAGAATTATCATGGGTTCCGGTATAGCAGATCAGATTTTCCGTTTCCGGGAAGGAATCGAACGCATATTTTCCGTCCGTATTGATGGAAAATACCAGCACCTTCATTCCTTTCAGGCCATAGTGCTCCTTCAATGTGAGAACCTCCGGCCGCAGATCGCCCAGATCCTCCGCCACCAGGCAGACGCCGGGAAGCTTCTCCAGCAGGGTGTCAATCACCTCATATCCCGGCGCTTCAATCCATTCCCCCTCCACCGCCGTGGGGCAGGTGGCCGGAATTTTCCAGAAGGTATCAAAGGCCCGGAAGTGATCGATGCGGATGATGTCGAACAGCTTATTGCTGTAGCCGATCCGGTCCACCCAGAACTGATAGCCGTTCTTTTTCAGGTAATCCCAGTCATAGATCGGGTTGCCCCACCTCTGTCCGGTGGCGCTGAAATAATCCGGAGGCACTCCGGCGATGAAGATCGGTCTTCCGTCCGTATCCAGAAGGAAGTTATCCCTGCCGCCCCACACATCCACAGAGTCCACGCCCACATAGAAGGGCACGTCGCCCATGACGCGGATTCCCGCATCGTTTGCCGCCCGCTTCACCTTCATCCACTGGGTGTAGAACAGGTACTGCAGAAACATCTGGTACTGCGCTTCCTCTTCGATTTCCGCAGCAAGAGCGCCGCGCGTTTCCGGCCAGTCTCTGTCTTCAGTTTCCCATTCATTCCAGCATTTTCCGCCGTTCTTTCTTTTCAGGGCACGGAAAACGGCATAATCGTATACCCATTCCTGGGAGATGAAGCTCTGATAAGCCTCCTCTTCCTTTCCGCCCTTTTTCACAAAAGCATCGTATGCCGCCTTCAGGTACGGTTCCTTAAAGGCGCGGACTGCCTCATAATCCACCCGTTCCGCATTTTCCCGGAAGGAGGGCGGAAGCTCGGACAGCAGCCCTTCTTCCTGCAGCGCGTCCAGGCTGATGTACAGCTCATCTCCCGCACAGGAGGAATAAGGCTGATAGGGAGAATTGCCGTATCCCACCGGATTCAGTGGCAGAATCTGCCAGATTTTCACTCCGTTTTCCCGGAGCAGGTCAATAAAATGGTATACTAACGCGCCCAGCTCCCCCACTCCCGTCCGTGACGGAAGCGAGGAAACCGGCATTAAAATTCCTGATTCTCTCATTGAAATCTCCTTATTTTTTACAGATGCCAGATATCTCTGTTATACTCCTCGATGGTGCGGTCGGATGAGAAGTAGCCCGCCTTCGCGATGTTGACAAGCATCTTCTTCGTCCATGCCTTCTGATCCTCGTAATCGGAAAGCATCCGTTCCTTGGTCTGAATGTAATCCTTCACATCCAGAAGGGTCATGAACCAGTCTTTGCCCACGATCTCGTTATACAGCCTTCCCAGGTTGACGGGATCGCCGATGCGGATCAGCTCCTTGCTGACGATGAAGTCCACCAGCTCCTGAATTTCCGGATTGTTGTCATAAATCTCTCCGGAATGGTATCCGACGGTATCGTACAGACGGATGACCTCTTCGGATTTCGCGCCGAACAGGTAGATGTTGTCATCGCCCACCAGATCGTGGATCTCCACGTTTGCGCCGTCCAGAGTTCCCAGCGTCACCGCGCCGTTGAGCATCATCTTCATGTTGCCCGTTCCGGAAGCCTCCTTGGAAGCCAGGGAAATCTGCTCGGAAATATCCGCGGCAGGGATCAGTTTCTCCGCCTTTGTCACGTTATAGTTTTCCACCATCACCAGCTTCAGGTAAGGGCTCACCTGCGGATCATTATCGATGAGCTGCTGCAGGCACAGAAGCAGATGGATGATGTCCTTGGCAATGATATAGGCCGGCGCCGCCTTCGCGCCGAAAATCATGGTGATGGGGCGCTTCGGCAGATTGCCCTTCTTGATCTCTTTATATTTGTAAATGGCGTACAGCGCGTTCATCTGCTGTCTCTTGTACTCGTGGAGACGCTTAATCTGGATATCGAAAACAGAATTTTCATCAATGTCCACATTCTGTGTCTGCTTCAGGTACTTTTTCAGGTCTGCCTTGGCTTCCTTTTTGATTTCAGCAATGCGGTTCAGAACCGTTTCATCATTCTGATAAGCCATCAGCTTTTCCAGCTGAGCCGCGTCCTTCACAAAATCCGTGCCGATCAGGCTTCCCAGATAATCGGAGAGCCTGTGGTTGCAGTGAACCAGCCATCTGCGGAAGGTGATTCCGTTGGTCTTGTTGTTGAATTTCTGCGGATAAATATCGTAGAAGGGCTTCAGCTCGGATTTTTCCAGGATCTCGGTATGAAGCGCCGCCACGCCGTTCACCGCATAGCCGTAATGGATGTCGATGTGGGCCATATGAACTCTGTTTTCCTTATCGATGATATACACCCTCTCATCGTGGAAATCCCTTCTCACTCTGGCATCCAGGTCGCGGATGATGGGAAGCAGGTGGGGAACCACCTTTTCCAGATAGGAAATGGGCCATTTTTCCAGCGCCTCTGCCAGAATGGTGTGATTGGTGTAGGCGCAGGTCTTTCTCACCACATCCACCGCTGTATCCGCATTAAAGCCTCTCGCTTCCAGCAGACGGATCAGCTCCGGAATCACCATGGTGGGATGGGTATCGTTGATCTGGATACATACATGCTCATGCAGGTGATACAGGTTCACCCCTCTCTCCTCCGCTTCCGCAAGGATGAGCTGAGCCGCGTTGCTCACCATGAAATACTGCTGATAGATTCTCAGAAGCTGTCCGGCCTCATCGCTGTCATCGGGATACAGGAAGAGGGTCAGATTTCTTCTGATATCGTTCTTGTCAAAATTAATTCCGTTTCCGATAATGTTTTCATCCACGCTGTCCAGATCGAACAAATGCAGGCGGTTGCAGCCGTTCTGCTGGTATCCCGGCACATCTATATCGTACATGGTGGAGTTCACGGTGAAATCTTTGAAAGGCACTTCAAAATGGCGCTCCGTCCGGGTCAGCCAGCTTTCCGGCGTAATCCAGGGATTCTTTTCCTCATCCTGCTTGTTGTCCTTAAATTTCTGAAGGAACAGGCCGTCGTGATAGTTCAGGCCCACGCCGTCTCCGGCCAGCCCCAGCGTTGCGATGGAATCCAGAAAACAGGCGGCAAGCCTTCCCAGACCGCCGTTCCCCAGAGAGGGTTCCGGCTCGATCTCCTCGATCTCGGTGATATCCTTCCCATACTTTTTCAGCACTTCTCTGGTTTCCTCAAACAGTCCCAGGTTGATCAGATTGTTGGAAAGCAGCTTGCCGATGAGGAATTCTGCGGAAATATAGTACAGCTTCCGGCTTCCCTCATTCCTCTTCATTCCCTCCATTCTCTTTTTGGTGATACCCAGAAGCGCCGCATAGATTTCCTCATTGGACGCATCCCGGATGGTCTTTCCGAATTTTTCCTGCAATAAAAGCTCCAGTTCTTTTTCCATGTTTACCTCCTGTTTCTGCCGCCTTGGGCGGCATCTCTTTCTGTTACATATCTCTGTTCAGTTTATTATTTTACCACATCCTTCCGGCCTTAACACCAGCCGGAAGAAAGGATTTTTCAAAATCAGATGCCGTCGTTTTCCAGCGCGTCATACACCCGAAGGATCTCGCCCACGCTCCAGGCCTGGGCGAAGCAGCCCTTTGATGAAACCGGATTTTCTCCGTCATAGATCTCCGGAAGCTGTCCGATGCATCCCTCCCGCAGGGCGGGCTCCAGAGTTTCCAGCTGATCCTTCACCGTCTGTTTCGCTTCTTCGCTGTACTCATGCACCTTCAGGTATGCCAGATAATATGCTCCGAGCGGGAACACCCACACCGTTCCCTGATGATAGGCCATGTCCCGTTCCTCCATGGGGCCGCCGTAGAAGGAATGAAATTCTTCATCCCCCGCTTCCAGTGTCCGCAGGCCGTAAGGGGTATAGAGCTTTTCGAAAACCGTTTCCACGATCTGTTGTTCCTTCTCATGGTCCAGCATGGTAAAGGGCAGGGATACCGCCCAGATCTGGTTGCAGCGAAGCTGATCCTGCGCGTGGGCACTCCCCGCCCCCACGGAAGCCTTCTCCGCATCTGTCGCGGGTAACACATCCTTCAGGCAGCCCCGTTTTCCATCCCAGAACTTTTCCGTGAAGGAACGCTTCACCTGCTCCGCCAGCGTCCCGTAATCCGGGCCGTCCTCCGAGGCATACGCACTGTCTGAAGCACCTGCATGGCTATCCGGAGCACCTGCACGGCTGTCCGGAGCGCCTGACCGCTCCGAAGCGCTTCCGTCCCGCATCTTTCCGGCTTCAGGCCCAAGCGCCTCCATGATCCGCAGAGCGTTGTACCAGCAGGCGTTGATCTCCACCGGCTTTCCGTGGCGCGGCGTGGGAAGGATCTCTCCCACCCGCACATCCATCCAGGTCACCTGATCCAGCCCCTGTCCGGCCGCGATCAGGCCGTCGGCTTCCATGTGGATGCCAAAATGAGTGCCCTGCATATAGCCCTTTACGATGCGCTCCATCACCGGATACATCTCCTCCACAAAGGCTGTATCCCGGGTTTTCCGGAAATACAGGTACACACAGTTGATAAAGAGCAGGGCCGCGTCTGCCGTATTGTACATGGGCTCGTTTCCGCCCTCCGGAAACAGGTTGGGCATCAGGCCGTCCCGCTCATTCACCGCAAAGGTGCGCAGGATGCTTTTGGCCGTTTCGTATCTTCCTGTGCTCAGACAGATGCCGGGGAGAGCGATCATGGTGTCCCTTCCCCAATCCTCAAAAAAGGGATAACCCGCCAGAATGGTTTCCCCTTTGGTGGAATCCCTTCTGGAAACGAACTGATCCGCAGCTGCGGCGAGGGCGCCCGCCGTTTCTGACCGGAAATGGGCCTTCTGACGGAGGGCCTTTCTTCTCTCCTTCATGCCCGTAATGATCCAGCCCGCGTTTCTTTCCGAACGCTCCGTTTCAAAAACGATCTCCAGCGTACGGCTCTCTCCGGCCGGAACCTGGATGCTGATCCGATGATCCGTCTCCGTCCGCCCCGTTTCGCGCCTTCCGTCGCAGGCATCATAGCGGTAGTACAGCGTTTCCTGAATCCTGGGGATGCTTTCCAGCTCCCCGTTCGTTCGCAGATACAGATCCGGGCAGCCGGGCGCGGCATTTTCCGCATGAATCCGTCCGGAAGCCTTGCTCATGATCCGTTCTGTCTCTCCCATGTCCTTTCCCTTGGGAACGAACTGGTAAAAAGGCGTCACCCGCAGGGCCGCTTCCCTGCGGCTCCGGTTTATGATCTCATACCGGAGGGCCGCCCGGTTGGAACCGTGCTCCAGCCCTGCCTCCTTGACGATCTCCACACCGTCCGCAAGAAATCTCCACACCGGCGCATCCTCCCAGGAAAAGAAGCTCAGGTAACGGCAGCCCGTTTCCGGCTCACTCCCGGCAAACTCCTGGGTGGAAAGCACCCTTCGGGTTTCCTGTCCCATCCCGGAGGCCGCTTCTGCGCCCTTCCGGACGTCCGCTTCTGCATGCTCCACGACACCCGCTTCCGCGCTTTCCCCGGTGCCGCCCTTTTCCGCAAAGACCAGCTCCTCCTTCAGGCGGTGCACCAGATTGTACCGATGATTGGGCGCCTGCACGCAGGCCATCAGAAAGGCGTGATCATTGCGCGCCGCAGCGCCCGTCATGGTCAGGGAGGAAAAACCGCCCAGCCCATTGGTCATCAGATAACAGTTTTCCAGCCCGCGGGCACAGCTTTCCTCCGAAGGAGCAGCAGACTTCCCGTGGGGTGTCATTTTCCAGTCCTGCTTTCCATAGTTCCATTTCATGATTTCTACCTCTTTCCCAACACCAGAATGCTCACCGGGGCAACCTGCGCTTCCTTCCGGATCTTCCCCGGATTTTTCCACAGGAAACTGTCCTTCCCGTCCGCAAGCACTTCCCAGCCGTCACCCTCCAGGGGTACGCTCACCGGTGTTTCTCTCCTGTTATACAGAATGCAGAGCGTTTTCCACGTATCCGGCGCGCCTTTGCCCCTGTTATCCACAAAAAATCCCACGAATCCTTTTCTTTTCCACGCCGTGCGGATCCGCTCCGCCGCCTGCGGGCTCTTGTCGCACAATCCGGGAAGCTGCTTTCTCAGCGCGATCAGGCCTCTGTAGTAATCCGCCAGCTCCCTTTCCTCCCAGGCCCGCTCCCAGTCCAGCCTGTTGATGGCGATTGGCGCATTATAGGAATCCTCCAGCCCGCCCTTGGTGCGGGCGAATTCCTCTCCGGACAGGAAGAAAAGCCTTCCCTGGCAGGTCAGATAAATGCCTGCCGCAAGACGGTACTGCCGCCTTCTTTTTTCCTCATCCGGCGTGGTTTCCGCCAGCTTATCCCACAGCGTCTGGTTGTCATGAGCGGAAATATAGGTGATGGTCTGAGAGGGAGCCAGCATACGGGCTCCCCGCTTTCCCTGCCAGGCCTTCGCGCTGTTGAGAACAGCGCCCTCCATCTCCTGCGCCCCGTTCACAAAGCCCGCCTCCTTCAGACGGAACACGCTTCCGCGGACCGCATCCCTCGTTCCGTCGGAAAAAACGCCGATATTGACATCCAGGCGCCTCACATTATTTTTGACCGCCTGGCGAAAGCCCTTCTCCATCGCCGTATCTCCGGCTGCCCAGGGCTCACCGTACACCAGCTTTTCCCCTTTTCCGAACCGCTCATCCAGCGCGCGGCGGATCCGGTTCATCAGCTCCACATCCAGAAGCCCCATCAGGTCAAAACGGAAGCCGTCTATATGATATTCCTCCGCCCAGTAAAGCACGCTCTCCAGAATGAGCTTCGCGCACATGGGCCGCTCCGACGCCACATCATTTCCACAGGCGGAGCCGTTTGACAGGGTTCCGTCCTCCTTCACCCGGTAATAATACCAGGGAACCGTCTTCTGCATGGCCGTATCCAGACTGTAGGTATGATTATATACCACATCCATGATCACCCGGAAGCCCTGCCGGTGCAGGCTCTGCACGGCCTCCTTCAGCTCACGGATACGGATCTCTCCGCGGGCGGGATCGGAGGAATAGGAGCCCTCCGGCACGTTCCAGTTCATGGGGTCGTAACCCCAGTTAAACTGCATGGGGTCTCCCGCTTCATCCACAGATCCGTAATCATAGACCGGCATGAGCTGAACATGGGTTATGCCGAGTTCCTTCAGCCAGGATAGTCCCGTTGGATGAACGCCGTCTCCGTAAAGGGTAGTGTCTTTGCAGCAGAAGGCCCGGTATTTTCCGCGCACCTCTTCCGGAAAGCCTCCCGCAGGGGCCCAGGAAAATTCCTTCACATGGATTTCATAAATCACCTGCTCCGGACCGGCTTCCGGCGCTTCGTCCTCTTCCCAGCCCTCCGGATCCGTCCGGCGGAGATCCACCGCCATGCTCCGTTTCCCGTTGATTCCGCAGGCCCTCGCATACACATCTGTCGTAATTCTGGTTTCCCCGTCTATCTGAAGGGCAAAATCGTAATATACTCCATGCAGATCCCCGCATTCCCGATACTCCCAGACGCCCTGCTCCAGCCGTTTCATCTCA
>ERZ1643246.3194-NODE-3194-length-14461-cov-13.280092_pt1 | contig 14461 bp, 11 predicted proteins | sample MGYA00579265_ERZ1643246 | MGnify/ENA primary metagenome ERZ1643246 (study PRJEB29033, sample SAMEA4952261) | chicken gut metagenome | biome: Broiler Chicken; feature: Gastrointestinal Tract; material: Caecum | place: Ireland | collected 2018 | study: Broiler... | reverse complement strand
TTCGGGTTGTCTAATTCACTTTTTATGATTATTTAGTTTTCAATGTTCAATTTTTATTTAAGCAATTTTAAATTGCTTTTTATATTATAACCATTTTTTAAAATTTGTCAAGTACTTTTTAAACTTTTTTCAAAATTTATTTTTTATTGACATTTTTTGTCGTTTTTCAGCGACTTGATTATAATATCACACTTTTTTCATCTTGTCAACAACTTTTTTAATTTTTATTTCAAGTTGTTATTTTTAAAACGGAGAAGGTGGGATTTGAACCCACGCACCGCTATTAACGATCTACTCCCTTTCCAGGGGAGCCCCTTCAGCCACTTGGGTACTTCTCCCCAAAGCCAATAATAACGCTACTTCTATGTTTTAATTTTATAATAGTAATTTATATATTTATTTAATTTATTTAAAATTTACTATTAGTTAATTATAACCTACAATTAATACTATTATACATAAATTTTGTTTTAAGACAAAAAAAGAACGGAGGATCAGGGATTCGAACCCTGGCGCCGCTCTCACGACCTGCCGGTTTTCAAGACCGGACCCTTCAACCACTTGGGTAATCCTCCATATTAATATTTCAATCTTTAAGGTTTTTCTTTCCCTTAAGGACAATATTTATTATATAAGACTTCTCCAAAAATGTCAACACTTTTTTTAAAAATTTTTTAAATTTTTTTCCTTCATTAATATATAGTAAAGTTTTATATATAATTTTTTAGCTTTATAAATTATTTCTTCAAAAATTTTCACTTTATAGACAATAAATTGATTAAATGTTATAATAATCTAAAGTTTAAAAATAAATAGTAATATAAATATATATAATTTATAATAATTATACTTTTAATAACCCAAAGGAGGCTTTTTAATGAATATAGAAAAAACAGTTATAGATAATTTTTGTAATTTAATTAAATTTGATACTACTTCAGACCCTTATTCTTCTACTTATCCATCTACACAATCTCAAAATGAATTTGCTAAAATACTAGTAAAAAAATGTGAAGAAATAGGACTTGAAGATATAAAAATAGATGAAAATGGATATGTTTTAGCTACATTAAAAGCTACAACAAATAAAAATATAGATAAAATAGGATTTATTGCTCATATGGATACAAGTCCTGATTATTCTGGTAAAGATATTAACCCAAATATTATAGAAAATTATGATGGTAAAGATATTATATTAAAAAATATTGTACTTTCTCCAACAGAATTTCCTTCATTAAACAACTATATAGGGAAAAAACTTATAACAACAGATGGTACAACTCTTTTAGGTAGTGATGATAAAGCAGGCATAGCTGAAATATTAACAGCTTTTGAATATTTAAAAAATAATCCTCAAATAGAACATGGCGAAATAAAACTTGCTTTTACTCCAGATGAAGAAGTTGGAAATGGTGTAACATATTTTAATGTTAAAGATTTTAATTGTGATTATGCTTATACAATAGATGGTGGTAGTGTTGGTGAAATAAACTATGAAAATTTTAATGCAGCAGATGCTACTATTAATATTAAAGGTAAAAACGTTCACCCTGGACACGCTACTAATATAATGATAAATTCTGCTATGATAGCTAATGAAGTTTTATCTATGATACCAGATGAAACACCTACAAATACTAAAAATTATGAGGGATTTTATCACCTTACAGATATAAAAGGTAATGTAGAGAAAACTATGTTACATTTTATAATTCGTGCTTTTGACAAAGAAGAATTTGAAAATAAAAAACAAAAAATAAAAAATATAGTAGATATATTAAATAAAAAATATAATAATCTTTTAGAATTAAATTTAAAAGATAGTTATTTTAATATGTATGATGTATTAAAAGATAATATGGAAATAGTAGAAAAAGCTAAAAAAGCTATAGAAAAAGCAGGTGTAATTCCTTATGTAAAACCTATAAGAGGTGGTACAGATGGTTCAAGACTTTCTTTTATGAATTTACCTTGTCCTAATCTTTTTACTGGTGGACATAATTTTCATGGTCCTTATGAATATGTATGTGTTGAATCTATGGTTAAAGCAGTAGAAACTATTATTAATATTGCAACAGATATTTAGTTTATTATCATTTAAAGGTGTAGATTTCCTACACCTTTTATTATTAATTATTACAATTATAAATAACTTTTGAAAAATCTAAATTTTTTAAATCTTCTTCAGTAATAAAAAAGTTTGCTATTCCAAATGAACCCCAAGTTATATTAAAATCATCACTTTCACTATTTAACAACACTATTTTATTTTCAAAAATTTCCTCAAATTCATCTTGACAAAAAGTTGGATAACCTCCCAATTTTATTGTAGTAGCCTTAAACTCTTTATGTAAATATCTAATATTATCAAAATAATCTTCAACTAATTCTTTTGTAATATATTCTTCCTCAGTTTCTTTAAAATAATTTTCAATTTGTTTATAACAATAATCAAAAAATCCTTCAAGCTCTTTATAACGAGAAGTAAAATCAGGATAAGATTTACTTATTTTACCTACTAATTTTTTTTGAAAATAAATATCTCTCATACCTATTTCATCATAAAAAGGAAAATCAAATAAAAATATATTATTATTAAATTTTAAATTATCTAAATTTTTATGTAGTAAGTTTTCATCTTTTATAATATCTTTGTGATATATTATTTTTATTCTATTCTCTTCTATTGTATCCCCTAAACCATACATAAACTCGTCATTTTCTAAAAATATTTGTAAAATACCTTTATTGGGAAAATTTTCAAATTCTGGTATTTCTTCAAAATTTATCTGAATAAAAAATCTAAGTGGTTCATCTTCTATTTTAGGATATTCCATAGTAAGTGGTAAATAAGGCATACCCCCTATTTTACTATTAAATACAGTCGCTTCTTCATCTGAAAAATGTAAATTTATACATTTTCTAGCTATATTATCTAATTTTTTTATTATTCCTATTTTTTCAAGTATGTATATTATTCTATTTTCTACTTCTTCTAATGCTTTTAAACATTGTTTTCCTTCTTCTTCTGTAATATTTCCTAAAGCTACTTCATTTTTTATATTATTAGGAATATGTTCTAGTTTTTCTACTATATTATAATTTCTTTTTAAGTCTCTTAATACTTTTTCAATTTTATCATCAATATTAAACTTATCCATATTAAACCTCCTTTTACATAAATTATTATAATTAATAATAACATATTTATCAACAACAACACAATAGACAATAAATTAATAAAATGTTATAATCTTGTTGTTATATTATAAAGGAGAATATATTATGGAAATTATCACAAAATACTATAAATTTAATAAAATCTCTAAATTGTTTTAAATACTATAATTTTAATTTCTCTGGAAAAGATATAAAAAATAATATTATAACAAAAGAAGAAATAAAAATTATATTTGATTTATTATATGAGGTGATATGGGTATAGGTAAATTTTTTATAACTGAAAACTATTTAAAAAATTTAGACTTTTCCAATGCAAAATTTGACTGGACTTGTATATAATTTATAAAAATTAAGGAGAAATAATAATGAATAAAATTTATGAAAGATATTATAGATGATATTCTAGAAGATATTATGAATGAAATATCACAAGAAGTATATGAAAATACCATTAGTGAAAGAAATAAGTATTTAGATAAAATATTAAACAATTCTTTAGAAATTATTAAAGAAAAATATATACTTAATGATACTCAAAAAAAGTATTTAAAAGTTGTTATAGACTATGATTTAGTTCAAACTAAAAAATTTATTGATGAATGTATCTCTAATAAAAATATAAGCGAAAAAGACTCTAAATTTATACTAGAAATAAAAGAAGCACTTTATTTTATGAAAAATATTATGCCAACTGCACATAATCATATATGTCCAGAATTAGAGTGTATTAATTTGAAAATAAGTGAAGAAAAGCCTAATATTTTTAATAGTAAATTAGGTGGAATGCCTTATTTACCACTTACTATGGAATATCCTAAAAGTGAATATGACAATTTACCTCTTAGATTTTTATCACAAATTAACTTTGAGGAAATGCCTTATCTTTTCAATTTTCCAGAAAAAGGTATTTTACAATTTTTTATAAAAAATAATCATACATACGGTGATAACTCACACGAATATGGATATAAAAAAGATGATATAAAAGTAATTTATCATAAAGATATTATAAAAGATGAAAATTTACTATATAAAGATTTATCTAGTTTTGAAATTGATAAAATATATGAAGAAGATGAAAACTTTTTCGTATTTGATTTAAATTATGAGAAAAAATTAATTGGTAATTTAGAAATTTCTCATATAAATGAAACTTGTGAAAATGAACTTGAAATTATAGATGACCTGGTTGAAGATTTTATAAATAAAAATAACATAACTATTTACACAGATGATTGTGAAGAACTAATAGATAATATTAAGCATTTGTATAGTAATTATGATGATAATATAAGTATACAAATTGATGGAAAACCTTTATTCCCTCAAGGAGAAGATTATAGAACTATTGGAATGACTCTTTTATTTCAAGTAAAATTTTCTCAAATTTTCCCTTGTGATATAAGTTCATATGGTTTATTTATTGAAGAAGATGATTTAAAAAATTTAGACTTTTCTAATGTAATTTGTAATATAGATTGTTGCTAATATTCCCTTGACTTTATTTTTTCTATATGATATAATACAAAAAATTTTATAATATAAATATGATGATAAAGGATAAAGCTTTATTTGGTTACAACTAAGAGAGTTAGTCGGTTGGTGTAAGGCTAATAGTACAAATAAAAGAACCTACACCTTTTGAATATTTAAGGGTTGCTCCTTTAAAGGCTTTAGAGGTAATGTTTTAACATTATGAATTAAGGTGGTAACACGGGTATTCTCGTCCTTTGGGCTTGAATATCCGTTTTTTAAATATTAAAATATTTTATAGAGAAAGGAAAATTAATTATGTCTACTAATGTATATGATATTTTAAAAGAAAGAGGCTTTATAGAACAGTCTACAAATGAAGAAGAAGTTAGAAAACTTTTAGAAGAAGAAAGTGTTACATTTTATATAGGTTTTGACCCAACAGCAGACAGTTTAACAGCAGGACACTTCTTAACAGTAATGGCAATGAGTCATATGCAAAAAGCAGGACACAGACCTATTGCACTTGTAGGTGGTGGTACTGGTATGGTTGGTGACCCTTCACATAGAACAGATATGCGTCAAATGATAACACTTGATACAATAGAACACAATGTAAATTGTTTTAAACAACAATTATCACGCTTTATAGAATTTGGTGAAGATAAAGCAATAATAGTTAACAATGCAGATTGGCTTAGAAAATTAAACTATATAGATTTTATTAGAGATGTTGGTGTACATTTTTCTGTAAATCGTATGCTTACAGCTGAATGTTTTAAAAGTAGAATGGAAAAAGGGTTATCATTTTTTGAATTTAACTACATGTTAATGCAAAGTTATGACTTTTTAGAACTTAACAGAAGATACAACTGTAAAATGCAATTAGGTGGTAGCGACCAATGGTCTAACATTATAGGTGGAGTTGAACTTATAAGACGTATGGACCAAAAAGATGCTTATGGACTTACATTTAAGTTACTTACAACAAGTGAAGGTATAAAAATGGGTAAAACTCAAAAAGGTGCAGTATGGCTTGACCCTAAAAAGACTACACCATATGAGTTTTATCAATATTGGAGAAATGTTGCTGATAGTGATGTAGAAAAATGTTTATCACTTTTAACATTTTTACCTATGGAAGAAGTTAGAAAACTTGGAGCATTAGAAGGTAGTGAAATAAATAAAGCTAAAGAAATATTAGCTTATGAAGTTACAAATATTGTACACGGAGAAGAAGAAGCTAAAAAAGCTCAAGAAGCATCTAGAGCATTATTTGCAGGTGGTGCATCTGGTGGCTCAATACCTACTACAAATATGGATAAATCTAATTTTGAAAATGGACTTAATATATTAGATGCTTTAGTTACTTTAAAACTTGCACCTTCTAAAAGTGAAGCTAGAAGACTTGTTCAACAAGGTGGTATTAAAGTAAATGATGTTAAAGTAGAAACTATTGAGCATAATTTAACTATTAATGATTTTAAAGATAATAAATTATTAATACAAAAAGGTAAAAAAGTATTCCACCAAATAGAACTTAACTAAAATGTGTAATTTTAATGAAGAAAATATTTTAAAATTAATAATATAACAAGTTTTAAATAAAAATATTAATAAATTTCAAAAACTTTGTGATTATAAAAACGTTTGTCATCATGATGGAAATATGGCTAATTGGATTTTTAGAGTAACAAAAGAATTAAATAATAATGAAATAGAAGTTTTTAAAAAAATAATAAAAGAAATTATGTATAAAAGCTGTATTGATATATTAGATAATTTTATTATTATTAAAATTTTTGATTTTAATAATAATTTAGAAAATAACTTTTTTGAAAACTATAAGAGTAATCTAGCAAATAAACTTTTTGAAAATTATAAAAATAATGATATTTTTAAAACCTTTAATGAAACTCAACTTGAAAAATTAATATTTTTAATAAAAGTATTTGTAATAATAATTACTAGTGATTTATTTAATATTTTTAAAAACTCAAATTTAAAACTTGTCTATTATGAAAATACTACAAATGAAAATAATTATAAAATATCTATTAACTATATAAAAAATGAATTAATAAAACAACTATATTAATATTATAAAATTCATACACCATTACTTTTTTACATATATTCTATTAAAAAGGTAATGGTGATTTTTATGGCTCGTGTTGAAGATTTAAAACAAAAAGAAGTTATAAATATAAGAGATGGTGCAAGGCTTGGCTTTGTATCTGATGTTGATATTAATATAAAGACTGGTTGTGTTACAAAAATAATAATAGCAGGACCTTGTAAAGTTTTTGGACTTTTTGGAAGAGAAACAGAATATGTTATAAATTGGTGTGATATAAAAAGAATTGGTGATGATATAATATTAGTAGATGTTGATGTTGATTGTGTATTAAGAGATGTAACATAAGGAGATAAAAATGATAACAAAAGATAATATTTTAGAAAAATTACAAGAGTTTATAAATATAGATTATTTTTCAAAAGCTATTATAAGTAACCCTATAAAAAAAAGTGAAGAATTACCTAAAAAAATTGACATTAAAAAAATTATGTTAAAAGATAAAATATGTTTTCAATTTACCTACTATATAGATAAAAAAGTAACTCATGAAAATATAGAAGATGCTAATATAATATTAGAAAAAATAATAAATATTATGGAAAATTTTAAACAATGTAATATATTAGCAAATAATAGTCTTACACTATTAAAAAATAAAAAAGGTGAATTTAAAATAACTGGTGTAAAAAAATCTATAAATGTAGATATTACTGTTCAAACACATAATAAACAAAAAAATTATATATTAAAAGATGGAGAATATATAGACTGGCTTTACAAATTGGGTGTAATGGACAAAAATGGTATAGTAGTAAGTCATAAACAAAAGAAATTTAGACAAATAAATAAATTTTTAGAAATGTTAAAAGATGTAGAGGAAAATTTACCTAAAAATGCAAAAATAATAGATATGGGTTGTGGTAAAAGTTATCTTACATTTGCTATGTACTACTATTTTAATATTATAAAATCAAAAAATGTAACTATAAATGGTTATGATTTAAAAAAAGATGTAGTAGAACATTGTAATAAATTAGCAAAAGAGTTTAATTTTAAAAATTTACAATTTTTTAATGAAGATATACAAAACATAGCTAAAGATGAAAATATAAATATGATAATATCATTACACGCCTGTGATACTGCAACAGATTATGCAATTTATTTTGGTGTAAAATTAAACTGTGATGTTATATTAAGTGTTCCTTGTTGTCAACACGAACTTTTTAAACAAATAAAAAATAATGAACTCTCCTCTATGCTTAGTTATGGTATATTAAAAGAACGTTTTTCATCACTTTTAACAGATAATTTAAGGGCAGATGCTTTAAAACTATGTGGATATAAAACCAATATAATAGAATTTATAGATATGGAGCATACTCCTAAAAATATAATGATAAAAGCTATAAAAAATAAACAATTTACTAAAAATATTAAAAATATTGAAGAATTTGAAAAATTACTATATAATTTTAATATAAACCCTACAATATATAAATTACTTAAAAATTATTTTTAATAAAAAGGAGTTGTTTTTATGCTATTATCTACATTACATACAATACCAAATAAAGATTTTGACATTTTAGGTTTAGTTGAAGGAAGTACAGTACAATCTAAACATATAGGTAAAGACTTTGGTGCCTCTTTTAAAACTATTGTTGGTGGAGAACTTAAAGGTTATACTGAAATGTTAGAAGATGCTAGAAAAGAGGCTACAAATCGTCTTATACAACAAGCATATTCTTTAGGTGCAGATGCTGTATTAGGTATACATTATTCATCTAGTGCTGTTATGCAAGGGGCAGCTGAAATACTCTGTTATGGTACAGCAGTAAAATTCAAATAAGTTGTACATTAATATCCCCTTACTTTTTAACATTTTATATAATAACTTTGTATAAAATATAAAATACCATCTATTATACAATAGATGGTATTTTATATTTTAATTATTTATCAATCATTATATTTAATATTTCTATATCTGTTTGTTTCATACCATCTTTACCAAGACGACCAACAGCATTTATAGTTTCCTCTATGTTCCCTTTTAAAATCCCTGTATTAGCTTTATATGCTTGATTATTCATAGCTAAATGATGTGCCATTAAAGCACCATCTAAACTAGATGCAATTTTTGCACCACAAGCAGGCTTTGCACCATCACAAACAATACCAGAAACATTAGCTAAAGTATTCGAAATAGTGTCTTCTATTTGTTTTAAAGTACCACCAGCTAAATAAGTTATACCTGCACCACTAGCACAAGCAGGCGAAACAACACCACAAAAGGCAGATAATCTACCTATTAAAGTTTTTTGATGTATCGCTAAAAGATTAGATAAAACTAAACCTCTGTAAAGTTTTTCTCTTTCAATTTCCTTTTCTTGTGCATATACAATAAGAGGTACCGAAACAGTCATACCTTGATTACCACTTCCAGAATTAGTAACAACAGGCATAGGGCTACCACTCATTCTTGCTTCAGATGCAGCTGCTGCATGAGCTTTTATTTTTATAGAAATATCATTATTATAAGAATTTAATAAAACTTTACCTATACCAACACCATAAGTACCTTTTAGTCCTTCTTTAGCAATAGCAAGATTTTTTTCTATTTGACTATCTAACAAATATTTAACATCATCTATATTAACATTATTAGCAAAGTCATAAATATCTTTTACATTTAAAATATTTCTATCAATAAATACTCCTAAATATCTGTCTTCACTTTCTTCTTGTTCAAATAATATTTCATTATTTTTAGTAATCTTTGTAATATTAGTATGAGCTTGTTTTATTTCAACAGTAGCACTACTTTCACCACAATAAACCTCTATAATAATATGTAATCTTACTGGTGTTTCTAATAATTCAACTGTACAATAATCTGTCTTTAAAAGATTAGCTATTTCATCTAAATATTTAGGATCTACAAAGCTAATAGTCTCTAATTCTTTTGATGCATCTCCTGCTAATATACCAGTTATAGCACTAGCATCTATACCTATAAGACCATTAGTATTAGGTACTGTAACACACTTTGCATTTTTTATAATATTGCCACTACATTTTACAATTACTTTTTCAGGTTTTTCACCTAAAACTTCTCTAGCTTTAGCACTTGCATAGGCAATAGCTATAGGTTCAGTACAACCCATAGCTACAACTAATTCTTCTTTTAATATTTGAACATAATTTTCATATAAACTTCTTTCCATATTATCCCCCTATTTAGCAACGTTTCCTGCTCTATTTAAAACGTCCCAAGTTCTAGCAAAAGGTGGTGAGTAACAGAAATCCATCATACCTAATTGTTCTGTTGTAAGTTTAGCATAAATAGCTACGGCAAGAGCATTAGTTCTTTGCACAGCATCTTTTCTACCTACAACTTGAGCCCCTAAAATAACTTTAGTATCTGCATTATAAATAAGTTTTATAGCTATGCTTTCTTGTCCTGGATAGTAATCTGTTTGATTTTTATCTGTAACAAAAACTGTTTTATAGTTAATACCTGAATTAGTTGCTTCACTTTCTGTAAGTCCTGTTCTACCTGCTTCCATATCTAAAACTTTAATACAGGCAGAACCTAATGAACCTTCATATTCTAACTCTTTACCACCAAGATTTTCACCTACAACACGACCAAATTTATTAGCAACTGTTGCAAGTGGTATATATGTTGGATTTGGTTTTAAAAGATGTGTAACTGTTGCACAATCACCAGCACTAAAAATGTCTTCAATAGAAGTTTTGCCTTCTTTATCTACAATAATAGCACCATTTTTAAGCATTTCTATACCTGTATTTTGTAAAAATGCTGTGTTAGGTTTAACACCTGTTGCTAATATAACTAAATCAGCATATACTTCTTCATTTTCAGTAACAACTTTTTCTACTTTAGTATCACCTTTAATCTCAACTACTTTACTATTTAAAAATAAATTTACACCTTTATTTTTAAGTTCTTCTTCTAATAAATCTGTAACTTCTTTATCAAATACTTCTTTTAAAATTCTATCTTCTAACTGAAAAACAGAAACTTCTTTGCCATATTCTTTAGCAGCTTCAACAGCTTCTAAGCCAATAAACCCTGCACCTATTATAGCAACTTTTTTAATATTTTCATCTTTCATTTTTTCTTTTAATATTTTACCATCTTCCATAGATTTTAAAGTATGTACATTTTCAATATTAAAGTTTTTAATAGGTGGTATTATAGCAGATGCACCAGTAGCAATCATTAATTTATCATAATTATCTTCAAAAGTTTCATTTGTTTTTAAATTTTTAACAGTAATTTTTTTATTAGCTACATCGACAGATAAAACTTCGTGTTCTACACTTATATCAATACCTGTTTCTTTAAATTTTTCTGGACTTCTTGCAATCATTTGATTTTCATTGTCAAAAAATCCCCCTACAAAATAAGGTAAACCACAAGCTCCAAAAGATACAATAGGTGTTTTTTCATAAACTTTAATCTCTGCATCTTTATCAAGTCTTCTAAATTTTGCCGCTGCACTCATACCAGCAGCTATACCCCCAATAATAATAACTTTCATTAAATTCACTCCTTAAAAATTTTTTAGCACCTTTGAAAAGGTGCTATTATTATTTAATATCTTATGTAAATTATTTGCTCATATCTTTAAAATGTTCCATATTTAATTGCCCTAAAGATTTATCTATAATAAGAGCATTTGTCATAGAACCTGTAACATTAACTAATGTTCTACCCATATCAATAATAGGGTCAATAGCTAATATAGGACTTATAGTTGGGAATAAACTAGCCATACCAACACCAGATAAAGCAACAGATGCTGCCATAGTAGCAGTACCAGGTATACCAGCAATACCAAAAGAACCAATTACAATAACAACTAAAGCCATAATAATAAATGTAACATCTATAGGTGTACCAGTTACATTACATACAAAAACTAAAAGTAATGAAGGGAATAAACCAGCACAACCTTGCATACCTGCAGTTGTACCAAAACCACCTACAAAACTTGCTGTACCATCATTAACACCCATTTTTTCAACTAATGTTTCAATAGTTAAAGGTAAACAACCAACACTTGAACGAGAAGTAAAAGCTAATACCATAACAGCAATACCTTTTTTAAGATAAATTATAGGGTTTATACCAAATAAAGATATAGCTATAAGTTGTATACAAAATACAATTATAACAGATACATATAAAGCTATAATAAATATACCAACTTCTTTAATGCTTTCAATACCTCTTTGAGCAATTGTATTAGCTAAAAGTGCAATAACTGCATAAGGCATCCATTTGATAATAGTCATAGCTATACTCATAATAATCTTTTGTAAAGCATTAATTAAATCAATAAATGGTTTAACAATATCCATATATTTTTTAGTCATACGTTTAGCACCAACCCCAAAGAAAGCTGATATAATAACAAGAGCAATAATATTGACATCAACCATAGCTTTAGCAGGATTAGAAGGTATTAATCCTCTTAAAGTATCAACAATTGTAGTAACTTCTTTAATTTCTGCACTACCTTGTTCAACAGACATACCACTACCAACTTTAAATAAAATACCAACAGTTAAACCAACTATTACTGAAATAGATACCATTACAACCGTTACAATTAAAGTTTTTTTAGTAAGAGCACCAATATCTGCTCCCTCTTTCATATTAACAATAACATGAATAATAGAAACCATAATAAGAGGTATAACAAGCATTCTAATTAAGTCAATAAATCCATTACCAAATAAACTATACCATTTAGTAGTTTCAACAACAAAAGTTATTTCCATAGGGTCTTTAGCAAAACCTGATACTGCCTGTATAACACCCCCAAGAACTAAACCTACAACTGTTGCAATAATCATTCTAGTGGAAAAAGGTATTTTTTTCTTTTCTACTATTTTCATACCATAGAAAATTGCAAATAAAATAACAATAAAAATAATTGTTTTTATTTCACTAATCATTAAAAAATCCTTAAAAAATACTGAATTCATATTTTCTCCTTTTCTAAAATCATAAATTATATTTATAATAATATATTATCATTTTTATTATATTTTGTCAATATTTTATAACTTTTTTAAATATTTTTAACAAATATTTTTATGCCTATAAATATATTTTTTTGTGATTTGTTCATATTTATTATTTTATTTTTTGTTTTTTATATAATTTTGTACAGTTTTGTATATTTTTTTACATAAAATTTAAATTTATTTTTTATAGAGTTATTTTTTACTTGCTAATCAATTAAAAGTATCTTATAATGTATAAAGAAAATATATATAATAAAGAGGTGGGAAAAAATGAACTGGTATAAAAATATTAGTATTAAAACTAAGTTTTTAATTATGAATGTCATTGCCTTTGTTATGGTATTGATACTTGGTTTATATAGTGCGGGAGAGCTAGATAAATCTAATAAAAGTCTTAACTATGAAGTGAAATCAAATCAACCTATTACAGAAGAAATTATCAATTCTATTAGTGATATTATAAATCTTCGCTTTGTTGCATTTGAAATAGAATTTAATGAAATTACAAACAATGATTTTAATGGTGCAAGAAATCAACTTACAAAAGCTTATGAAAATGCTAAAAATACTTTAAATACTTATAAATCTAATTTGTTAAGTTTTTCTGATAAATATAATAAAGATAGAAATGAAATGTTAGAAAAATGTGACAAAGTATTAGCATTAATTGATGAATATTATCAAGGAAATATAGAATATATAAATTTATTAGAACAAGGTAAGAAAGAAGAAGCTATTGCACAAGATAATTCAACAACTACTATTGCAAAAGAATTATTTGAAATAGCATATTCATTACCAAATTTATCATTTGAAAATATGGTTACAGATTTAGCTAAATCTTCTAGAAAAATGGTTATGTCTGCAAGAAGTATTTTAGTATTAATATTAGTTACAGTAATAATTATAGCTATATTCTCCTCAAATTTATCTAGAGCTATAGTAAAACCAATAGAAAAAATTAAAAAAGCTGCTGAAGAAGTTTCAAAAGGAAACTTAGACGTAGATATTAGAACCAATGTTAAAGATGAACTTGGTCAATTATGTAATACAATAGCTAATATGTCTGGTACAATTCAATGTATAATTGATGATATTAACAATCTTTCCGAAAATTTAGATGAAGGTAATACAAGTTATAGAATAAATACTGAAAAATATAATGGTGCTTTCAAAGAAGCTACTGAAGCTATAAATATTGCTACCAATGGTCTTGTTGAAGATTCTATTTATGTTGCTAATAATATTAAAGAAATTTCTTTAGGTAATTTTGAAAATTCTGTTAAAGAATTACCTGGTGATAAAGCTGTATCTACACAGGCTTTAAAAAATATACAAGTAACTTTAAAAGAAATTTCACAAGAAATAAATAGTCTTATAAATGCTGCTATTGATGGTAATCTTGAATATAAAATTATTCTTGATAATTATAGTGGTGAATGGAAATCTACTATGTCAGGTTTAAATACATTTATTAAACAAGTTGTTATACCTATTAAAGAAACACAAAATGCCCTTAATCAATTTGCTAAAGGTAATTTTGAACATAGAATAACTAATGAATATAAAGGTGAATTTAATAATATTAAACAAACTGTAAACTTTACTGCTGAAACTATAGGTTCTTATATATCTGAAATTTCAAGTATACTT
>ERZ1643246.3192-NODE-3192-length-14472-cov-20.788097_pt1 | contig 14472 bp, 21 predicted proteins | sample MGYA00579265_ERZ1643246 | MGnify/ENA primary metagenome ERZ1643246 (study PRJEB29033, sample SAMEA4952261) | chicken gut metagenome | biome: Broiler Chicken; feature: Gastrointestinal Tract; material: Caecum | place: Ireland | collected 2018 | study: Broiler... | reverse complement strand
AAAATCAAAAAAATTTGGCTTCATAGCTCAGTTGGTAGAGCAGAGGACTGAAAATACTTTGTTTGCTCAAATAAAAATGCAGTAATATGAGTATTTACAAAGTACGACATATCAAATGTCAAACAAAATGTCAAACAAATTTTAAAATTCAAAATTTAATATGGCTTGATAGCTCAGTTGGTAGAGCAAGGGACTGAAAATCCCTGTGTCAGTGGTTCGATTCCACTTCAAGCCACCAAATATCAATACTTTTAGAATTTTGAAAAGTTGTTTGACATCTGTTAGACAAAGTAAAATCAGTTCAAAGACACAAGTTCGATTCTTGTTGAAGCCAAATTTATAACTAGTATATATAAATGGGTTATTTGTATATAAAATGTGTTTCCTATAACTAACCGTCATTAGTTATAGGATATTTTTATACACTTAAAATATTGGCTATTATATTAGCTGATTTTTCTTTTGAAGAACTATCAATATGCGAATAAACGTTTGCAGTAGTATTAAAATTAGAATGTCCAAGCCATTGTTGAATTTCTTTCATATTTACTCCATTAGCAAGTAATAAACTTGCACAAGAATGACGTAAATCGTGAAAACGAATTTTCTTTAAATTATTGCGTTCTATTAATTTTTTAAAAGTTTTTGTTACTCTATCAGGTTTAATCAAATTTCCTTCATCATCTACTAATATATAACCATCTTTATTTTTATATGTATTACCAAAGTATTTTTTATTTTCTTCTTGTTTAACTTTTTCTTTTAATAATAAATCTTCTATTACAGGAACTAAAGGTAATGTTCTATATGAACTTTTATTTTTTGTTCTATCTTTTTTTAAAGTTATATATTGTCCGTCAACATTACATTGAGTAACTGTATGAGAAATAGTTATTGTATGGTCAACAAAATTTATTGAAGAATATTTTAAACCACAAACTTCTTCTCTTCTTAATCCATAATATGAAGCAAGTAATATATGTAATTCTATAATGCTACCTTTTGCAACATCAAATAATTTTTCTAATTCTTCTTTATTGTAATAAGAAGCTATATATTGTTCTGATTTATCTAATTTTATATTATCAGCAGGATTAATTGGTATTAAATCTAATTCTACAGCTTCTTTTAATGCTTTATGAATATTTGCATGATACCTTTTAACGGTTTGTGGTTTTATATTTCTTGTTTGCATTAGATGATTATAGAAAGTTTTTATATGTGATTTTTTTAAATCACATAGTTTAATTCCTAAGTCATTAAAGTATTTAGAGATTATTTTTACTTTATTTTCATAAGAGGGGAAGGTAGAAAGTTCTACTCTAGGCTTCATAGTTTCTAGCCATTCTTCCATATATTTACTAAATAAAATGTTAGAGCCTTTATATTGAGTAGTCTCTTTTGGTGTATTTAATTCTTCTTCAAACTGCCTTTCAATTTCCTTTTGTTTCCTTTTGGCTAAATTTTTATTACCAGAAATAGCTTTAATTTTTAAACTTTTCCATTTTTGCTTACGTTTCCCTTTAATATAATAATTTAATACAATTTGGTATATTCCTCTCATTACCACTAAATTGCTTGTAACTTCTATGTAATTATTGGTTGCTGTATTTGTCATTTATTTTTATCTCCTTTCCAAATTAATTTTATATTTAAGTCCTGTGCGCCTACTACTTCCTCCACATAACCTGTATTTAAAATGCAACCCATTTATATATGAAAAATAGTATATGATATAGGATTGCATTAAGTAAAGGCTTATTTTTGATTTTGAAGATAATTTATAACATTTATTTTAGGGATACGATAAGATTTTCCAATTCTTATTGAAGAAATAATATTATTTTGTAATAATTCGTATGCCTTATTTCTACCAATTTTTAAAACTTGTCGAAGTTCTTTGAATGTTAAAACATCATCAAAATCTCTTAATATTTCTGTTTCTTTAATTTCTAATTTTTCCATAGTATGCACATCTCCTTAAATAATTTTGGTGGAAAAAATGGACTATATTTAAAAACTTTTAATTAATTATTATAATAAAAAGTAAATATAAAATATAAACTATAAAAGTTTTTGGAAAGTGTCCACTTTTTCCTATATAATTTAAAATTTTGGTAGTTGAGGTGGTGTAGAAGACTTATTTGTATTTCTAAAACAGTCTTTTCCACCTAATCCTTTAGCTTCTTGATATTCAGGTCTTGATAATACTTCATCATAAAATTCATTTTTCTTTTTTATAAAAAATCTCATTTTATTGCACCAATTAACATATTTACCATACATTACTGTTCTAGGTACAATATTACCGTTTGCAAAAATTTCTGAAATAACTGTGTCATCATCTAAAAATACTTTGACAGAATTATTAGATTTTCTGTATTTATTAATAATTTCGTTGCTACCTTTAGCAAAAGCTAATTTTTTTGTATCAGCTATTTTTAAATATTCCTGCAAAGATATATTAGCTAAATAATTTATTGCACCTTCTGTTAAAAGTTCGTTAATATCAAAATTATTTACTTCTTCATCTGTAAATCTTCTATCGAATGGAAGAATAAATAATCTTCTATAATACCCTTCGTCATATATATTATCTAGTTTAGGTAAAACATTTGAGGCAAATATTAACTTGCAAAACGGTTTTACCATTTCAGGGTCATGATATTTTCTCTCAACTGTAATTTCATCAGAAGTAGTTATTTTCTTAAACATTTCGATACTTTTTATTGCATTTTGTTCAATTTCTGTTTCTGTATTAAGTAATTTACCTACAATTAAAGCTGAGCTAAAACGTTCACAAAGTTGTTGCATTGTTACATGGCATATATTAGATTTGCCAATCATGGTGTTAATTATTTCTATTAATGTACTTTTTCCATTTCTTGCAGTTGAACCATAGAAGAAAAATGCTAATTGTAAATCTGTTCTATAAGTCATGGAATAACCAATAATTTGTAATATAGTTTGCTTAATCTCAAAGTTTTTATTAGAAATGTCATTTAAAAAGTCATCTATACCTTTATGAAATTCTAGTTCTTGAGACTCAAAATAATATGCATTAATCTGACAAGTTGTAAAATACTTAGGAGAATGAGGTACAAGTCTTTTATTTTCTAAATCGTACATTCCGTTTTTGAAATTTACAAATTGCTTATTAGCTTCCAGTTCTACAACTTTAGTTTGAATTCTAATATATTCAAAAACTTCGTCTCTTAAATGTTCTTTAGCATTCCTGTTAATCTCTAATATCTTTCTTTCTATTGCTAATTCATCTGGTCTATAAACTCCATTTTCATACACATAAAAATTTCCAGCATAATATTTAATATGATTTGAAGACATAATTTTTTCAGCAATTTGTACGTGTTCTTCTAATTCTTCTTCAGTTTCAATTTTTACTGGTGCAGTACTTTTTACTGAATTAGCTTCATCATAAAATGTTTTATCAATTTTTTGGGCAGTAGCAAAGAACTTGTCCTTATCAAATATACCTGCAATATGCAAGTCAGATGGGTCTTTACATTGTGGATTTATTTGTTTTGATGAAACTGTATATAATTTTTCAAAAGGGAAAACTTTACAAGCATTTTTAACAAAATTTTCCCCACCTCTGTCGCCCTCATTATGTACATAAATTTTTTCAAATCTTTCTAACTGCTCAGCAGAAGATTTTTTTAAATTATTAGCACCAGGAACACCAACACAAGGTATTCCATAACTCCATAAAGTGATGGTATCAGATTCGCCTTCAACAAGGACAATATAGTCATTTGAAACAATATCATTAAGCCCATTAAGACCATATAAATTAATCTTAGAGCCTTTTTTCCAAGAAAATTTAGAATTATCTTTTTCTTTTCCTGTTTTTGGAGGATTAAATCTTAATCTTGTTCCTATAATATTTTCTTGTTCATCATAATATGGAATTTGAATACAATTAAATCCATTGGAAAGACCCAACAATTTTAAGTAGTCAATATCAAAATGTTTTTCTCTAGCAAAATCCTCTAATTTATAATTGCTACCTGCATATTCTCCTTGATGTATTAATTTGAATGCTTCTTTAGTAGAGATATTTTCCATTGATGCAATAAAGGTAGTTAAATTGCCACTTTCTCCACAAGAAAAACAATTATAAAATCCAGTTTCTAAGTTAATTGAAAAACTAGGGTGTGTTTCATCATGAAAAGGACATAAACCTATTAATTCTCCTCTCTCGTTTATTTTGTATTTTCCTGGAATATAAGGCAATATGAATTCTTCATATTTGTACATTTTTAAATTCCTCCTTTATTTTTTGGTATTCTGTATTTAATACAAATTTTTGAAATTTACCTTCTGCTTTCAATTTTTTTATTTTTTCATGTTCTAATTTACAAGTAAAAATTTCAGCATCATATTTTTTGAGTATAGGACTTGTTTCATTGTTTACAAGTTCTATAACAGCATCTAAATAATTTAAACATGCTAATAAGATTTCATCAGAATAATTATTTATTATAGCTTCCTCAATTATTTCGTTAAAAATTTGATTAATTTTATTTTCCATTTGTTTTTTTATTTTAGATAATAATGTTCGTTGGTTTTTGTATGCAAAGATTTCTTTAACCAACTCGCTATCTCTATGTTCTAGGATTGTGCCAAATAATCTATTACTAGTCATATTTAATATTGGAAAATCTATATCAAATTTGGTGTAATCAAATTTAGTATTTGTATATATGTAGTTTCTCCATCCTAATACAATTGCTTGTTGTTCTTCTTCTGAATATTCTTGTTCAGACTTAGGAGTTTTAGCAACACCTAAGTCCTTCCTTTTTTTCTCAATTTTTTCTTTTGTAGATTTTCTTAATTTTAAATGTCCTGATTTATAAGTTATAAGATTTTTATTCATTATCTTTTCCTCCTATTTTTCTTTTTCTTCTTACTATTTTTTTTATTAAAAAATATACATTCCCTTTTTTTATATATTTGATTTTCAGGAATTTTCTCATCAATTTTAGGGCAATAATTTGATTTATTTAATTTGTTGCATTCAGAGCAACGAACTAAGCCCCTTCTGTCTGAATAGTTTTTGCAATGTCTTCCTGAATAGACATCTGAGATACTCATTTTAAAATGATAGCAATATCTTGTGTGTTTCTCAAAACGTCTACAGGAATTGCAAGTTTTTATATGCTGTTTTCTCTTTCTTTTATTTTTTATTGGATTTACCATAAAATAATTTCCCTCCCTTCATTATTGATTTTTGAAAAATAAATTTTTATGCGCATAAAATTATTTTCAAGACATTGTTAATAACACTTATACGAACAATATGTATATACTTCTTGAGAGAGTAAGGATAAACATATTTTTTAAAGAAAAGTTAGATTCTTATTTTTGAAGAACTTATACAAATATTACTTGAATTAGATATTTTTCTATGATAAGATATTTTAAAAAAGGAGATACAAAAATATGGAAAGTGAAGAAAAAATAGAACAAGATATTATACAAATAGGGATTAATATAAAAAAAGCTAGAAAAGATTATAAAGACGAACGTACAGCTATGCTAATGAAGAAAAGAAAAAAGAATTTTAAAGACCTTAATATTGGACTAACACAAGAAGAATTAGCAAGAAAAGTTGGAGTTTCAACAAATTCTATTAGTCTTATAGAATTAGGTAAAACAACTCTCTCTTTGCCTAAAATACTTCAAATTTGTAAAGCATTAAATATTAGTTTATTTGATATTTTTAAAGATACAAGTTATATATATACAAAAGCTCCTACTGATTTATTTGATAAATATGAACAATTAAATAAACATGATAAAAAAATAGTAGAAGCACTTATTAATTATTTATATAAGGAACAAAGAATAAGTGATGAAGAGAAAAAAAGAATAAGTGCAAATTTTCAGGAAAAATATTGATAATATTATTGTAAAATATTATTAGTATAAAATATATACTGAAACATTTGTCAAGAAAATCGTAAAAACAAACTTTCATACAAATCCTTTACCCATTTTAAAATATCTGTTAGAATTAGAAGTAACAAATATAGTAAAGGTGGTGAGGAAAGTGTGTTTGAAACAAAGAAAAATTGAAATAACTATAATAGATAATACGCAAGGAAAAAATTTAGGCAATCAATTTTTAGTAGCAAGAGGAACAAAAAGAGCAACAGAGCCAATACCAAAATTAAAAGTAGAACCAATAGAAGGAGGACTAACTATTGGACCAGCAGGAGCAAAATATAAAAATTATGCTCAACCATATTCACAAAATGCAAAAATTAAAAATAGACAAAAAATGAATAATAAAAAGCAAAAATTAGATGTTAAGAATTTAAGTAGAACAAATACTATAAAATTCAATTAACATCTAATTTTTTAATGGAAAGGAAAACAAAAAATGATAATTGTAGCACGATTAAAAGATGATTATTACATGCAGGTTTTGGAAAAATATTTTGATGATGGTGGACCTTTTGTAGCAACAAATTATATAGGCGTAGAAGAATACAAGCAATTTTTAAAAGATGTCAAAACACACAACGAATTTAGTTTTAAAAGTCCAGGACAGCGAGAACATAGAGAATTACTTGCAGATAAAGTAAAAGAAAATATTACAAGATATTTAAATAATATAAATAAGAACTGGAAAACAACAGCTTTTGATTATGAAAGAATACGAAAAGATAAAGAACACTTATTAAATCAACTACACATAACAATAGCAGACCTAATTTATGCAACAACAAAAAATGGAACTTGCTTATATTATATTGATTTTATAAGACAATATATAATTTTGTAACAAGTTAAGTAAGAGGAAGTGAAACATATATGATAATAAAACTAACATTTAAAGATAATGATTTCACACATATATTAGAAGATTATACAAATAAAATATTTGATATTACTTATTTTAATAGTATAAGTGAATTCACAGAATTTAAAAATAATATTAAAAAATATGAAAATGATATTTTGACAAGAACAGAAATACAAGAACTAAAAGAAATGTTAGAAAAACAGATAAGAAAAAATTGTAAAAAATACTTAGAAAAACAAAATAGTAGTGATTATTTAATAAGAGCATTAGAAGTAAAAATAGTAAAGGCAATAGAAGATAAATGGCATAATGGAGAAGTAGTATATTACTTTACTTCAAATATGAAATATTTAACAATGTAAGGAGCATTTAAAATATGAAATGTAAATATTGTAACAAAGAAATAACTGGTTATGTTGAAACATCAAAATTAAATCCAAAAATTAAATTATGTCAAAATTGTTATTATGCAGAAATGATGACAATAGCAATGGCAAAGATAATAAAAGAAACAGAGAACAATAATGAAAAATAAAAAAATTAACATTAATAATTGGAGATGATTAAATTTGAATAAGATTAGAATATTAATAGTAGAACCAGATAAAGAACCATATAAAAAGAAAATACCACATACATTAAAAGATATGCAAAAAGTTGTAGGAGGACTAATAGAAATTGTGGAACTTGAATATAATGTAGAATTAATATGTAATGAAGAAGGAAAAATATATAATTTACCCATGAATAGAGCAATACAAAATGATATTATAGCAGGAACTTTCTTTATAGCAGGACAACACAATGGAGAAACAATTTCATTAAGTAAAAAACAAATAAAGAAATACAAAAAAATGTTTAAATTAAGTCAAGATAAGGCATTAATAGATTTATTACAAGAAACAGTAAAAGAAAGTAGTAATTTATTAGATTTGAGATTAGTAAATGTTGGAAATTGGAGGGAGAAAATAAAATGAGTGATAAAGAAAAACGAAAAAATGAATTATTAGAAGAATTAGCACTACTTTATAAAAATGACATTTTAAATAAAGAATTAAAAATAGATAACAAAAAAATAGAAGAAAAAAGACAAACAAATGTAAAAGATTATTTTAAAGGATTTTACAAAGAATTTGAAATATACAGAGAAGAAAAAATAAAAGAAATACCTGTAATATTAAGATTATATGAAAATTTTATAGAAGAAATATATCAACCAAGTAAAAGATATAAACTAGCATTGAAAATAAGAAATGAAATAAATGAAGATATAGAAAAAACATTTACAGATGAACAAAAAGAAATAATGACACAATATAAAGAGTGTGAAAATATCATGATAGATGATATGGTACAAGAAGCATTCGTGTATGGTTATTCAATGTGTTCTCAACTAAAAGAAGAATCTACAAAAAAATACCACATAGAAAAATAACTAAAAAAAATCATATTATTACATTTAAGTGGAAAAAGTGGAGAATTTAAAAAAACTTTTTATATATTTACTATACTTATATAACTAATATATATATTAAAAAAAATTAAAGTTTTTAAAAAACATCCACTTTTTCCACTAATATTTTTTGTAATTAGATAAAGAGATTTTTTAGTAATTTTAATATGAGATTTTTTAAAATTAAAACACTAAAATTAAGATAATTTTTTAGTATTTATAATTAATGCTATTTTTTAGTTATTTTTTTCATTATAATTTTTTAAACTTTCTAAAATTAGATTTGTAGCTAAAGAATAAGCAAATTTAAAAGTTTCTTTTGTTATTAAATCTATTCTATCATTTTCATATTTATTAATTTGGTCTAATAATTTTTTTTGCTCTTTACTTAGTGTGGGTATTAGTTTATTTTCTAGTTCTACAACTTTTTTAGATATTTCTAAACCTTCATGTGATATATTACTATATATGTCATCAAAATATTTTTCATATAAATTTGAAATACTATTTTCCATATTTACTACAACTCCACTTCATATTTAATATTTTTTAAAATTATAACACATAATAAATAATAGGTAGAGAATTTTTTTGAATTTAGGAAAAAACAGATTTGACAAAACTAAGAAATGATGTTATTATATAGTTACAGTAAGAAATGCACTTTAGTTCGGGATTGTGTCATTTCACTTGTCTGGTATGTGTACCTCAATGCACATACTTTTTTTTATAAAAAGTAGGAAAGCATCCTCAAATACTTTCCCACTTTCGGCTATGTAATGACACTTCTAGCCTTCACTTTTTTTGTATTCTTCTAATTTTGATTGAAGTTCATTATTAGTATTTCTTTCATTTAAAAGCATTTCAACCAATTTTAGAATAAGTTCGGGATTTGTCATCACACTTGACCCCCTTTCCGCCTTTAAGTAAAGACTACCTTTTGACAAGAAAGGTTGCTAATATAATACAATATTTGGCAACAAAAAACAAGCGAACAAAATGTAAAAAATAAGAGCAATGTAACATTTGCTCTTTTTAATGTTTGTGTATTAAGAATAATCACGAAAATAAACAATTTTTTAGTTTTATTAATATAATTTCATTGATTAAATATAAAAACTGGGGTAAATCAAAGGTAAGAGGTTTTAACTACTGATTAGATAAGTAATTTAAGTAGTTCTTGAATTGTCTTTTATTTTCAGCAGATAGATAGTTATATTTATCAATTATATTATTAATTTCAATATCTTTTTTATCTAAATCTTTTATGGTAGTAGGATTATTAGTTCTGCCAATCAAATAATCAGTACTGCAATTAAAATAATCAGCAAGTCTTATTAGAGTTTCAATGTTAGGCTTACTCTTTCCTGTTTCATAATGAGAGATAAGTTCTTGTGAAACTTCTAATTCAACAGATAATTTAGTTTGAGTAATATTTTTCTTTTCTCTAATTTGTTTTAAATTTTCCATTTTAAAATTTTTGAAATCCATTTTATTTCCTCCAAAAGATAGTAATATTATTATAACTGTTATAAGTATATGTACTAGAACAAGAAATAATAAATATTAAAAACATTATTAGCAATACTTGTAAAAAATATAAATTAGTGTTATATTGATAATAGATAATTGTATTATTTTGTCGAAAAAAGAAAATTGAAAGGAGAAAATTATGGGGAAATATGAGGGTTTAGAAAGATTAATGAAACTAAAAAATGATGGAGAAATAACAGAAGTAGAGTTTGAAATAGAAAAACAGAAAATGTTAAGATAATGGAGGAATGAATATTATGAAGAAAATACATAAAATATTTTTTATAGTTGTAATAATTTTTTTAGTTATTACTTTAATTAGCGTTATAATAGGAAAAATTAATGATAGTAAAGGTGATGAAATAAGAGAGGAACAAAGAAGTGTAAATATAAAAGAAAATTATTCAGAGTATAAACAATTAGATAGAGAGTTGGTTAAATATAGAAATAATGCAGGAACAATGTATGTAATAGCAATTGGAACAGGAGCGATTACAGGTATAGTAGGGTTAGTATGGGGAATGTTAGCATTAAAAGATAAAAAAGGAGACAAAGTATTTTATAATGTATTATTAGGATTAGGAATAGCAATAGTAGCAATTGGTTTTATAGCAGGAATAGTAGTAGGAATAGTAGATTTTATAGAAGATGGCATAGTGGTGGCTTTAATAAGTACTGCTATTGGAAGCTGGTTTATATTAGGTTATGTTACATATAAAATTTTGCCAAACAATAAATATGGTTTTTTATGGGGCTTTTTTCTTGGAATAATTGGAATTATAGTTGCAGCAATTTTAAAGAGTAAAACAAATACAGTTACTAATAGTAATAGCAATAACAGTATCAACAGTAATAGTAACAAATATGATGACTTAGCAAGATTACAAAAATTAAAAGAAGCAGGAGCAATAACAGATATAGAATTTGAAGAAGAAAAAAAGAAAATATTGGAGAGGTAAAAAATGAGTAAAATAGATGAATTAGAAAAAATACAAAAATTAAAAGAAGAAGGTGTTTTAACAGAAACAGAGTTTGAAAATGAAAAAAATAAGATATTAAAAAAAGATGTTAAACCAGAAGAAGTTACTAATAATATAACAGAAAATATTGATAAAGAAGAGAAGAACAAAAACAATGAGAATAACTCATCAAATATTAATACAACTAAAAAACAAAAGAAGAAAAAAGTTTGTAAAAAATGTGGAAACGAAATACAAGAAGGCGAAAAGTTTTGTGGTAAGTGTGGAACAGAAGTAAAAAAATTTAAAATTAAAATAGTAATTGCAATAAGTATAGTAGTTTTATTAGCAATAGGAGGTATAATAGGAGGAGTATATTATAATAATACTGTAATTACCGATGAGTTTTTAACAGAAAATTTTAAACAAAATGGTTTTGAACAATTTGATAATGTAAATGTGACTACTTTAGCAGTTAAAGATATTATATATAATGATTTTAATAAATTAGTAGTAGCCAATATTGATATAACTAATAATGGAAGTAAGATTTCAAGAACAGGAATTTTATTAGTAAATAAAAAAGAAAAGAAAGTTGATAGTTTTACAATTAATAATACTCTTTTGTATTTATTAAAAGGAGTGGCTAACAGTAATACGGAGGAAACTTCTCCAAAAATAGCAGAAATATGTGTAAAATATATTCAAGATAAAGGTACGGACTGCTTTAATAGTACATCAGACAATTTTAAGAATTTAGTAAAAGATATTGGGGATATTGTAGGAACAGAAAAGAGTAGAGATTTTATAAGAACGGAATATGCAAAAGTTGCATCAAATGCAAATATAAATTTAGATTATACTATATTATTTGAAAAAAATAGTGCTTTAATAAAATATATAGCTTTTTATGAAACATCTGTTGAATTTAATCCAAAATATCCTATGGACGAAAAAACATATAAATTGGCTTTTGGTGATTATTCTGATAGAAGTTCAAGACAGGCACTAGAATACTTATATGGCCCACCATATATAACTGTAAAAAAATATGATGTATATGAAATTGGTACAGAATCTTCAAATGAACAAGAATTTGAGGATACTAAAGTTGGGTCTTATGAGACTTTAGAAGAAGCGAAAGAACAACTAAATGTGGAGGAATAATATGGAAAATAGTCAAAATAAAATAACTTGCAAAAACTGTGGAGCAGAAATAAAAGAAGGTAATAATTTTTGTACATATTGTGGAGTGAAAATTGTAGAAGATAAAGAAAATAATAATCAAACCATTCAAAATAAAGAATATGAGAACTTTAAATATACGAAGAAAGAAAAAGTTACTATAATAGTTATTGTTATTTTTGTAATAGTCTTTATGATTTACTTATTAATTAGACAAGGAGTAATAAAAATAGGGGGATTTTATTTATGATATGCAGTAAGTGTGGAAAAGAAATAAAAGAAGAAAATAGTTTTTGTACATATTGTGGAACACCTGTAAATAAAATTGAAGATAATAAAAATGTACTACAAAAAGAGACAGAGAAAATTATAAAGGAGAATAATATTAATGTAAAGACTGAAGCAAAAAAGAAATCAAATAAAATGAAAATAATTATACCAATAATAATAGTTATATTAATAATTATATGCATAGTTGTTGTGATTATTTTAAGAAACAAAAATAATGAGAAAACAAACACAAATGAAGTTGTAGAGGAACAACAAGAGACAGCAAAAATAGAAATAGGAACAAATTATAATTGCTCTACTTATGGTGTTACAGGATACATCAATTTTAATACAGAAACAAGTTATGTAATGAATATGACATACGATATGTCAGAAAGTGTAACATATAATGGTACATATAAAATTGAAGGAGATACAATAACTTTAACAGTAACATATTATGATATGGCAGAAGACCCAGAAACATTTGAGCCATACACAGAAACAATAAATATATTAGAAGATGGAACATTAAAATACACAAGTAATGGAGCTACATATATATTTGATAAAAATCTAACATTATCAGAAACAAGTGCAGAAACTACAGGAACAACAACAGGAGATTTATTAGAACAAATATATGCAAAATATCCAAGTTTACAAGGAACAGAAGGAATTGTATGTACAGATGGAACAGACTATTGGCTATTAGATGAAACAGGAAATAAAGTATATTTTACAGATTTAACAAGTTTTGAATATGCATTAAAACAATGTAATACGAATATTAATAGTATTCAAAATCCAACAACAAGCGATACAAATAGTAACAGTAACAAGAGCAACAGTAGCAACGATAGTAAGAGCAATAGTAGTAATACAAATAATAGTACAAGTAATTCAAACAAAGATGTAACATATCAATATACATTCACGGTTAATAATGCTATCGTAAAAGAAAATACTTCTTCACAGCCAACTATGTATTGGAAGGGGAAATGTGAAAAATGTGGATATATAATACATGAAGATTATATAACCTGGACTTTTGATGTTAATGGTAAATTTCCACAAATACATAATGAGACTATTTATTGCCCACAATGTGAAGAATATATAGAAGCAAAAATAGAATGTAATAGAATACAATAATAAGAAGAAAGTTTCACTAAACAAAAAAATTAGTGGACTTTTTAAATTTTCTTGGAAAATAATTTACATTATCATATAGTAAATGCGATATATATGAAAGGATTTTGAAATTATGGAAGATTTAGATGTAGAAAAAATAATAATAGATAATTTTAATGAAATGATAAAAAACGAAAACTACCCAAAAGAAACAATACAAAAACATATAAAAGAAATAAAGGAAGGACTAGATATTATTAAACAAAGTGGAAATTTAGAAATATTAAAAGTATTATACATAATAGAACAAAATTTATACGAAGAATTAAACAAAATTAATCAAACTATATTAATAAAAGACAATAAAGGAATATTTACTGATGTCACAACAGCAATAATATTTGCACTAGGATATGGAAAAACTAGTTTTAGAATAGGAATGCAAAGCAAAAATGAAACAGATAGACATATAGTTTTAGAAGTATTAGAAGAATTTGCAGATAGAGTTGTAGATATACTAAATGCTAATTATAAAAATTTGGAAGAGGTTTTTAAAGTAAAAATTGTATAATATAAGTTTAATAAATAAGTTTTTTTAAGGAGAGAGTATGGGAAAACTAATTTTAGAAAGCGGAGATATAATAAAAAATTCTACAAATATAGAAGCTATTGTAAACCCAGCTAATGAATATATGGAATATGGTGGTGGAGTATGTGGTGCAATTTATGAAAAAGCAGGAATAGAATTATTAGAAAATTATTGTCATAATAAATGGACTAATGAAATGCAAGTAAATGAAATAAGGATTACACCTCGGTTTTAGACTGGCAAAAGAAATAATACATATACATCCACCTAGATATTATGAGGAGAAAGAACCAATAAAAAAATTAAAAGGAAGTTACTTGAATTTATTTGAAGTAATTAAACAAGAAAAATATAAAAATGTAATTATTCCATCATTAGGAACAGGACATTATGGATATATGCACCAAGAAGTAGCAGAAATGGTTATGCAGTTATTATGTGGTTTTTGTAGATGCAATGATATTACTATCATATTTAATTTGCTTGATGAAACTGTCAAAACAATTTATAAACAATA